>Ga0126376_10000448_pt1 | contig 19909 bp, 13 predicted proteins | sample PanSoiMetPlot_15_FD_92760 | JGI IMG/M metagenome (GOLD analysis project Ga0126376, IMG submission 92760) | Tropical forest soil microbial communities from Panama - MetaG Plot_15 | ecosystem: Environmental > Terrestrial > Soil > Tropical forest > Bulk soil | place: Panama | collected 2016-02-17
ATCCGCTATCCGCTGGTCTACGATCATGGCTGGCAAATCGACTTCGCTTCTTTCGAACGCGCCATTACTTCCCGCACCCGCGCCGCCATCGTCGTCCATCCCAACAATCCCACCGGGCACCACACAAAATCACATGAGCAATCACAACTCTCCTCACTCGGCGCCCAAAATAATCTCGCCATCATCGCCGACGAAGTTTTTCTCGACTTTCCCACGCAAGGTACCGCTGCAAACTCGTTCGCGGCACAGTCGGGCGCACTTACATTCACTCTCAGCGGCATTTCGAAGCTCTGCGGCCTGCCTCAGATGAAATCCGCGTGGATTGCCCTCTCCGGTCCGGACAAACTCAAGTACGAAGCCCGTCAGCGTCTCGAAGTCATCGCCGACACCTATCTTTCGGTGAGCGCTCCCATCCAGCACGCGCTTCCAACTCTGCTTGCCACCCGCGAACAATTCCAGTCTCAGCTTCTCAGCCGCGTCCGCTCAAATCTTTCCGTCCTCGACGAAAAAGTTGCCACGCAAACCGTCTGCTCGCGCCTAGCCTGCGAAGCCGGCTGGAACGTCGTCCTCCGCGTTCCCGCGACGCGGTCCGACGAGGACCTGGCCCTCGACCTTCTTCAGCAACAAGGCGTTCTCGTCCATCCGGGCCATTTTTACGATTTTTCTCGGAACGGCTTCCTGGTCTTAAGCCTGATCACACGCGAAAAAGATTTCGCAGAGGGCACACGTCGGCTGCTATCCTTCTTTTCCGGCTAGCCCAATTTTCAGCAGGGAATTACGAGTGGGATCCCGCGCCGTGCAATTCCGCGTGACGCCCTTTTCCGCCTGGCACGATTGTCCGCACAATCACGTAGAGCAACGGAATAAAAATCAAATTTAGCGACGTGGCCGCAATCATCCCGCCGAATACCGTGGTTCCCACCGAAATGCGCCCCGCCTTTCCCGCGCCCGTTGCGAGCACTAGCGGCACCACGCCCAAAATAAACGCGAACGACGTCATCAAGATCGGCCGTAACCGGATCTTCGCGGCTTCAACCGCAGCGTCCGCAATCGTTCGTCCTTGCGCGCGCAACTGCTCTGCGAACTCCACGATCAAGATCGCATTCTTGCTCGAAAGACCGATCAGCATCACCAGGCCGATCTGGCAATAAACGTCATTCTGGAGTCCGCGCAAATATTGCGAGCCAATTGCGCCGAGCAGCGCAACCGGCACCGCAAGCAGCACGATAAACGGCAACACGAAACTCTCATATTGCGCGGCTAGCGTCAGATATACGAAAGTCAATCCCAGCACAAACAGCATCAGCGCTTTTGATCCCGATTCCAGTTCTTCCACCGTTAATCCGCTCCACTCAAATCTCATTCCCTGCGGCAGCAGTTTTTTCGCCAGACCCTCCATGTCGGAAATTGCTTGCCCAGAGCTGCGTCCCAGCGCTGCCGACCCGCTGATCTCCGCCGACCGGAATAAGTTGAAATGGCTGATCACCTGCGGCGTCGCCGTCTGTTCCAGCGTTACCAGATTGTCCAGCGAGATCATTTTCCCGGTATCCGAACGCACGTAGTACCCGTCGATATCCTTCGCCTTATTTCTGAATTTTCCGTCCGCCTGTAGGTACACGCGATATGCGCGGTTGTTGAAGTCGAAATCGTTCACGTACACCGAGCCCATATACACTTGCAGGGCGTCCGTAATCTGATTCAGCGGTACGCGCAGACTCTTCGCCTTTTCGCGATCGATTTTCACTAGGTATTGCGGATCATTCGCCGTGAAACTCGTGAAAAGTCCCGCCAGCCGCCCCCCCTGATTTCCCTCGGCGGACACACGGTTCGCTACGTCCGCAAGCTCTTGCAAAGAATTTCCGCCCGGATCCTGCAGCTCAAACTGAAATCCTCCGATGCTCGACGTGCCGGATACAGTCGGCGCATTGAAGGGTATCAGCAGTGCTCCAGGCACGCCCCCCAGCGGGCCACGCAAGCGGTCAATCACTCGCGCAGCGCTGTGCTCCTCGCCTTTTCTCTCCTCAAAGGGCTTTAGCGCAATAAAAATCATCGCCCGGTTCGGAGCGGTTCCCGCGAAGCTGAATCCTGCAACCGAAAACGTCCCTTCCGCCTCCGGAATCTTGGTCAGGAACTCTTCCGCACGTTCGCAAATCTGTCGCGTGTAATCGAGCGAAGCTCCCTGGGGGGCCTGCACTAGGACCATGAACCACCCCTGGTCTTCATCCGGTATAAAGGCTCGCGGAACGCGCTGGTACACCCAATAGGTAAGGCCAAGCGTGGCGAAAAACACCAGTGTGGCGATGGCCTTCCAGTTCAACACTCCGCGTACTGCTCGCTGATACGCTTCCGTTCCCGCCGCCACCACTCGATTGAAAGCCAGAAAAAACGCACCTTGCGCTCGCTCACGATGATGCCCCAGGAAAATTGCCGAAAGCGCCGGGGTCAGCGTCAGCGCGTTGAATGCCGAAATCGCAACCGAAAACGCTATTGTCAGCGCAAACTGCCGGAACAAAATGCCCGTCGTTCCGGGAAACAGCGCCACAGGTACAAACACTGCTACTAGCACCAGCGAAGTCGCAACCACTGCGCCCGCCACTTCCTTCATCGCCACCGACGCAGCATTGTGCGGCTCCGTAATTCCCTCAACGATGTGGCGTTCCACGTTTTCAATCACCACAATCGCGTCGTCCACCACGAGTCCGGTCGCCAGCGTGATTCCAAACAGGGTAAGCGTATTGATCGAAAATCCCAGCGCCTTCACGAAAATGAATGTCCCGATCAACGAAACCGGAATTGTAATCGCGGGGATAAGCGTGCTTCTCCATTCCTGAAGGAACAGATAAATAACGATGACCACCAGCGCGATCGCTTGCAGCAGCGTGATGAGCACGTCTTTTATTGATTCGCCGATAACCGTCGTCGTATCGAACGCTACGGCCGCTTTCAGTCCCGGCGGAAAACTCTTGGACAGCCGCACTAGTTCCTCTTTCACCGCCTTGTCTACGTCCAGCGCATTGGCCCCAGGCAATTGCGTCACGCCGATGCCCACAGCTTCATGCCCGTTGTAGCGAAGCACAGAGCCGTAATCTTCCGCGCCCAATTCCGAACGGCCCACGTCCTTCACGCGTACGATCGTTCCGTCCGTGCCCGTTTTCAAAATAATGTTGTCGAATTCGCTGGCCTCAGTGAGTCGCCCAATAGCACGAACGCTCACCTGATACGCTTGCCCGGGAGGCAGCGGCGGCACGCCAACTTGCCCCGCGGCTACTTGCACGTTCTGTTCTTGCAATGCCGAAAGCACGTTGCTCGCCGTCAACCCACGTTGCGCCAGCCTCGCTGGGTCCAGCCAGAGCCGCATCGCATACTTGCGTTCCCCGAAAACAAAAACGTCGCCGACACCCTTCACGCGCTTGACCGCATCTTTCACATAAATGTCGAGGTAATTGCTCAGGAACATGCTGTCGTACTGCGTGCCTTCTGTGTACGCGCCCGCTCCCAGCACGAAACCGCTTGCCTGTTTCGTGATAATGACGCCCGTGTTTTTGACTTCGTTCGGCAAGCGCCCGAGAGCTTGGTTCACGCGGTTCTGCACGTCCACTGCGGCCAGATCCACATCGCGCGTCACGTCAAACGTTACTGTAATCTGGCTCGTGCCGTCGTTTCCGCTCGAGGATGTGATGTACTTCATTCCCGGCACACCGTTGATGGCTACTTCGAGCGGAATCGTCACCGCCGATTCCACCGTCTGCGCGTTCGCTCCTATGTATCCGCTCGACACTACAACTTGCGGCGGCGCCAGCTCGGGGAATTGCGCGATGGGCAGCGTCGGAATCGCAATCGCCCCGCCGAGAATAATCAGCAGCGCGCACACCGTGGCAAATACTGGTCTTTCAATGAAAAAGTCAACGAACACAGACCGGCCCCACCTGGATTTGACTTTCTGCTATTGCAAAATTCTGGAAATCAGGGCCCCGCGGAGCCCTTGCTGTCCGCCGGAGCAGGCGCCTGCTCCGCAACAGGCATTCCGTCTTGCAGAAACTGTGTGCCGGACGTGATGATGTGCTCTCCGCCCTGTAGCCCGCTCAGCACTGGATAGTCGTTCCCAAGCGGCTCGCCCACTTTCAAAACTTTTTGCCGCGCAAACGTTCCGTTCGATTCTTTCGAGGCCACAAACACAAAAAACTGCCCGTTGATTCGAACCGCGGAAAGAATCGGCACGACCGGTCCTTCACGCGTACTCCAAGTCACTTGCGCGCGAACTTGCTGCGCGATTCGCAATTTCGCCGCTGTGTTTGGAACCAACGCTTTCGCCAGTACTGTTTGCGTATCCGTATCCACTTGGGGTGAAATGAACGTCACGCTCGTCTCCGCCAGCGCCTTCTGATTCTCGTCAAGCAGTCGCACGGGCAATCCCAGTTTCAAATCCCTCGATCGGTCCACTGGAATGTATAGATACGCCTCCAGCGCTCCCGGCTCATCCACGGTCGTCAGTAGCGTGGAAACGCTCACGCGATCACCCACGCGCACTGGAATGTCGCCTACAATCCCAGCCATCGGCGCGCTCACCTGGTAATACTTCAACTCTACTTTCTGTGTGCGCACCTGTTCTTCCATCGCGCGCAGCTGCGCGTCAGCCGCGTCATAAGCCGTTTGCGCGTTGTCGTACTCCGCTTTGCTAATCACGCCCGCGTCATAAAGTTTCTTCGCGCGTTCCAGAGAAATCTGCGCGTATTTTTTGTTTGCTTCCTGGGCCGCCCGCGCCGCTTCCTGGCTGCTCACCGTCGCTTCCTGTTTCAGCGGATCGATCTGCAGCAGCGGTTCGCCCTGTTTCACATGGTCGCCGGACTTCACATGAATCTTTACGATTTGCCCTTCCACCTGCGGATTGATCGCGGAAGAATGCCGCGACTTCAACACGGAAAGGAACTCGCTTGTGTCCGGAACTCTCTTGATTTCCACCACGTGCACTTGCACGGGCATAGCTCCGCCGCCCGCAGCTGCTGGGTTTGTTCCAGACTTGTCTCCGCATCCGGCGGCCAGCGCCGCGCCAAAGCCACTCACCAGCAGAAATGCTGTAGGGAGTTTGACTCGAGAACTCGGTTTCTGACTTAACTGCATGAGGTGCGTGTCCTTTTCAATTCAGGCCAAGCATTTTACGACACCCGTTCATTATTACGTACAGATGTTTGAATTTGTTGGAAGGTTAGACGCGGGCTAAGTCTTTTGGTTTCTTGTCATAAGGCGAAGAGCTTCGAAGACAGGGCGAAATCGATTCGCGAATGTCTCTACGTCACTAAAGACAAAGAATTTAGACGAATCAATAAAAATCGTTGGGATTAATCTCTTTGCTGTTCAATCCCAGCTGCAGAAGCTCCACGCTATTAGACCGGTCAAACACTTTCCCGGGAAACAGCCGCTTTATCGCGAGCCGAAACACACCAAAAATTAGGCCAGCAACCGCCGCAAAGGCACAAATTGCAAACGACGCTATGAAAATCGTCTTTAACACCAGCAACCACGGCGGATCGGTCAGCGTCTGCGAAGGCTCATTCCACGTAATCGCCGTGTCGTACTTGATGGCTTGTCGCAGCTTCGCCGCCATCTCCGGCGAACTCGGCGAAAGAACCAAACTCAGCAGGGAGGCATCCCGCTCGACTGTGGTCCCCGCAAACTCGGCCTTTGCTGCAAGCAGCGGCTGCAAATGGTGCAACTGCTGCTCTGCCAGCTGGGGGTTCGGAAATTCCACGAGCAGCAGAATCTCTTGCCCGCCTTTTCCTGTCGCGTAACTCCCCAGCATCACTTCCGCACTGTTCGCAAATCCTAGTTCGGGTGCCAGTGCTCTATATGGATCGCGTCCAAGCGCCTTTACAGCTGCTTCGTAGCCTTTCGGTCCAAGAGAATATCTTTGCGTGCCTTGAATCAGTCCAATGGGCGGCAGGAATGCCCGCATCGGCGGAAGCGGCGTCTTATCCGCATGCCCATCAATCGATTTGATGAGTTCGCGCAGATCACTTTCTGTCGCGAGTTGCTGCGACTCTACCTGGACAACAAGATCCCCGCTCAGCAGCCAAAGACGGCTTCCGTCAAGCGCAGCATTGTTTCCAACAAGCGAGGGCACCATTCCTTCGTGTAGGCCGGAGGTGTACCGTTCGTACGCCGCGCTGGGATCCCGAAACTTCTCCACCAGAATGGCGATCTTCTTGTCGCCCGAATTGTACGAGCACCGATTTCCGGCAAGGTAGTCGGCGGGTTTCTCCACCAGTACCGAAGAAGCGGCTACTGCGGTGCAATCGCCCTTGGTCCAGCTACCGAAGCGAGTGGGAAGAAGCTGTTGGGCGCGAAGGGGAGTGGCCGCGAGCGCAGTAGAAAACAAAACAAAGCTGAGGGCAAGTTTTCTCATATCCCTGGTCCGAGCGGAGACCTCAATAGACCTTAGATTAGACACCACTAGGTTACTTCTGGTTGCGGGATTCTTCCACTCTTTGGACCACCGGGGAACGCTTCGGTAAAGAAACCGGCTGGAGATTCATGGTCACGCTGTTCATGCTTTGCAGGTAGCCGGCGACCCCCTGATAGATGCCCTCGGCCACACGCTGGCGGTGTTCGGGCTGCTTCAGCATTTTTTCGTCGGCGGGATTGCTGAGGAACGAAATCTCAGTGAGGATGGACGGCATACCCGCGCCAATCAGAACCACGAATGGCGCTTTGCGCACTCCGCGATTCTTGATTTGTCGGTTGCTTTTCGCCACGCTTCTCGAAAGCGATTCCTGCACGTCCTGTGCGAACTCCTTCGACTCATCAATCTTTTCCGTGCGCGCGATGCGTTTTACCAGGTCTTCGAGGTCGTGAACTCCGTCCGAACTCGAAGCGTTTTCGCGAGCTGCAACTTCCATCGCCTCCGCTGAGCCTTTCAGGTTCAAATAGTAAGTCTCAATGCCGCGCGCCTGCGAGTCATGGCTTGAATTGGCATGGATCGAAATGAAGAGATCGGCCTTGGCTTCATTTGCAATGCGCGTGCGGTCTTCCAGCGGAACGAACGTGTCATCCGGCCGCGTGTAAACAACATCCGCCCCGGGCAATTTCTGCTGGACGATTTTTCCGAGCCGCAGCGCCACATCCAGGCACAAATCCTTCTCCATCAATCCCGTCGGCCCGATCGTACCCGTGTCATGCCCGCCGTGACCTGCATCAATAACGATGCGCCCGATTTTCAGTCCCAGTGCACGCGTAAGCGTCGCCTGCCCGTCCCGAGTTGGCGTCGGAACACTTGGTGGCTTGCCCAAGTCCGGTTTGCTCGAAGCGCTCCTCGACGATTTTCCCCGCGCGCCCTTAGGTTCCGCCGGCTCAGACGATTTCTTGGCCACTAAAGTCGAGTCGGAAGGCTCCGGATTGGCTTTCGCGCTCTCGGTATTCGGCAAAGCACTGGCAGATTTGGCTTGCCTCAGTTCTTGCGGGTTCGCGTACAAATCGATCACCAGCCGCGAAGGTTTGTTGAGCAGGGAAGCGGTGTAATCCTTCACGCCATTTACGTCCAGCACGATGCGCACAACGCCCGCAGAGCTTTGCCCTACGCGCACGTTGCTCACCTGGTTCCCGCTGATCCTTAGCACGCCCGCGCGCTTTAGGAGCGGTGAAAGCTTTGCTGCGTGTAAGTCAAAATAAATTCTATCCGGGTTCGCAATTCGTCCGGACACGTATTGCACGGAATCCTCTAGCGCAATCGTGATGCGCGTGGAGTCGGCAGAGGACGCCGCGGTGATCGTTCTTACTGTGGATATTCCGTTCGGATTGCGCGGAGCAGGCTGCGCTTCTTCTTCATCTTTGCTTGTTCTCGTGTCATTCAGTGCTACGCGCGTCGGTTCCTGCCTTCCCACTGGCGCAACTTTTGTATTTGCGGCCGATTTCGTTTCTGGATCATTGCTTCTCTGCAAGAGTGCGAGCTCGGTGAGCGATTCCTGCACCTCGCGCCTGTGTTCCGAGCGCGGGAATCGCTTCAGGAATTCCTGATATGTTTTCATCGCGCCGGCGGTGTCGCTCAACTTTTCCTGTTGCAGCCTCGCGGTACGCAGCAAAATGTCCTGCGAGAATCTGCTCTTCGGATATTCGCGCAACAAGAATTGATACGATTCCACAGCGGACTGGTAGTACGCGCGGCCAAAGCGATCGCCCATTTCTGCGTAAAGCTCACCGACGGCAAGCAGTGAATCCTGCACGTCAGCAGCGTGCGGCGAAATCAAATAGACTTTTCTATAACTCGCGACAACCGATTTGTATTCCGCGAGCGTTCGCTTTTCCCCGGCCTTGGCGTTCAGCGCGGCGCGCTGTTCTTCCGCGCGCGTGAACTGGGCTTCAGCTGCGTCGCGTTTTGCGGAAGCTCTTGTCGGCTCGGCGTTATTTCCAGACGCGCAAAGAGAAATGGGCGCGAGGGAGAGAGCCAGCGCCGCCGTTGCAAAAACAGGCGAAACGCGGGCGAAGGCCCTGAGGAAAAAAAACGAAGAATTTTTCGCAAACTTCATGCGAGCCCGATCCCCAAACACTTATTCTTGCACTTCTATTGTCGCACTAATCGTTGGTAAAAATCGTGCGGCCAGCGGGGTCGGTTTCCTTGCGGATTTGACGCGAACTGAAGAACACGCCATCAAGGCGACCCGAGCCAGGCGCATAGTAAAATCCCTGTACTCGCTGGACATAGTTCCGAGTTTCCCGAAACGCCGGAATGCCGCGAGCACGGTCCACGGCTCCTTCTCCAGCATTGTACGCCGCCAGGGCAAGGTCGAGGTTGCCGTTGTATCGTTCCAGCAACGACTTAAGATATCTAACCCCTGCGTCGACATTTTGTTTCGGGCTGAACAAGTCCTTTACTCCGTATCGTTGTGCCGTTGACGGAATCAGTTGCATGAGGCCGACGGCGCCCTTGCGGGAAACCGCGCCTGCATTCCAGCCCGACTCCGTTTGAATCACCGCGCGGATCAAAGCAGGATCCATGCGGTGGCGTTCCGCGGCTTCTTTTACAAGGGCTTCGGCGCCGTCGCGATCAAGACTCATCGCTTCGTGCTTGCGCCCGAGAAAAGTTTGTTCCGCGGGAAGGTAAATGTTTCGCGGCAGTTTGGAAGTCGCGAGTTTGGCCTTTGCGGCCTTCTCGTTATTCACAAACATTCTGCGGCCATCGAAATTTTCAACCAGAGAAATTTGCGCGCGAGCTTGACCCGCTGCAAATCCCAGGGTTGCCAGGACGATGGCTGCGGAAATGGCGGAACGTTTACCCATTCAGTTTGATGCACGGCCGCCGGGCCCGAAAAACCCGACAGCCGCCGCCATGGGGAAGGCGACAACGAACTGAGTAGCCTTGAATCACAATCTGCTGCGGACAGATTGAATTTTTGCGAAGCCCGCCCGCGGGTTAATCACACACCCGCGGCCACGCTTCTGGCGCTCAGGGAGACTATAGCAAAGGTTCCAGGAGCGAGGGAACTGACCGCAAGGCCATTTCTAGGGCAGCTGTGCCTTCTACGCCACCTTCAGCCAGATCGGGCCTTCCGCCGCCTTTTCCGCCGACGGGCTTGACCATAGCCTGTAAGAGCTTGCCAGCATTGACTTTAGCGGTGAGGTCTTTGGTGACCCCGACAATGAGGGCTGCTTTACCATCACTTTCAGAAGCCAAAACCACGACCCCAGAGCCGACCTGCTGGCGCAGTCTGTCCAGTATCTCTCTGAGCTGTTCACGGTCAACATCTTGAACTGGACTCACGAGTAGCTTAACCCCTTTGACCAACTGTACCTCGGCGTTCCCCTTGGCCATTGCTTCTAAAGCGACTTTCTTTCGAGATTCCCGCAATTCCTTCTCAAGATCTTTGACCATGTTGGAGAGTTTTTCAACGTGCGCGAGAACGGCGTCTTCGCCCACGTTCAGTTGCTGCTGGAGCTTGGAGAGGATTTCGGCTTGCTTTTGAAAGTGCTCGAGTGCCCCGATACCGGTGACGGCTTCGATGCGGCGGACTCCGGCGGCGACGGACTCTTCGCTGACGATTTTCAGGACGCCGAGGTCGCCGACATTGTGGACGTGCGTTCCGCCGCAGAGTTCCTTGGAATAGAAGCCACGCGGCGCGCGCTCGTCGGGGATGGTGACAACGCGGACGTTGGCGTCCGGATATTTGTCGCCGAAGAAGGCGAGCGCTCCGGAAGCGAGGGCGTTGTCGAGCGAAGTAATGTCGGTTGTGATTTGCGTGTTGTGGCGGATTTCGTCGTTCACTTGCTGCTCGATGTCGCGGAGTTCTTCTGCGTCCACGTGGGCGAAATGTGAAAAGTCAAAGCGCAGGCGGTCGGGCGCGTTCAGCGAGCCGGCCTGCTTGACGTGCGTGCCGAGAATATTTCTGAGAGCCGCGTGTACGAGATGGGTGCCGGTGTGATTGCGCATAACGCGATTGCGCCGTTCCGCATTGGCGACGATGGTGACGCGATCGCAGACACGCAACGTTTCTTTTGCGATGGTTTTGTGCGCGACGAGTCCCGCGACGGGATAATACGCGCCCGTCACTTCCGCGAGCAGTTGCGACTCGGAATTGTCGTAGAACGCGCCTGTGTCAGAAATCTGTCCGCCTGATTCGGCATAAATCACTGTGCGGTCGAGAACGACTTCGCCGGACTCACCTGGCTTTAATTCACTGACCGAGCCCGCCTTCGTAATGATAGCTTCGATGCGCGCGTCTTTTGTTTTTGCGCTGTGATAAAAATCCTTCTCCGTCTTAAACGTCTCCGCAATCTTCGCGTAAGCCGGACTGGCCGCTTCTTTCGCTCCACCTTTCCATGACGCTCGCGCTTTCGCTCGTTGCTCTTCCATTGCTCGGTCAAACGTCACCCAATCTGTTGTGAAGCCTTCATCCCTGCAGACGTCTTCGATGAAGTCTTTCGGCAGACCGTAGGTGTCATAGAGTCTGAACGCCAATTCGCCTGGATAGTTGTGTCCGGCCTTTACAGCAGCTGCCGGGTCTAGATCAAGCGTTTTGTAGTCTCGCCTGATATCCTTCAAATCCATTTGCAATTTCCGTAGCCCGACATCGATTGTCTTGATAAAGCGAGACTCTTCAGCAAACACGATTTCCAACAGTCGCGCTGCTGCAGGACCTTCCTTTAGTTCCGGATAGGAAGGGCTCATTAGCTCGCGTACGGTATGAGCCATCGCACTGAGGAATGGTTCATCTTTTCCGAGTAGTCGGCCGTGCAGAATCGCCCGCCTCATGATCTTACGAAGGACGTAGCCGCGGCCTTCATTGGAGGGAAGAACGCCGTCGGTGATCAAGAATGTTGTTGCGCGGGCATGGTCGGCGATGACACGGAGGGAGGCAGCGCCGCCTTTGCCTTCTTCGAGTTTTTCTTCTTTGGAGAAATCAACGCCGCAAAGTTCGGCGGCGCGTTTGGTGAGCGGAACGAATAAATCGGTATCGTAGTTGGAGATGACGCCTTGGAGGACGGCGGCGACGCGTTCGAGGCCCATGCCGGTGTCCACGGATGGCTTGGGCAGGGGATCGAGATGCGATTCTAGGCAGTTGCCGCGCACATCGCACAAATCACAGACACGATTGAACTGCATGAAGACGAGATTCCAGATTTCGACGTAGCGGCCGCAGTCGCAGGGGAATTTGCAATTGGCGTGGCCTTCTTCGGACGCGGTAGGGCCCATGTCGTAGAAAATTTCGCTGCAGGGGCCGCACGGGCCGGTGTCGCCCATGGCCCAGAAGTTGTCTTTGAGTCCGGGGATTTCAAAGACGCGGTCAGCGGGAACGTTTTGCGCAAGCCAGAATTGTTTGGCCTCTTCGTCGACACCGAGTTTCGTGGATGACGACGGGGCACCGGCACCAGCTCTACCGGCAGGATTGCCGGTGCTACCAATCTCCGCTCCGCCGAAGACGGTGGCGTAGAGTTTTTCCTTGGGAATGCCGTACCAGTCGGGCGAAGTGATGAGTTCCCAGGCATAGGCGATGGCGTCCTTCTTGAAATAATCGCCGAAGGAAAAATTGCCCATCATTTCAAAAAAAGTGTGATGGCGTTTGGTGAAGCCGACGTTTTCGAGGTCGTTGTGCTTGCCGCCGGCGCGAACGCATTTTTGTGCAGTGGTCGCGCGCACGTAGTCACGCTTTTCAAGGCCAAGGAACACGTCCTTGAACTGGTTCATTCCGGCGTTGGTGAAGAGCAGCGTGGGATCGCCGTGGGGAACGAGCGAGCTGCTGCGAACGCGGCGATGGCCTTTGCTCTCAAAGAACTTGAGAAAGGTCTCGCGAATCTCGTTGCCCGACCAAGTTTTGCCTTTCGCCGTCACATCAGCCTCGATAATGGAGTGGAATCAGGCTTAAGAGTATCGCAGAGGAGGAAAAAGGCGGCAACGAATGGGTACACCCCCCGTTGTTTTTGCAAGTGTGCGCAAGCCGAGGAAAACAGTAGAGATAAGCGATGACTGAGGCGCAACGACCCGTGCCAGAGAGCGCAAACGATGGCAGACGGAACGCAGTTGTTGATTCCAGAGGGATTAGTAAGATGGAGGGTGCGATTCACGAGAGAGTATATTATAGATAATTATATAAGTAAAGTAGGTACTATAAAGAAGAATGAGAAGACTTTAACAGAGAGGGCGCAGTTGGCAGAGGGAAGAAAAGCGGGATTTAATACAGAGGACACTGAGGGTGGAGGCACAGAGGACACTGAGAAGATCGAGGCGCGAGGCTAACGTGCGGTGGCTTCCGTGGAGCGAGCGGGCTTGGGCGAAGAGGGAAGGGCGACGATGTTGAGCCAGTACTGGAATTTCGGATTGGAACGAATGGAATCGAAGTGGGCGTCGGTATTGAGGAATTGCATGCCGCTGGAGTGCTCTTCGTAGGCTTTTTGGAGCCATTCGAAAGCGTGAGGAGCGTCGCCGAGTGCGGCGTACATTTCAGAAATCCCGATGGGATTTGAATATTCGCCGGAAGCGCGAGCAGCAAGATCATAGTTCAGCATGGCGCGGAGGATGCCCAGGTAACCAGAGCGTGCGTACTGTTTTTCCAGGTCGCGCGAGAAATCCATTTCGCCGGTTAGGGCGCATTTTTTCTTCCATAAAGCGAGCGCTTCGGGATACATGCCTTTTGCAGCGTAGACTTCGGCCAAGTTGCCGTAAGCGCCCTCGAAATTTGGATCGAGTTCGAGAATCTTTTTGTACTCGACGACCGCATCGTCGTAGCGGCGCTCCCAGGTAAAGACTTCCGCGACCGCCATGTTGATGATTGGAGAGAGCGGCTCGAGTTGCTGGGCGCGGCGGACTTCAGCTTCGGCTTCCGGAAAACGGCCAAGCGAGGCGAGGAGCAGGCCATACCACTGATGCGCAGTTCCGTAGTTCGGATTGAGCTCGATGGCGCGGCGAAATTCCTGTTCGGCGCCGGTCCAGTCCCAGTCGTAAGCGGCGCGGACCATGGCGAGCGAAACGTGTGCTTCGGCGAGGGAATCATCAAGAGCGATGGCTTTTTCCGCGGCGGCGCGCGCTTTGGGAAAAGAGTCGCGCGGCGGCGTTTTGCCCCAATCGTCGAGAAGATTGTAGGAATCGGCGAGGCCGGCGTACGCGAGGGTGAAGTTAGGATCGGAATGAATGGCTTGCTCGAAATAGGAGATACCTTGCTGCAAGCCGGTTTTGGTGCGTTTGTTCCAGAAGTAGCGGCCCTTTAGGTAAAGCTCATAGGCTTCGGGAGAGGCGCTGGATTTGTGCTGGATTTTGAGTTGTTCGCTTCCGGTCAGGCGTAAGCGAAGGTTGGCAGCGATATCTTGTGAGAGTTGACGCTGCAGACCGGAGATGTCGGCAATGGGGCGTTCGTAGCGTTGGCCCCAGAGCTGAGAGCCGGTGGAGACGTCAACCAGTTCCGTTTGGACAACGACGCGATTGGCATCGCGCTGGAGGCGGCTAGTGAGTATGGCTTTGACTTTGAGGTCGCTGCCGGCGCGACGAACATCGAGTTGCGGCTGGCGATAACGAGAGACGGTGGTCCAAGCCATGACTTTGAGAGTTTGGAGCTCTGAAAGGTCGTTGACGACTTGCTCGGCGATTCCGTCGCTCAAATATTGCGAAGTGGAGTCGCCGTCGGGGCTTGTGAAGGGAAGAACGGCGAGTGAGTCGTAAGTGGTGCGAGAGGGGAGTCGCAAGACACCAGCAACCGCGAGCGGGACGAGAACAATTGCCGCTAGCAGAAGCGGAAGGGGACGAGTGCGGATGCGTTGCCAAAGAGATTGGGGAACTGCCGCCTGTGAAAAGGGATCGTGGCCATTGGCGCTGACGGGTTCGGCGGGGAGGAGTAGCCGGTAGCCGCTTTTGTGGATAGTTTCGATGATGCGAGGCTGGCGGGCATTGTCTTGAAACGCTTTGCGGAGGACGGAGATGCAGCCGGGAAGAACGTCGTCCGTGACGAAGACGTCGGGCCACACCGCGGAGATGAGTTGATCCTTGCTGACGACGCCGGGGTGTTCGGATAGGTAGACGAGCACTTGCATGGCTTTGGGCTCGACGCGAGTGCCGTCGCCGTTTTTGGAGATGAGGTTGACGGCGGGGCTGACGAGCCATTCGCCGATTTTGAAGTCGCCCTGCACGCGGAGGAACTCCAGTGACATTATACTCGCGGGAGCTGCTGCGGCGCTCATCACTTGGACCAGGAGTAGGTGAGTTTGATGGCGAATTTTTGTTCGCGAATGGGCAAGGGGTTGCCGGCGGCGAGAGTTTGAAAGCGGGTGCCGAGATTATAGATGACGTAGAGGTCGCTGTCGGGGCGGAAGGTGTAGCGAAGGCGGAAGTTGGCACTGACGGCTTGGGTTTGCGCGGTGTCGGACTGTACAAACGTAGTGAGATTGATGAAGCGCGTGAAGGCGTAACTAACCTGAACGCCGGAGAGAGCGATGTTGAAATTTCCTTGAGGCAGGCGGAAGACGTTGACGGTGTTGTTGAGGGCAAGAGCGAGATGGGAATTTGGCCGGTATTGCGCCGTGGCGGTGGCGGTTTTGAGCGTGCCACCGTAATAGTCGCCCCACTGAAAAGCTCCAGCGTAAGTGAAGCGCCCGGCACCGGCGGAAGTGTATGCGAGTTGGTGGGAAGTGAAGCGGTAGCTACCTGCGGGGATGGAGATGTTTTTGTAGAGGTGTAATGGCTGGGTCAAAGTTTGCGCAATCATGTCCTGCGGATTGGAGTCGATTTCGGCGCCGTTCTGAAAGATGATGCGAATCGTGGGAGTCAGTTCCTGAAAAACCAGAAACCCGGAAGTGCTGGGATTGTTGTCCACGAATCCGCCGATATCGATTTCGCGAAGATTCCAGAAATGAGGGCGTGGCGTGAGAAACGCTTGGAAGATTGTGGATTCGACACCGGTGCGGGAGAGGAAGCCGATTTCGGCGTTGAAATTTTGTTCAGTGGCGCCGTGGCCTGCGTAAATGTTGAACCAGTTGTTTGCGTAAGTGAAGCGGCCGCCGAATGCGGCGTTGTCTGAGTGCAGGCCGGGGCTCCAGGTTTTGGCGTAATAGCCGCGAAGATTCAGATTGTTAAAGAGGATGAATTTCGCGTCGAGACCGCCGGAGCGATTGTAGGGATCGAGTGAATTGCCGGATTCTTTGTCGGTGGCTATGAAGCCGATGTACGAACCGGGAGTGAGCGGACGTTTAACGCGAACGACGGAATAGTTTGCGTCGGGATTAAGCCCAGCGGAGCGCGTGCGAACGTCCATGATTCCCAGATCGAAGCCGGCAGCGTGCCCGGCGATCTTGCCACCGGCGTCGATGGGGACTTCCTGTCCGGAAACTGGATCAATGCCAATTTGCCGGGAGAAGAAGAGAATATCCTGATTCCAGAGAAGAAAATCGAAGACGTCGGAATCTTCAAGGAAGAAGCGGCGTTTTTCGGGAATCATGATGGGAAACGGAGTGAGATTGAACTGCTGTTGATCTACGTCGGCGTCAGAGAAGTCCGTGTTGACCGTGCCTAGCGCGATGAGATTGCTAGCGAGGCCGTATTTGACGTCAAAGCCGCCGGAATGAAGCGCGCTCCAAGGCTGGTTGGGGGTTTCGCCCGAGACTGTTTGCGCGCCGAGAAGGCCGTAGGGTTTGAGGACGAGCAGGCCGCCGCTTTCGATGCCGGTGAGGCCTTGCAGTGTTCCCGCCTGAGAGACACGCCAGAAATTAAAGATTCTGCGAAAGCCGGACCATTCGTCTTCTTCATTTTTGCGGCGAATGAAACGGCGGAAGTTGAGACCCCAGGAAGTTACGGAAGCGCCGCGGAAATTGAGAGTGCTGAAAGGAATTTCGAACGCGGCGGTCCAGCCGTCGGAAGTGATTTTTGCGGCGGAGGTCCAGAGGCCGTCCCAGCTCGGGTCAATGATGGAATCGTTTACGAGAGGCGCTTGTTCTTCGACGATGCGGCCGTCGCGTTGGGTGCCGAGAGGATTGACCTGGAAGACGTAGGCGTTGCGATGGCTGAGTGTGGAATCGATTGCGACAGCGAAATTATCGTCGAGGTCTTGGGAGAGGTCGCGGCGGAGTTGCGTGGCGACGATGGTGCTGGGGGCGGAGTCGTAGCAGTGAATGCCGATGTAGAGATGGCGCGAGTCGTAAAGGATGCGGACTTCCGTGCTTTCGGTGGCGGGTTGGGTTTCGAGAGGTTCGCGCTGGCGGAAGTCGGAGATAACCGGGGCGGAGGACCAGAGCGGGTCGTCGAGGGAACCGTCGAGGCGGGGAGCGTGTTCGACGCGAGCGGCAGTGGCGGTTCGAGGGGCAGAGGCGGGAGTTTGAGCGTAGGTGCTTTGCCCCGAGGTGATTAGGAGCAGGAAGATGAGGAGTAGCGTGGGAAAGCGTGAGCCTAGAACAGTGAGTGACATGTTTCTATAGATAGGCGAATCCGCGGTTGGTCGTCATGGCGGCGGGATGGGGATTGCCTGAGGAATTTCTGACGAGCGGAGAAAAGTTGTTGATTCGGGGAAGTTTGCGGGATTTAGAAGCGTTTAGGAGAGTTCGGCGGAGGGTTCGTCGGGTTCAGGGAGTTCTTCGCGCGTCAGGAATTTGAGCTCGCGGCGGATGAGGTCGGCGGGGAAACCTGCGGCGAGGAGAGAGCGGTAGATGGAGGCGAACTTCTTTTCAGAAATTTCCCCACGTAAGGAGCGGAGTTTGCGTTCGATGCGCTGGCGGACGAGGGCAGCTTCGTTCTCGGAATCTGCGGATTCGGCGACGGCGTCGTTGATATGGCGGTCGGGGACGCCGCGGGCACGAAGTTCGCGCGCAATACGGAATTTGCCCTGCTTGCGAACTTCGGAGCGCTGGCGTGCGAACTGTTTGGCGAAGCGGGAGTCGTCGAGCTTGCCGGACTCCTTGAGGCGGGCGAGGACGACTTGGGCTAGGAGTTCGCTGTCCCCGCGGCGGAGGAGCTTTTGCTTCATTTCATGAACGGAGTGAGCACGGCGCGTGAGGATGCGGAGGGCGTAATCGTAAAGGTCTTGCTCGGTGCCGAGTTTGCGGGGCCTGGAGAACACGAGAAGAGAATGAAGTAAGGAAGTAACGAAGTAAAGATGCGATGTGCGTGGGCTATTTGTGATTGTCCACGGATTGATGAAATTCCACGAGCTGCAGCTCCGTATCGGCGACGGTTCCATGATGGTGCTATTCGTATTTTGTGATTCCTACTTCAGGAACAAATGTGAATCGGATGTTGTCAGGGTTCGTCCAATACTCCAGAACGAACTCGTCGCGTTCGGCGCTTTCGACTCCGGCGACGCCGGACAAAGAGGCTTTGCGCGAAGACGTGACAACCCAGCAATAGTGCCCGTCGGGGCGCGCCATGCCGTCAGCGTCGCAATATTTCTGACCTTTGCGAAGCGGCCACTCAAGCACCAGATCGTTATCCTTGAGAATGCCGTCGAGCGAATCTGAAGATTGTTCGAGGCGGTGTACCGCTTGCTCAAAGCGCTCGTCGCCGATGAGATAGAACTTACCTTTTGATTCGAGCAACAGTGAATCGGAAATTTTGGGCTGCTCATCGGACCAAGCGGAGTCAAATGGAAAGCCACCTACCACGATGCCGTGGACATCGCCGTGTTGAATGACGCGGCGAATTTCGGTTCGCCAAGTAATCGGAGCATCGCTGATCTGATCGCTGCCCTCATGTGTCCAGCGGACCGTGCCACGATAGATCCAGTACGTTCCAGAGGACATTGGGAATGGGTTTTCCGTGGACACCCGACCAGCGGGCAGGCCAAAGCCAAGAGCCAGAGGCACTATGATTAGCGAACAGAGGATGAAACGGTAGCGCGTCACGCGTCAAGGCAGTTTAGCAGGAGAAGAGCCGCTTCAACAGTCACTCAGACGAGGGCTTGGCGCCGGGGAGACGGCTCTTCAGAAATTTGATTTGGCCGTTGTGATTGGCTTCGTGCTCGGTGACGTGGAACCATTTGCAGTAATTGTTGGTGGGACCCCAGCCCCAGGTTTTGTCCACGGCGAGGAGCCAGGCATCATCGCGCTTGCGAAATTCGGCGAGAGTGGCTTCGCGTGTCTTGTTAAGAATGTCGAGATAGTAGTCGAGATTGTTGCCCTTGATGGCTTTGCGGGCAGGCTCGCCAAGTTCCATGGGCATGCCCCATTTTTCCTTGAAGGGTTCGGGAATTTTGTCGCCGCTAAGGCCCTGAAAGGTGTTGACCTGAAAGAAAGCTTCGATGGCGGCGAGATGAAGGAGGAGTGCACCGATGGTGTTGGCTCTGTCGTCTAGGAGAAAATCGAGATCTTTTTGGGAGAGGCCTTTGACAGAGCGGAGAACCTGTTCGCGCATGAAGGCCATTTCAGAAACGAGCGTGCCGATTTGCGTCGCATACCCTTTCTTTGGGCCGACGATGGTAAGATCCGAATCTTCCGAGGCCGCTGGTTGCGCGAGGAATGAAAGACCAGTGACGGCGCCAGTGAGCGCGGCGGAAGCAAAGAGAAAATTTCTACGATCGGGGATGAAGTTCATGGGAACTCCTAGAATGATCTGAAAGGGATAACTGGCAGAAATAGTAGGACTTCTCACGGCGCGCGACAAGAGTTGGGCGAAGATTGCGTGGGGCGGGTCGCAAGATTAGATTGGAACGCGCTTAACGAGAGAACGATCCGTGAATCCAGGTCAGCTCGGCGAAGCTCGAATCGCGGAGATTATTGCGGGGGTGACCGCTTATTTCAGTGGCGAGCGGAAGCTCTATCTTCGCCACAGCGAGCAGCTTGCAGGCGAATGGCGCAAAACGCTGGCGCCGTATTTTTCCAAGGAATTATTGGACAAACTGAGGACGGTAACGTTGCAGGAAGCGCGGATTCCGCCACCGCCGTTTTATGCGGAAGCGCTGGAAATGTCCGGCGGGTGGTTTCCGGATTTTGTGCACATGGCGTCGGTAACTTATCTCGATGTGATTGTGTTTCACGACAAGATTGAGGCGCGGCCCTTGTTTCATGGAGCGGTGCACGCAGCGCAGATAGAGATACTCGGATACGAACGGTACGTAGACCTGTACGTCCGCGGGTTTGTGAAGAATTTTTCGTGGCTGGCAATTCCGCTGGAGGAGCAGGCGTACAAATTGGATACGCGATTTGCGGAAACGCCGGGAGATGTTTTTTCGGTGGAAGAAGAAATCAGGCAGTGGTTAAGCCAGAGGAAGTATGAATAGGGATTTTTCGCTGGTTCAGTTGGAATTGGCCTGCGCGGATTGAAGCGACTGCATGCGCTTTTCGAATTTTTCAGCTTCGTCGTTGCGGCCGAGTTTGCGAAGGGCCGCCGCTTCAGCGGCGAGCTCGCGGACAAGGTAGGGACTTTCCGGTCCGAACTGTTTTTCTTGCAGCGAGAGCATTCGGGTATGGCACGCCAGGGATTTTTCCACCTGCTCCGAGGCGTCGTAGGCTTGGCAAAGAC
>Ga0126376_10000449_pt1 | contig 19902 bp, 22 predicted proteins | sample PanSoiMetPlot_15_FD_92760 | JGI IMG/M metagenome (GOLD analysis project Ga0126376, IMG submission 92760) | Tropical forest soil microbial communities from Panama - MetaG Plot_15 | ecosystem: Environmental > Terrestrial > Soil > Tropical forest > Bulk soil | place: Panama | collected 2016-02-17
ATTTCTCTGGGTCTTTCCATGTCCATCCTCCAATTCTATTTTCAATCTTACGCGGTCGCCGCCTTTACCTGCAGCAAAGCTGCCGCGACCTCGTTCAAATCCGGCACCACCGGAATGTCATAATTCTTGATCCACGCAATCTTTCCATCTTTATTTACAATCACGATCGCACGTCCCGTAATCCCCTTGTCCGCCAAAAAAACGCCGTACTTTTCTGCCATCGCTCCGCGTGGCTGAAAATCCGCAAGCAAGGAATATTTAATCCCCATCTTTTCCGCATACGCTTTATGCGACCACACACTGTCCACGCTCACGCCCAGAACTTCCGCGTCCAGCGTCGCGAACGACTTCATGTCATTCACCATACACGCGTGCTCGTTCGTGCAAACCGGGCTCCAATCCAGCGGATAAAACATAATCACCACGTTCTTCTTACCCGTAAAATCCGAAAGCTTCACTTCCTGTTTGTCCTGATTCTGCAACGTAAAATCCGGGGCCGTCTGTCCGACTGCAATGCTCATGATCTTTCCTCCCATTCGAATCCCAAATCCCGCCCTTCAGTCTACCCAATCCCTTTTCCCCCGCCAAACGCTCTGCTCTCTCAAAGGCCGATTTGAATTTCTTGGACCGTGACACAATAAGCCAAATTCAAATCGGCCGGCGACCGCCCCGCCAAACCCTGCAATGGTCCTAATCCAATCTTTGCTTTTTCTTTACCTCGTCATTTCTTTGTTTCCCCTGCTCATGGGGTTAAGCTCATGACTAGGTGCTTCCCATGACTTCCGGAGCCGCTCGTCGAGCCCCTTTCATGTCCCTAAAAGAACTCACGGACCTCTACCGCAAGCTCGTTCACGCCTTCGGCGATCCCATCCCTATTTCCAAATTTGGCTTTTCTGTTGAAGAGGCAGAACGCCTCTTCTCCGGTTTCGATGAGGACTACCACATCAGTCGCTTCTTCCACTTCACCGAGGAATCAAACGCCCAGCGATATTCAATAGACGGTTTTCCCGCCACCCACGTTTCCATTGACCCCGAAATCGAATCCATCCTATGAGCGTCTAGTTGTTGTCGGGGCTTATGCCTGACCGCCGCGGCGGGAGGCGCGCTCTTTTCTTAGCCCTTCCCAGGCTTCCACTTTTCCAAAAAAGCCACAATATCTTCCTTGGTCATCCTGCGCGCCGCCTCAAACTCTCCATTTTTCTGGCTATAGAGCAGCGCGCCGTTGCTGTCCAGCACGGCGGACGCCGGCACGCCCCTCTTCAACGGCACATCGTACTTCTCGGCCAGGTCGAGATTCTTGTCGTACTCTCCGATATTCACGTGCACCACGATGAAATTCTTGTTCACGAGCGGCGCAATATCCGCGCTTCGAAAAGCCGTATCCAGCACGTGGCAGTCGTAGCACCAGTTCCCGCCAAACACCAGAATCACACGCTTGTGAGTTTTCTTTGCTGTCTCTAAAGCCTCTGAAATCTCGGCTTTTGCGTCGGCATTTTCAGAATAGATCAGGCGTTTTTCGGTCGGGGCCGGAAGCGGCTGCCTCGCCTGCCCGCGCGCGAGCGTTGCGCCTACCCCGCCCAGTGCCAAGCTTACAATCATCGCTCGCAAAATTGTGTTACGCATGAATCCCACCTCTATCTTTAAATCCACGAATTTTCAGTCTATGAGATACGCCGGCCCCAAACAAGTTCCGCTCCCCTGCCCCCTCACTCACAAAGTCTTCGATGCTAAAATAGACGCGTGTACGCGCAAAAGTTCTCTGTCGACATCATCATCCAAGGCGATAAGAAGCCCTGTCCCCTCGATTGGCTCGACCAGTTTTGCATGCGCAATTTCACCAATTCCGCTGACTTCGATGACACTCTTCCCGTCGCCGAAGGCCGCATCGAAGCCAGCTACCGCCTCACTCCCAAACGCTTCGCCGAAGGCCTTTCCGCTTGGCTCACGCAACGCGGCAAGGGCGAAGGCCACCCCGTCCTCGTCGAAGTCAAATCCCTTTAGTGGTTTCCAGCTTTTGTAGCGGCCGGGCTTCAGCCCGACTCCTTTCTTGTCATTGCGACCCTGGTGGCCCGGCCCTCTCCTGCGCGCCGCAGTTTGTTGCGCCTCACCAGGGAGCGGAGAACTTCCTCCCATCGCGCGAATTCTGCGCGATGAAATCTCTCCGCGAACCTTACGTTAATTTCGCGCAATCGGATGAGCTCCCCAAATATTTTTCCTGAAATTTAATCTCGCCGCTCCTCTCATCCATCCGCCTCTCTCCTCCCGTATATCCAACCGGGGAACAACCCAAACAAAAACTGAGGAAAGGTTACTCACCAACATGAAAAAGGTTTTCGCTGTGCTCGCTTTTGTTGCATTTAGTCTCGCCAACGCTTCCATCGTCTCTGCCCAAAAAATGGAAGATCCCATGGTCGGCGGCGCGCCGATGTTTCCAACTAAGGACATCGTCGACAACGCCGTCAATTCCAAGGACCACACCACCCTGGTTGCCGCCGTCAAGGCTGCAGGCCTCGTCGACACGCTTAAATCCGCAGGCCCATTCACAGTCTTCGCTCCGACGAATGACGCCTTCACAAAACTTCCCGTAGGCACTGTGGACACGCTTCTCAAGCCCGAGAACAAGGACATGCTTACGAAGGTCCTGACCTATCACGTCGTCGCTGGTCGCCTGTCTGCGCAGGATCTCTGGAAGCAGATCAAAGCCGGCCACGGCACCGCGGAACTCACTACCGTCAGCGGTGGCAAACTCTGGATCATGGCCAACGGCAAGAACGGAATCACCATCAAGGACGAAAAGGGCGGCGTTTCGAACGTCACCATCGCCAACGTCTTTCAGTCCAACGGCGTCATCCACGTCGTCGATACCGTCCTCCTGCCCAACTAGATTCCCCAGCTGAATGCGCACTGTTGTAGGGCCGGCTTTCTGAAGCCGGCCTTCTCCTTCTTAAGATGCACGGCACCAAAACAAAAACGGCGGCTCTTAGAGCCGTCGTTTCAATTTCAATCCCAAATGGTGTCGCAATCGCCAGCCACTGGTCAGCGCTCGCTGGTAACTTTTTCCTTCCCTTCCACCAGCGCCCTTATCTCCGGCAACATCTTCAACGCTGCCTCTTCTCCCGCCCGCACCAGCTCCGGTGTCTTCGAAAAATCATCCCACACGAACGAATGCACATCCGGCTCGATAATCAAATCCGCCTGCTGCCTCCATGTCACTTCAGCATGCCTCTGAATAATGTTGAACGACCTGCTGATCACTTCCACCGCTGTCCGCGGCGTCCCTTCGCTGCTCGACTCGAGGTACACCGCGATCACCACATCCGCCCCTAGCAACAGAGCACCCTCGACCGGCACCGGCGAAGTCAAGAATCCATCCACTAGCGTCCTACCATCGTATTGAATCGGTACAAACAACGCTGGATATGCGCAAGACGCGCGCAAAGGCTGCACAATCGGACCGCTTGTGTAATAGATCGTCAGCCCTGCATTCAAATCGCTCGTGCTGATCGCCAGCGGCGTATTCAATTCCTCAAACGTTTTCGCCATCGTAAATCGTTCCACATATTTTTCCATCCGCTGATTCGTCGCTAGCCCCAGCCACGACGGCGTCCATCTCCCAAAATCCGCGAAACTTGTTTTCGCCCCTTCGGCCTCCATCTTTTCCAGCGGAACTCCCGCGCAATACGCCGTTGCAATCAGCGCTCCAACGCTCGTCCCCGCAACGCAATCAATCGGAATCCCCGCTTCGCGCAACACACGCAACACGCCAATGTGCGCAATCCCTCGCGCGAATCCGCCCGCAAGCGCCAGCCCCACGCGCGGACGCCCCGCCCGCTCTTTCTGGTCGCCATAGGCAAACGCGCGAAACCTGTCCTTCGCCGTCCGCAGCCAGTCCAGCGCCGTAGCCACTTTTCCTTCTGGCATCTCAACACCAATTCTAATTCCGTAGCCATCGCACGGAGAAAGTGGTTCCGTTTGAATTTCTTAAATCGTGACAGCGGGGCAGTTTGAATTTCTTTGTACGATAGGTCAAAGATTCAAACTGCCCCCTGCTGTCTACTCGGCAGTTTGACCGCAACATGATGGTTTTGTAACCTGTCCGTTCGCACACATCTCAGCAAAAGGCTCTCCATGACTCGTTCGATCCAAAAAGCTGTCGTTCTCGGCGCAGGCACCATGGGCGCACGCATCGCCGCACACTTCGCCAATGCCGGCCTCCCGTGCATTTTGCTCGACATCATTCCTCCCGATCTCAAGCCCGAAGCGAGCGCCGCAGATCGAAACAAAATCGTCCGCGCTGGTCTCGAAGCAGCAAAAAAATCCCGCCCCGCCGCTTTTTTCACTCCTGCGCTCGCCGAAAAAATCTCCATCGGCAATTTCGAAGACGATCTTGCCCGCGTTGCCGAAGCCGACTGGATCATCGAAGTCGTCGCCGAAAATCTCGAAATCAAGCGCAAACTCCTCTCCCGCGTTGCGCAATTCCGCAAACCCGGTGCCATCGTCACAACAAACACCTCCGGCCTCCCCGTGCACCTCATCGCCGAAGGCATGCCCGAAGAGTTCCAGCAACACTGGGCAGGTACACACTTCTTTAACCCGCCCCGCTACCTAAAGTTGGTTGAAGTCATTCCCGGCCCCAAGACTCTTCCCGACGTTCTCGCCTCGCTTACCGAATTCTGCGACCACCGCCTCGGCAAAGGTGTCGTCCCCGCGAAGGATTCTCCGAATTTCATCGCCAATCGCATTGGCACTTTTTCTATGCTCAACGCGCTGCGCCTCATGCAAACGCTCGGCATGACCGTCGAAGAAATCGATGCCTGCACCGGCCCCGCCGTCGGCTGGCCAAAATCCGCTACCTTCCGTACCGCAGACATCGTCGGTCTCGATGTCCTCGTCCACGTCGTCAAAAACATTTACGAAACCGCGCCCAACGACGAATCCCGCGAATTCTACAAAGTCCCCGCGCTCGTCGAAGAGATGTTCAAGCGCAACATGCTCGGTGACAAAACCGGCCAGGGGTTCTACAAAAAAGCAAAAGGCGCCGGGGACAAAGAAATCCTCACGCTCGACACAAACACATTCGAATACCGTCCTCGCCAAAAAGCAAAATTCGCCTCGCTCGAATCCGGCAAAGCTATCGACGACACGCGCGAACGCCTCCGCGCGCTCGTAGGTCCACTCCTCGCCGGCCAACCCGGCGACAAAGCGCAGCAGTTTCTCTGGAGTGCGCTTTCCGAAACCTGCTCTTATGCCGCGCGCCGCGTTCCCGAAATTTCCGACAATATCGCCGACGTCGATCGTGCCATGCGCTGGGGCTTTGGGTGGGAACTCGGCCCCTTCGAAATGATAGATGCCCTCGGTATAGAAAAGTTCGCCGCTCAACTCAAGAAGGAAAATCGCCCCGTTCCTGCGCTCATCGATAAAGTTCTCGCCGCTGGCCGTAAGAACTTCTACGAATCCCAGAAGGGAATTACCACCGTCTTCGACCTCGCTTCAGGGGCTTCCCAAAAAGTCGAAGAGCCTCGCGGCATCCTCATCCTCAAATCCCTAAAAGACGCCAGCAAAGAAGTCGAACACAACTCCGGTGCCAGCCTCATCGATCTCGGCGACGGCGTTGTCTGCTGCGAATTTCATGCCAAGATGAACGCCATCGGGGCAGACCTCATCGCCATGATCCACAAGGGTTTGAAGCGTCTCGAATCAGATTTCGACGCCATGGTTATCGCCAACCAAGCCGTCAATTTTTCCGTCGGGGCCAATCTCATGCTCGTCCTCGTCGCTGCGCAAGAACAGGAATGGGACGAGCTCCACATGGCCGTAAAGCACTTCCAGAACATCAATCTTGCTATCAAGTACGCGCGTAAGCCCGTCGTCGCCGCGCCGCAAGGGATGGCTCTCGGCGGCGGCTGCGAAGTCAGCCTTCATGCGGCGCGCGTCCACGCTGCAGCCGAAGCCTACATCGGTCTGGTCGAAACCGGCGTCGGCCTCATCCCCGGCGGCGGCGGCACAAAGGAAATGCTCATCCGCGCCAACGAACACTCTGCCGGTGGCGAGGACCTCGATCTCTTCCACGCCCTCAAACCCATCTTCGAAAACGTCGCGATGGCCAAAGTCGGCACCAGCGCCGAAGAATCCCGCGACCTCGGCTATCTCCGCCGCGAAGATCTCTACTCCATGAATTCGCAGCGTCTCGTCGCCGACGCCAAGGAAACTGCCCTTGCTCTTTATCGTTCAGGCTGGAAGCCCGCCGCTGCAAATCCGCAGGAGGGCGCGCAAATCACTCAAATCAAAGTCCTCGGCGATCAATTCCTCTCCGCCGCAAAACTTTTCATCCACTTGCTCGTTCGCGGCGGCTACCTCTCCGACTACGATGCTGTCGTCGCCCGCAAACTCGCCAATATTTTCTCCGGCGGCGCACTCACTTCGCCTCAACTCGTCAGCGAACAATATGTCCTCGACCTCGAGCGCGAGGCCTTCGTCTCCCTCTGCGGCGAAAAACTCACCCAGGCTCGCATCGCCCACACCCTCAAAACCGGCAAACCCCTCCGCAACTAGCCGCGTCTCTCAAGGAGACTCTGATGGGAATGGAAGGCAAGCTCAGACAAGTCTCAGAATTTGAACTCGCGTCCTTTCGCAAAGATCCAGCAAAGGCCTATGAGAAAGTCGTAAGCCGCTACAGGTCGCCTGAGATGACGCGATTTATGGAAAAGATGAAGGAGTTGCAATTTTCCCCTGTGTCCAAGCGCTTGCAAGCGCGAGCGCAGGCTGGTCAACCTCTGGACCCGGAAGATTTGAAAGCATATCGTGCCGAGGCAGATGCCCTTCTCGCGGAAAATAGAGAGGCATGGGCCGAAGTCCAGTCGCTTCACCTCGGACTCAGCAAGGACGGCTTGGAACTTTCGCTCCACAAGTCTTGGCATTGTCTTCACTTTCTTCTGACTGGAAAAAGCTGGGAGCCCGTCGATTCTCCTTTGGGCAAAGCCATCATGGGTGGAAAAGAAATTCCAGATCGCCAAGGTGTGATGGGCTATGGCCCGATTCGCTACCTCACACCGGAAGAAGTCCGCCAAGTTGCTGAAGCTCTCGCTGAATTCCCCATCGCGGCTCGTGCTTCTGCCTTTGATCCCGTCGCAGCAGAAGAAGCAAAGGTTTACGTCCCCGAGCACTACGCTGAAGAATTAACCCATCACTTTGACCAGCTCAAAGGTTTTTATCGTGACGCCGCAAATAAGGAAAACGCCATGCTCTTATGGGTGATCTAAGGCTCTCTACCGCCGTTTTAGCGGTGCGTGCTCCATGTGAATTCTTTAGCAACCGCCTAAATCCGTATTGCCCATCCAAATAAAATCGTCCATAATCATCCCACGCATTTCAGGGGGAATTCATGCAAAGACTCCTCGCTCCACGCGAAGCCGCCAACATCCTCGGCATCAGCTATCCCACCCTCAAACAATGGATCTACCGCGGCAAACTCAAAACAGCAAAAACTCCCGGCGGCCACCATCGCGTCCCCGAATCCGAAATCGACCGCCTCATTCCCAAAAAGCTCGAACGGGGCGACGTCACCACGCGCCGCGGCGAATTCCGCAAAATCTCTGGCCGCAATCAGCTCATCGGCCGCATCGTGGACATCAAGTACAGTGGCCTCCTTGCCCAAGTCACGCTGCGCATCGGAGAACAGCACATCACGAGCATCATCACTGCCGACGCGGCCCGCGAACTCCGCCTCAAGCCCGGCGAACGCGCCGCCGCTCTGGTAAAATCCACTGAAGTCATGATCCTCCGCGTGTGAGGATTCCAGGATGCTACGTCAACGCGATAATCGCCTTTCGGCGCCTTGGTTTTTTCTTGCCTGCCTTTTTCTCCTTTGCGCTCTCTGCGTCTCTGCGCGAGCAGTTCCTTCCGAGCAACCCCAACTCAACATCGCTGCCGCCTCCGACCTCAAATTCGCACTAACCGCACTCGCCTCCGCCTTCGAAAAACAATCCGGCGCAAAACTCAATCTGACTTTCGGTTCTTCCGGCAATTTTTTTGCGCAAATAAAAAACGGAGCTCCTTTCGACCTCTTCTTCTCCGCCGACACCGAATTTCCGCGCAGGCTCGATACCGCCGGCCTTGTCGTCTCTAATTCCACCTATGAATACGCGGTTGGACGCCTCGTACTCTGGGTTCCTCCCGGTTCCAAGATTGACCTCTCTAAATCCGGCATGAACTCTCTGCTCGATCCTTCGGTCCAAAAAATCGCCATTGCCAATCCCGACCACGCCCCGTACGGCCGCGCGGCTGCGGTGGCCCTTAGAAGTGCCGGTCTTTACGAAAAAACAAAAGACAAGCTCGTCATCGGTGAAAACATTTCTCAAGCTGCTCAATTCGCTCAATCCGGCAACGCGCAAATCGGCATCATCGCCATGTCCCTCGCGCTTTCTCCCCCACTTCGTTCCGGCAAGTATTGGGAGATTCCTCAGCGCCAGTATTTTCCGCTGATTCAATCTGCCGTCATTCTCAAAAGATGTGAACAAAAAGACTTGGCCGCGTCATTTCTCAGATTTGTTGCGACCCCTGCCGGAACGAAAATCCTAGAAGATTTTGGTTTTTTGAAAGCGCAAGTCTCCGTTGATGACCGTGCGCCTTTGAAGCCCTACTGATGCAATGACTGAACTCTTTCTTTCCTTTCGCCTCGCCTTTTTCGTCACTGCGATTCTTCTCGTTCTCGCTACACCCCTCGCCTACTGGCTCGCCTTCTCCAAATTCCGCGCCAAATTCCTCGTCGAAGCCGTCGTCGCTCTCCCTCTCGTCCTTCCTCCAACTGTTCTTGGCTTTTATCTCCTCGTCGCCATGGGGCCACGCGGGCCGCTCGGCAAACTCTGGCTCGCTCTCTTCGGCCACACACTCGCCTTCACGTTCACCGGCCTCGTTATCGCCAGCGTTCTCTACAGTCTCCCGTTTTGCGTTCAACCTCTCGTCGCTTCCTTCGAACGGATCGATCCAAAACTTCTCGCCGCCTCGCGCGTCCTCGGCGCAAATTCCTGGCGTACTTTTCGCACAATTGTTTTTCCGCTTTCGATCCCGGGAGTAATCACCGCGCTTGTCCTCACTTTCGCCCACACGATTGGAGAATTCGGCGTTGTCCTTATGGTTGGCGGGAATCTTCTCGGCGCAACGCGCACAGTCTCAATCTCCATCTACGATCACGTTCAGTCCATCGAGTATGCAGCCGCCAATCAACTCGCTCTCATTCTTCTCGCCATTTCCTTTGTGTTGCTCGCTCTTGTTTACGGGCTGAATCGCAGCGTCGGTGTGCGATGGCTGTCGAACTAGCTTCGACCGAGCTCCGCGTCCGCGTGCTCCTCTCTCGCGGAGCGTTTCAGCTTGACCCATTTCAACTAGACGTGGACTTCTCGGTTCCGTCTGGTATCACCATTCTTTTCGGCCCATCTGGCGCGGGAAAATCCACGATCCTCGATTGCATCGCTGGTTTAATCACTCCAGACGACGGCGAGATTTCCGTCGGCACAAAAGAACTCTATTCCGCACGGCGCGGAACAAATCTGCCGGCGCAGCAACGTCATCTCGGCTATCTTTTCCAATCCGCCGCACTCTTTCCGCATCTTACTGCGAAGCAGAACGTCGAATACGGCATCGCGCATCTCTTGGCAACCGACCGAAACAGCACAGTGTCCGAAGTGCTAAAACTCTTTCGCATCGAAGCTCTCGCGTCGCGCAAACCTGTCGGACTTTCCGGCGGCGAGGCGCAACGAGTCGCGCTCGCGCGCGCCCTCGTCACAAATCCCAAAGCGCTTCTCCTCGATGAACCGCTTTCCGGTCTCGACGCTGAACTCAAGTCTTCCATCATCGCGGATCTTCGCGCCTGGAACGCCGCGCATCAAATTCCGATTCTCTATGTCACGCACGATCGCGCCGAAGTCGACGCTCTCGGCGAGCGCGTCATCACCATGGACAAAGGGAAGGTTGTTCAGCAGGGAATTCCGCGCCAGGTGCTCGACGCTCCACGCAAAGAAAGCCTTGCGCTTGCGTCTGGTTTTGAAAATATTCTGGAAGGAACTGTAAAAGAAGTTCGTCTCGAAGACGGAATCATGCGTGTTGCGTTGAACAGCTCGGCGTCAATTGAAGTACCCCTCGGCCACAACAAACCTGGCGACACCGTTCGCATCGCCATTCGCGCCGGTGACATTCTTCTCGCACTTGCAAGACCTACAGGCTTGAGCGCCCGAAATATTTTGCAAGGAACGATTCAGTCGCTCGAGCAGCGTAGCGTCACGATGATTTGCAAAGTTTTCGCCGGGGCAATTTTTGAAGTTCACGTCACACTGGGCGCCGCCCGGGCCCTCGGCCTTCGCCCGGGCTCCGAAATCTGGCTCGTCCTAAAAACTTACTCCTGCCACTTAGTTTCTTAAGATTGCTAGAATCAATGTCCCCGCCGGCTTTGGCAGTTTCATCGACGCCGGTTTTGTATGAGCCGGCTCGCCCGCCACTGCAAACTTCACTTCATCAGCGATTAGCACGCCGTTTTTTGAACTCGCGTGAATCACGACTCTTTGCCCCGCCACCAAATCGGTTACTTTCGCAGGAGTTCCTTCTCTGCTTTTTCCATCGCGAAAAATGTAAACCGTCGCCGGCGCCAGTTTTACGTCCACGGTTTTTCCATCTGCGGTTTTTACGGACACGGTGTCCGCAGTCACTTTTTCTATCACTCCGGTTACGTGAACTTTGTCTCCGTGGGCGTACACTGCCACGGCAAACACCAGCGCCAGAAATATCGCCGCTATCCTGACTTTCATTTCCCCCTCCCACCATTTCTTTCAATTACTTCCGGGCTGAATCTTTGGTCGTCTTCCCCAAGCGAGTTTTTTCCTAGTGATGATGATGCTCCATCTTCTCTGCGGGTTGCGGCGCGCCCCCCTTCAAAAAATCATCTTCCTGCTGTTCTTCCGCCCGGTCTTCCGGCCCTTTCGGATTGTTCTTCTCCATTTCCATCCGCTCTTCCGCCGTTAGCTTCGGCAAATGCCGGATGAAGCAAACTAGTTTCCAGCTGTCCGCAGGATTCGCATGTTCGCCGCCGCCAAATGCCGGCATCCCTGTAAATCGCACGCCATTCTCAATAATCCAGAAAAGCTCGCCATCGGAAAGCTTCTGCGTATGCTCCATTCGCAAATCCGGCGGCTTCGGATACATTCCGCGGCCCATCATCGTATCGCCGCTTCCATCGTTTCCGTGACACACCGCGCAGTGATCCGCGAAATGGAGCCGCGCGTCGCGCTGCACGTCCGCGGAATCCGCCATAGGATTCTTTTGATCGCGCGCGCCTCCGGGAAGCAACAAGCCCCGCAAATTGCGCGCAAGAAACGTCTCCAGCCACGAAGGCGTCGCTCGCGCGCTCAGCCCGTCGTGTAGCATGCTCGCCCCAATCGCTGCCACAATTCCAAGCACCAACACGAAGACCGCAAGGCCGATCTTTCCGCGATTCATAATCTAGAGTTTACTCCTGCGATGTCTTTCCCAATTCGCATTTCTCTGAATCGAAGGAGCTTTCTGTTTCTCATACGGCTCTCAGTTCAGTGATGATGGTGTCCCGAAAGATGATCCGTGTGCCAGGGGCCGGTGGCCGTGCCGATGATGATCGTGTCTACGTCCGCGGCCATGGTGTGTTTGGTATTGGCCGGCACAAACAGAAAACTTCCCATCGGATAAGGCTTCAAGTGTTCCAAATCTAGCTCTTCACTGAAACTGACCTTGAGCACGCCTTGCGCGACCGCGACCCTGGCGTCCGTGCCGTGAGCGTGAAATTCATGGAATCCCGCCGGAACGAAAGCTGCGTAAGTGAACGCCTCGCCCGGTACGTCGCTTCGCCCTTCCAGGACTGCCCACTTCGTTCCGTCAGCATCTGTTTTTTGCCATGAAATCGTTTGCGCGTTCCAAGCCTGCGGCTTTCTTGCCGGCTCCGTAGTGCTAACCGTTATCAAGACCAGATTCATTGCTACTGCGATCAACCAATGCATTTTGTCTCCTCTTGTTTATTGAGTTTGCCCGAAGTTTTCTTCGGCAAGTCGTAACGAAGACAAAATAGCGAATTTTCGCGGATTGCTTCTATCCGAAAAGGGGCCCCAAATTCATGGATCCACTTTCGTCGCTGCCATACGAATTAGAGTCTTGCCGAAGTCCGCGCGGCAACCGAGCCATCCGCCGCCTCGAATGTGAACACCAGGCTGTCTTCGATCGGCACGCCTTCGCTCGGCAATACGAACGTGAGATTCCATTCGTACCGCTTCTGCAAATCATTCGCATCAGGCGTAATGTTTGGTTGCAACTCGCGAATGTGCATCACGGGCTCAGTGAAACGCGCTGCCGGCCGCAACTCGACGCCGTGTTTCCAAAACAACCGCAGGCGCAAATTGCGGACGTCTTCCTTCGTGAGCGGCGGCTCCGTGGTTTTCTCTTTCAGAAAAAAAGAGCAAGGCACATCGTGAATCAGAATCGAGACGTCGAGCCTCGGCGGATACTCCGTCACGGCTTGCGTTCCGCGCAAGTATTTCGTTCCGTTTTCGTCGTCGACGCGCTTGAGCTTTTCAAAAAAAACATGCTCCGTGACCTGGCCGTTGATCCGGAAGCACGGGCCGTTCGGGATGCGGCCATCTGTAGCGAAAAAAGCGCCGCCTTCGAGATTCCAAACAGTCCTTCCAACATGACGCAATTCCGGCTGCGATTTTTGCGCGCAGGCGAGGGAAGAAGTAATCAGTGCGGCGAGTCCGAGGCCAGCTCCGAGAAAAAAGGCGCGTTTCATTTGGCGGCTTTCATCAAAAAAGAAAACTTTCCAGTTTTGTAGATCACTTTGCCGTCGTGCGGCTCACCCGCGGCGGCCACTTTTCCTGCACGCACGGTTTCAAACGCAGTGACAAGCTGCGACAGCACGTCGGGCGAAGCGACAGGAATATTATGCGCGCCCAGTACCATTTTCACCTGTGGCGCAAGCGCCGCAAGCTTCTTGATCGAAGTGTAGTATGCGTCCAAATCAGTTTCCGGCCGGTAGAGCCAGATCGGTGCGGGGTAGTAGGTGTCGCCGGTAAAGAGCAAACCGTTTTCGCGGTCAATCAGCGAAATCGCATCCGGCGTGTGGCCGGGCGTCGCAATCACCTCCACCGTGCGTCCGCCAAGATTCACTTTGAAGCCGTCGTGAATCCAGATGGAAATGTGCCACGGCTTTGTGCGGTAGGTCTTCGGATCGAGACCTTTCGGCAAACCGCCGCAAATTTCGCTTGGCGCAACTTCCGCTTGCGCGTCCTCGACGGAGCCTTTCGCATTCTTCTTCGTGAAGTCCGTATTCATGCCAAAGACAAACGGGAACTCCCAGTTGTCGCCAACGTGGTCGTCATGCGTGTGCGAATTCATCACCACAATGGGCCGCGAAGTCAGTTGCCGCACGATCTTTTGGATGCCGGCAATGCCCATGCCGGTGTCAAACAGCAGCGCCTGTTTTGTACCGACGATCAGGTACGAAATCGTCTCTTCCGATTGGTGCGGCTCGTAAATCGCAAACGTCTGCGGCGCGACTTTGTAGACTTCATACCAGGTTTCGTTCGGCAGCACGCGCTGCAGCGTTTTGTACTCCGGCCGTGGCAGCGCTTTGCACCAGTCCGGCGTGTAACTCGACGTCTGAGCGGTCGCCGAGAAACAGAGCAAAAGACTTAACACAGAGGCCACAGAGACCGGAGTACAGAGTCCACGGAAGCGCTTCGGGCTTCCGGATGAGGTAACACTGGCCAGGAATCGTTGCATTATATTTTTCTCTCCGACTGAGTGAATAAAGGAAGAATCTCCCTGGCCAGGAAGGAGACTCTCTGCTTAAATTCTGTTGTGACACTCAACATTCCATCCGGTTCAATGCCAGGCAATTGGAACAGCGGTCGCAACTCTGGATCTGCTGAATTGTGTGAGCACCAAAGCATATAAAGTTCCCGATAGAGTCCATATTCATTTCCTTGATGACTGCTCAAGGCCGTTAAAGCCGCAATAGCGCGCTCTCTGGAACGCAGACGGCGAATTACGGTTTTTCGCAAGGGGCTCAAGGGCGCGTAGCGCTTTCCGGTTTCACGAAAATCGATTTGGGGATCATCATGTGCACGCCTTTGTTGCCGTCAACGAGTTCGGTAATGTGCAAATCCGCTGCGACACTCGCAAGCATATACGCATCATCGCGCGAGAGGTGCTTTTCGGTCACCAGGAAATCAATCATTTCGCGCACGGCCAGCGTCGTCGCCGCATTCAAATCGTCGTTCAAACCCATGGTGATGTAGTGCGTCGGCGTTTCCGCGCGCGGCCATTTTAGATGCTTGCCCTTCAGCACATTGAATTGAAATGTCCCAATCAGCGACGTTTCGAGCGCCGTGATATCCACTTCGCCGTCGCCTTGTCCCGCGTGGCCGTCGCCGACTTCAAACAGGGCGCCCGGCGCGTGCACCGGAATGTACAGGGTCGTTCCCGCAACGAGGTCCTTGTTGTCCAGATTCCCCGCCATGATCCACGGCGGCGCGCTGTTCCACTTGCCCACCGATTCAGGCGGCGCCACGCCCATGCTGCCGAAAAAAGGATGTAGCGGAATTTCGATTCCCGGCGCGAATTTTGCCACCATCCGCTGCGCATCCAGCGGAATGATTTTGATTTTCGCGTAGGGATAATCGTCGGGCAGGTAGCCGCGGCCTGGGCCGAAGGCATTGTAGGCGTACGGAAGCGCCAGCTTGATGGCGAGAATTTTTACTTCGAGCACCTCGCCCGGTTCCGCGCCTTCGATGTAGACGGGACCAGTCAAAATGTGCCCGCCCGGACCCTTGTCCTTCACCTGATCCGTGATGTCACGCAGCGATTGCTCGACCTCGGCGGGCGGCACGCCCGCCTCTTCCAGCCGCTTCGGGCTGTTGGTGATGAGCGTCTGAATCTCCACCGTATCGCCCGATTTCACGCGCAACACCGGCGCCGCTTTCGCATCGTAGTATCCCCAAGCCACCGTCTTCGGCGTCGCCTTCAGCGTGTACGTGGTCTGCTGCGCCTTCAACGGTGTTAGTGGCCATAGAGTTGCTAGCAAAACGGCAAAACGCATAGCTGTTATTGGCAGTCTAATTGTCAAATCCGAATTCCTTCCAAATCTCAGGCCAGTCGCGCTTTAGCTTCTGCTGGCCGATTTCGCTAATGAAGAGTCGATCGTTCGGGTACTCCTCGTCCTCGAAAAATTGCCCAAACTGGGCTAGATGGCTGGAGGAAATATGCCCTGCAAACTTGCAGCTAACCCAATATTCAATCGAACGATAGTGAGCCAGGCGCTCGGCTATTGGCTTACCGGGGCCCCACGCGTTGGGCTCATGCGGTTCAAGGTCCGAAGCGGTGGATGCTTCAGCAGAATCGTCAGCGAGCATATACAGTAGTACAACCCAGCTGAAGGAACTCGCGAGGTCTCCCCGGATGTTTTGCCTCATGAAATCACGATTCTGCATCGCGTGAGCAAAATAGTAAGCAGCCAGCCTACTCAGCCTGAGCTCAGGGACCTGGGCTTCTCTAAACTTGACGGGGATTGAAATGTCTAGTCCGGTCTCTGGTTTTATGTACTGATGTATCCGAATCTCCTGCCGATGTTTTGTTGTTGCGGCGAAACTCCTGAAAAACCGTATGTATTTTTCGCGATGACGCAAAACTTCATAGACGGAGTCAGACACCATGATCTGATTCCCGTCGGCTTCATTCATGATTCGCTGAGCTAGGTTTATTCCTGCCCCTGCAACGTTACGTTGTCCGTTAATGTCAGTCACAAGATTGTCTGAGTTCATATTCAGACCAATCCGAATCTTGAATTTCCTCATTTCGTCAGTCGAGGACATGTTGTAGGCATGCAATCGCGCCAGAAGAGCACAAGGTATTCGAGCGTGCAGGTCATACGGCACGTCGACACTCCAGATAACGACACAAAGCCCATCGCCCGTTGGCAAATAAACCAACTGATCTTCAGGGATGTTAAATTCCCGCACAGTCTCCCGTACAGGCCGATTCAGTACTGAAATCATGTCAGTCTGTGCCTCAACGCTTCTCCCCGTCGAGTAGTTCACAATATCCAGAAAGATGTGTTCGGCAGAGATCGAGTGAGCTTCGCCTGGTCGGGCTAGTTCGGTTGGTGTCATGGGTGCGTCATGTCTTCGGGCTTGACGATGGCGTCGAATTCTTCGGCGGTGACGTAGCCGAGGTTGATGGCGGCTTCGCGGAGGCTGATGCCGGAGTGATGCGCGGCTTTAGCGACTTTGGCGGCGTTGTCGTAGCCGATTTTGGGGGCTAGCGCGGTGACGAGCATCAGCGAGTTCTGCACGTAGCTGTCAATCTGCGCGCGATTCACTTCGATGCCGGCAACGCAGTGATCCACAAACGAATTGCTCGCGTCGGCCAGCAGTTCGACTGAATGCAAATAGTTGAAGACCATCACCGGCTTAAAAACATTTAGTTCAAAGTTGCCTTGCGAACCGGCAAAGCCAATCGCGGCGTCATTGCCCATCACTTGCACCGCGACCATGGTCAGCGCTTCCGCCTGCGTGGGATTCACTTTGCCCGGCATGATGCTCGACCCGGGCTCATTTTCCGGAAGCACTAGCTCGCCGAGTCCGCAACGAGGGCCGGAAGCGAGCCAGCGCACGTCATTCGCAATTTTCATGAGCGAAGCCGCAAGCGTTTTGAGAGCACCGCTGGCGAAAACAATTTCATCGTGAGCGGAAAGCGAAGCGAACTTATTTGGATGCGAGCGGAAGGGGAGTCCGGTCAGTTCGGTGATTTTCTTCGCTGCGCGTACGGCAAATTCCGGATGCGCGTTGAGTCCTGTGCCGACGGCCGTGCCGCCAATCGCCAAATCGTAGAGACCATCGAGCGCAACGGCGATGCGTCCGCCATCTCGATCGAGCAAATTCACCCAGCCGGAAAATTCCTGATCCACCGTGAGCGGAGTCGCGTCCTGCAAATGCGTGCGCCCGATTTTCACAATTCCCGCAAACTCCCGCGCCTTCGCGTGGAGCACATCGCGCAGTTTCTTCACCGCAGGCAGAAGCTTCCGCGCGGTTTCGGTCGCCGCGGCGATGTGCATCGCCGTCGGAAACGTGTCGTTCGACGATTGCGACATGTTCACATCGTCGTTCGGATGAATCGGTTTCTTGCTACCCATCTCGCCGCCGGCAATTTCAATCGCGCGATTAGAAATCACTTCGTTGACGTTCATGTTGGTCTGTGTGCCGCTACCGGTTTGCCAGACGCGCAGAGGGAAGTGGTCGTTGAGCCGGCCGGAGATGACTTCGTCCGCCGCTTGCGTGATGAGTTTCGCTTTTTCCTGCGAAAGTTTGCCCAAATCCTGATTGACGAGTGCTGCCGCTTTTTTCAGGATGCCAAAGGCGCGGATCAGCTCCGGGGGCATGGTGTCTTTGCCAATCGCAAAGTGAATCAGCGACCGCGCCGTCTGAGCGCCGTAGTAGCGGTCCGTCGGGACCTCGATCGGGCCCATCGAGTCGGTTTCAGTGCGTGTCGGGCCGGTCGTTTCCGGCGAATGCACAAGCTTGGTAGCTTCAGACATGGCGACTCCTTGAATAGAACGCCCTAAGTTTAGCAGCGAGGAGGGCCACTCGCGACTGCTCTCGGGGTAAGGGGAGTATAGGTACGTTTTCGGCAACTGCGGATTCTAAAGGACTTTAAGTCTACTGTTTTGTAACTGCAGATTCTAAAGGAGTTGCAAGCCGATTTGCGGATCTGCAGAATCGAAAAGACTTACAAGAAATTTCGATTTGGGTGGTCTGGCGCGGGAGAGGCAAGCGAGGAGAAAAACTGGTAAGGGAACACCGCGCGCCCGTACATCGCACCGCCATTATAGCGGCTCTCTGTTATAATTATCAGCAATTTCCTGCTGAATTAACAGTAACGCGATTGAAATCAGCGGGTTGCGCCAATTGCGTTCGAACCAATAGGGAAAGAATTGCACAGAGAGCACAGAGGACACAGAGAACGGCGAGGCACTTGCTGACTGGCGATGGAAGAGACGACGAGAGATGCTCACCTTACGGTCTTGCCTGGTTGGCATTGCACTGATTTTTCTGGACTTTGGGCTTTTGTGGGCGGTCGATTTTCCGCCACGTGCCGGAATCGATCCCGAGTCTTACTACCATCCGGCCGCAGTGTTCGTTGAGCTTGTGTTCGTTTCCCTGTTTGGTGCCGGTGCCTTTGTTATTTTTCGCGGGCTTCGACTGGCACCGGCGAAAGACGCGCCTGGCCGTTCGCTCCCCAGAATTTTTCCCGAAATTCCGCTGCAAAATGTAATCCCCTGGCGAGGGCGGAGTTCCTTTCCCTCAATTGTCATGACGACGCTGAGCGCGTTTTCGGTTTCGGGGATCTGCGTGCTGACGATCTTACTGATCATCTTTCCGATGTTCGGGCCATTGCCTCAGCACGGGCTTCTCATATTTTGGAAGAAACCACAACCCGCCGTGACGGATGCAAATCCGTGGGCTCGGACGATGGGCGTTTACATCAGGCATCCGAGCCAGGTCTATTTGAACGGGGAGCCGGTAATGTGGGACAAATTTGAAGCGAGATTGCGGGAAGAATTGAGCCATCGCGCGGAATGGACCGTCTATGTGGAGGCGGATGCCGACAGGCATTCATGGATACGGTTCATGTCACCGACATGATTCAAGGACTTGGTGGAAAAGTTGTGTGGATCACGCCGAAAATGCGCGAGCGGTGGAAGCAACAACAAGGAACCAGAGATAGTCTCGTCATTGGGCGCTAGCGTTTCTTGGCGAGGGAAGCGCCTTTGCGTGGGATGAAGATGGTCGCGGGCGGCTCGATGTTGAACTTTTTCGAGTAGTTGCCCTGATTGACGGCAATGCCGATGCGACCGCGCGAATCTTGATAGAGAAGCGTTTCGCCGACGGGAACGTCCATAAACGTTTTGCCGAAGGGAAGCACGAGCGGTTGGCCGTTGAGCCGGAAGCTGACTCTGTCGCCGACCGCATAGCCAAGCGCGCGGAAGTCGTCGCCCTGAATATCGGAGATGAGCGAGCCAAACGGATCGTCAAGCCCGATGATCTGGCCCGTGATGCCTTTTTCATCGATGGTGGCGGTTTTGGGATTGAGGCGGACAAGTTCGCCCACTTGCGGGCCGGCGATGGTGTAATCCCAGCCGCTAGCAAGATGCGCGGCGGCGGGAGAAAAAATATCGCGGCCATGAAATGTGGAAGAAACGGTGGGGGTGAGCATCCAGGTCGTGTTGGTAATTTCGCGCGCAGAGTCGAGGCCGTCGCGATCGAGCACGGGAGTGATGAGGCCGTTGTCGGGCAAAACGAAATACTGACCCTTTTTCGTCTTGACGATGACCGCTTTGCGCGAGGTGCCGACGCCGGGATCCACAACGGCTAGAAAAACTGTACCTGACGGATAGTAAGGAGAAACGGCGGAGAGGAAGCGCGCGCCTTCTTCGATTTGATACGGCGTGACCTGATGCGTGATGTCCATGATGCGCGCGTCGGGCGCGATGTTGAGGATCACGGCTTTGCAAAGAGCGACGGCGTCGTTGGCGGTGCCGAAGTCGGTCATGAAGACGATCGTGGGGCGCGCAGAATTTGCTTGTGACGCGGCTCCGTGCTTGCCGCCCAGCCTGTCGCACGAAGCGGCGAGCAAAGAAAACACAGCAAGCGCAAACACAAATGGGCCGATACGGCGTTGCATGAACAATTTCCCTCGACGAACGATGAAAATCCCCTGCTGAGAACGAAAATGAGTATACGGGAGCGGCAAAGGAAACGCATGCGTTCGCCGTCAGGATTGCGATTGACGTTTGGCAGGGGACTGTTCTAAAAGGAGAGCCTCTAAGAGACCTTTCCC
>Ga0126376_10000450_pt1 | contig 19900 bp, 15 predicted proteins | sample PanSoiMetPlot_15_FD_92760 | JGI IMG/M metagenome (GOLD analysis project Ga0126376, IMG submission 92760) | Tropical forest soil microbial communities from Panama - MetaG Plot_15 | ecosystem: Environmental > Terrestrial > Soil > Tropical forest > Bulk soil | place: Panama | collected 2016-02-17
ACAGTGAAATTGGTTGAGCTAAAACCAGTCCCTCCTGGTGTAGTCACACCGATTGGACCGGTGACTGCACCATTTGGGACCAGCGCGTCAACCTCGTTGTCGTTGATAACGGAATAGCTTGTTGCTGCGACTCCGCCGAATGTAACTACGGTAGCGCCCGTGAAGGAATAGCCTTTGATCGTGACGGCAGTTTCGACCGGCCCGGTAGTAGGCGAGAAGGTCTTTACCAATGGCACCACCGCAAAGGTGCCTGCGCTCGAGGTAGATCCTCCCGCCGTAGTTACAGTAATCTTCTTTCCCGTGAGTGCGTTCACAGGCACGGTAGCCGTCAATTGAGTATCTGAAATCACAGTAAAGGAAGCAGGCTTGCCACCAATCGTTACTCTAGTGGTCTGTGTAAGGCTCATTCCAGTGATTGTGACTTTTGAGCCGACGGTACCGCTGGGAGTAAAGCTGCTAATCCCTGGCAGGACCAGGAAGGCGCGATTGCTGACCATCGAACCAGTAAAGGTCGTAACGGTCAGAGTTCCTGTCAGTGCACCCGCTGGCACTGTCGCCGTCATATAAGTGTCGGAGCTGTTGTTAAAAGTAGCGGGCACGCCATTGAACGATACTGCGGTAGTGCCTGTGAATCCCTGGCCGAGCAACTCGACGGTGTTTCCGACTTTTCCGAGCCAGTTCACCATCTTCACGAATGGAGCAAGGCCTGTATCGAGGCTGTAGAAATAGCTGCCTCCCAGGGAGTTGCCGCTTGTGCTTCCGTAGAATTTCCCATTTGTGTGTTGCAGAAGAGGAATCACCGGCGAGAAGCCATCGGCACAACCCGTCTGCGAACAAAAGTTGTAGAGAACAGTCACCTGTCCCGACAGTGCAACTTTGTAGATGGTGCCGTCATTGGCCGTTCCGCCATTCAGCGTGGTGCCGTAGAGACTTCCGTCGCTGCCGAGAATCAGTCCGGATCGGGGATAGGCGCCATCCGGCCGGCCAGTAAAACTGTGAAGTAGAGTGTATGTTCCGTTTGACGTTACCTTGAAGATCGTTCCGAGATTGCTCGAACCCCCTAGCCACGTAACGCCGTAGTAGGCACCATCGTTGCCTTCGACCATCGCGCCGATAGGATTGGCTCCATCTTGATTGCCAGCATAACCTGTGAAGTTGTGAAATATCGTTTCTACACCCGCCGCCGTGGTTCTATAGACAAGCCCCAGTCCCTTGGTGCCACCGGAGAGTGTTGATCCGTAGTAGTTGCCGTCCGTTCCCTGCGTCGGAAGGTTCGGATCATTTCCATTCGTATAGTTGAAGTTGATTGGAACAGATTCCTTGTATGGCGGGGTTGCGGTCGGCACCAGCTTATAGAACGCTCCGTAGTCGCCCCCGTATTGCGTGCTGCTCACTCCATAAAAGTCGCCATCGATAAGACTCTGCAGCGGGGGATACCAAGGAGCAGCTCCATCTGGACCATTGTCGAAGTTCCACACCGTCGTTAACGCACCCGCCGGAGTGAGTTTGAAGACAGTGCCCGAACTGAGTGATCCTCCCCACATCGTCGTGCCGTAGAAATTGCCGTCCTTACCCAAGCTTAGTCCACCCCAGGGCTGGGAACCGTCAGCGCACTTGGCAAGCGAGCAAAAGCTATAGATTCGACTGAAGGCTCCCGAGGTCGTCATTTTGAAGGCACTTCCTGCGGCGTTGCTGTTGTCGTCTCCGACAGTGCCGTAGACGTTGCCATCTCGTCCCTGGGTCATGAGCCCGGCCAACCCGATGCCCGTATCGTTGCGGGTATCTTCCGGCCAGGTATAGAGCTTGGTGTAGGTTTGCGCACTGGCGGATACAGCGAAGAATCCGGCCAATGCGAGAACGGATAGGGCCAGCGATCGATTAAAACTGAAGACTCTTGCGAAATTCATAACGCCTCCTCGGGTAGGTCCATTACCGCCATTGACGGGTTCTGGAATCTCAGACCCCGGACGAGAGCGCTTTTTGCTATACTCGGGGCGGTTCTGTGGCAACCGAACCCGAGGTATAGCGCCCGAGGTGCTGTTGGGTCGATAGTTTGCACACTCCCCCGTTTGGTGTCCTGACGGAGTTCTAAAGAACTCTAAAGAAAGCTAAATCCATGATTCGCAATGATTCCGCTGCGGGAGTCCGCGATCAATCTGCGCGCCTATGGAAGTTTGCTAGTTGCGAAGTAGACGAATCGCGGCGCGAGTTGCGGGTGAATGGAAGAGCGGCCGATCTTGAGGCGAAACCACTGGAGGTCCTTTTCTATCTTCTTCAACATGCGGGCGAAGTTGTAACGAAAGACGAGTTGCTCGAGTCGGTCTGGCCGGGCACGGCGGTGGTCGACGGATCGTTAGCAACCGCAATCTCAAAGCTGCGTAAAGCGATCGGGGACGAGGAGCAATTGACCATCCTCACCGTGCCACGAACCGGCTACCGTCTTGCTGTCCCGGTTCAGAGCAAGCCGATAAGCGGTGGGTTGTGGCCGGAATTGGGCTTGAAGGCCGGAGACTCTGTTCCCGGAAGAGATCAATGGCGCCTGATCCGATCCCTCGAATTTGCCGGATCTAGCGAAGTTTGGATCGGCGAGAACCCCAAAACCCATGAAGCCCGGGTTTTCAAGTTCGCTTCCGACGGAATTGAGCTTAAAGGCCTCAAACGCGAAGTGACTCTGGCTCGTTTCCTCCGCGAATCACTTGGAGATCGTCCAGACTTTGTTCGAGTGTTGGAGTGGAATTTCGATTCGCCACCGTTCTTTCTGGAAAGCGAATATGGTGGCATTAATTTGGCGGAATGGGCGGAGTCTCAAGAAGGACTGCTGAAAACTCCGCTGGCACTGCGATTGCACATTCTGGTCGACATCGCCAAAGCGGTGGCGGCCGCCCACGAAGTAGGCGTGCTTCACAAGGATCTGAAAGCTGCGAACATTCTAGTCAGTTCTCAAACTGGAGAAGATCAGGCAGACGATGGCCGATGGCAGATCAAAGTCGCTGATTTCGGCAGCGGTGCCTTGGCCGATCCAGCCCGCCTGAGTGCTTTGGGAATTACGAACCTGGGATTCACTCAGGTGACCGCGGCAGACTCTCCCCTAACCGGCACTCTCATGTATCTCGCCCCCGAAGTACTCAGCGGTCACTCGCCAACGACTTCATCCGATGTTTACGCTCTGGGCGTGATTCTGTATCAGCTTATCGTAGGAGATTTTCGAAAGCCGCTCTCCCCGGGCTGGGAGGCTGACGTAGCTGATCCATTACTTCGAGAAGATATCGCCGAAGCTGCATGCGGAGATCCCGGTCGCCGGCTCAACAGCGCCGCCGAACTCGCAGAGCGTCTTCAGAGCCTGGAGATCCGCAGAGTTGAGCTAAATCGGATTCAGCAAACCGAGCGGCGGGCTGTGGCGGCAGAGAAGAAGCTGTCCAACGCCCGAGCAAGGCGGCCATGGATTGCCGCTGCAGTTGCGGCTCTCGCAATCGGTTTAGGGGCAAGTCTGTTTCTGTACCGCCGAGCCGTGGTTGAGCGCAGGATCGCCGATCGCCAAACCGAAATCGCCAGTGCGGTCAATCATTTTCTTGCGAATGATCTTCTTGGCCGTAGCAACCCGTTTAATAGCGGTAAGGCAGATGAGACTCTGGTTGATGCCGTCAAACGGGCTTCCCCCGCAATCGACCGCCAATTTTCAAACGAGCCTAAGATCGCAGCTCAATTGCATCAGACTATTGCGCGTGCTCTCGATCTCCGCACCAACTACTCGGACGCGCGGCAGGAGTACGAACGCGCTGAAGCGTTGTTTCTTCAGTCTGACGGCGATCTCTCGCAGGATGCAATTATCGTCAATCTGCAGCGCGCCGCGCTGGAGGCGCGCAGTTATCAAGGCGGAACTCTAGATAAGGCCAAGTCCCTCCTCTTGGCTCAAGAAGCGAAAGTCGGGAAGCTTTCACACCCGCGCAATGATCTCAAAGTGTGGCTTTCCAATGCTCAAGGTATGATCGCGCTGATCGACAATAATGCGCAGTTCGCTAAGCAGAATTTTCAGGCTGCGTCGGACTTGGCTCCAAACGTTCCCGAAATCGATGAGAACACTCGTCTGGCTTTTAAGCAGCGGCTTGCTTTTTCGAATATCCGCCTAGGCAATGGCGTGGAAGCAGAAAAACTTTTTCGCGAATTGATTTCAGCATACTCGCGCAGCAGCGGTGCCGACAGCCCGGATGTACTTCGCGTTCGTCTCAATCTGGCTCAGGCATTCATGATCCAGAACAAGAATGCAGAGGCGGTGGACGAAACGAATCACATCTATCCCAGCTTCGTCGCCAAGTTAGGCCGTGATCACGAACTCTCGATGCAAGTCCTGGCCACTCGTGCGCAATGTGAAGGAACGCTCGGCCGATGGGATGATGCGATTCGGGACGGAATGGAACTTCACCAGCTGGCTGTCCAGAAGCAGGGTGCATCTGCATTTTTCTCAATCGCTTCGTTGGCCGATGCTTCCACGGCGCAGTGCCGCTCCGGACATACTGCAGAGGGAGAGGCAAATGCACGCAACGCATACGAAACCGCCCGAAAGTCATTTGGAGATAAAGCCGGACTCACCTCGGCGACTGCTGATGCGTTGGCTGACTGTCTGATCGCGCGTAATCGCCTGGACGAGGCTTCCAGGCTGATTGATGGCATCGACCCGAAAGTCGTTGCGCAATTGGTTGGGGTTCCCGATTGGTCCGCAACGCTCGATCTGAGCCGCGCAGAGATTGCACTTCGTCGCGGGGACTACGCAGCGGCCGAAAAGCATGTTCAGCCTGCTATCTCTGTTTATTCGCGCCCCGATGCGGAACCATATCAGAAACAGAGGCTCCAGAAGGTGCTCGGTGAACTCGACCACCGCTCTCGTGCATCCCAATAGCAACTCTGTCGGCTGTTATTTCGGCAGCACCCCGCGAACAACACACTGCCGCTGCGCAATTTGTGAGGCGTCGTAATAGGACTCGCCAGCGAAGGTGACCGCTCTCATTCAAATACTCTTGGTGAGAACGCCCCAAACACTAAAAACTCAGATAAGGACGATGTGATCGATAGCACAAGAACCATAGAGACGATGAAGATGACTTTTGTTATCAGGCCATAGGGCTCAGGACCTCCGCAGCGCAAAAGACGTGTACAATCGCTGCGATTCTTGAAGTCCCAAACGGGAAAGGGAGACCGACACGCATGAACTGGAAAAGACTTATTCTTGCAGTGCTCACCGCTCTCGCGATGATGGCGGCGACGTATATCCTGCCCAGAGGAGGTGCGCTGCAGGAAGCCTCTCTGGCGCAGTTTCCCATGACGGTCGGAGTATGGGCGATTTTCGTGTTGCTCTTCGTGAAGCTGAAATAACGAGTTACTCCGCTTTCGGAGTCACCCGAATCGCCTTCGGCATGGATGAGGCCGCTACTCAGGAAGTAATCCGCTTTGAATGGCGGCACGGATAGACGGAGCATCCGATCAGGGCGATCTCACTCTGATTTTCTGACCCGTTGATCTTCACGGTTGGGTGTCCTTATTGCCCTTCATGGTGTCATGTGGGGCGGCAAGGATTTTCTTGAGGCGACTATGAATCTTGCTCAATTCCCAGAAGATCAAAACAAGAACAATCACGATCACGAATAGCAAGAATGGGACGTACATTAGTCTCAGGCTCCGAGAAAACGTAATTCTATTGAGGTGAACTGGCTACCGGCGAAAACGCGTTGTTCGCATTGCTTCCGACCATGCGGATCGTGCCAAATACCAATACCAGAATAACGGCCAGCACAACCGCGGATTCTGCGATGTCGTGGCCGCCGTCGTCCTACCACAGGTTGACTAGGAGATGATTCAGGTTCGCCTCCATGACGACGGTCCGATCATACGCTTTTCTTGTTGCGTTTTCCGAACTGTCGCAATCGGGCGTAGTACTCAGAATTCCAATCCCGATGTTTTGAGTGGTTAACGAGATTTTTCACCAATCGACCAGCTCCGGAAGTGGCGATACCAGGCGACAAACGCATATTGACCGCGTTCGTGCTGTCTGACAGGAGGTTGGCACCGGGTTATCTCTTCACCTCGCTCATCAGGGCCAGCAAGTTTTCTTCGGTGTCTCGGAAGAATGTCATCCACAGATCGTGGTCGGTCATGCGTGCAATCATGTGCGGCTCGTCTTCAAAGCGTACGCCTTTCTCTTTTAGTCCCGCGTGTGCGGCTTTGATGTCAGGTACCGCGAAATAGAGAATCGATGCTGCGTGATCGAACTCGGGCTTTTCCGGGCGGTCGAGCATCAGCCGAACTCCGTTACATTCGAAGAAAGCCAGCCCCGGCGGCGCCTTGAACAGCAACTTGAGCCCAAGCACCTTCTCATAGAAGTCGGCTGCGCGCTCTACGTCGTGCGTGCGAATCTGAATCTGGCCCAGCTTTGTGATTCCTGGTCCGTTTGTCATGGTCTTGACCTCGTTATATCGAATTAGTTAGCATAGCTAACTATATTCGGAGTCTAATGTCAACGAAAAAAAGCAGCGGGCGCAAAAACCGGAACACTAGAAGTCTGAGAAATGGTTCGCCAGAAGGAACAAGCAATTCTGAGGGGCTAAAGCCGGCATCCTTGTTGAGCTCTGACGGCACGGCTGAAAGCCCTGCCCTTCCCAAACGTTCCCTACCCGACCCCGTCTCGAATCCGCCAGGGCTTCCGGCTTCCGGCTTCCGGCTTCCGTCTCCGGGATTTGGGATTCGACCTGCCGGGCAGGAGGTCCAGAAGCAGAGAGCCGAAAGCCCGAAGCCGGAAGCCGTTGCGATCGCCGACCGGCTGCACTCTGCGGCTATTCACTTGCTGCGTCGTGTGCGCAAACAAGACGTCGCCACTGGTGAAGGTCCGGCTCGTTTGTCGGCGTTATCGGTGCTGGTCTTTGGCGGGCCGAAGACACTCGGCGAATTGGCCGCGGCGGAGCAAGTCAAGCCGCCGACTATGAGCCGCATCGTGGCTGGACTCGCTAAGAGCCGATTAATCGATATCGCGGTCGATCCAGCAGACGCCCGCCGTATGCAGATCCAGGCTACTGCCAAAGGGAAATCGATATTGCAGAAGGGACGCGAGCGGCGCATCGCCTATCTCGCCTCACAACTGAATCGCTTAACTCAGGAAGAAGTGCGAGCTCTTGGCGATGCTGTTGAGATTCTCAACACTATTTTGCGGGAATGGGATTAGATTTTTCCGGGATTCGTAATCCCGCGTCGATTACTATTGGCACATGGAATTCACAGCCTCGGTCACCGATACTGAAGGGTGCGGTGTAAGGTCTCAGGGCTGTAAGGGGCGTCATTTCCGAAATTGCTGGACCGCTATAAAGTGCGGGTGATCCTTCCCCTTTACGTACATCGGTACAAGTTTGCTGTTTGAAAGGAGCGTAGTGTCGCGTTCCCGCGCCATTGTGGTTGCCGCTGGTGTCTTATGGCTGACGCACGTCGGTGTGTTGTTCGGCTTGGGGAATCGTCCGCCCGGAGGACTTATCTCCGACATAATTCAGTTCGCGCTCGGCGGATTGCTGATCGCAGCTTTGGTACACGCAGCGGCCCGTTCCGAGGGAATGGCCCGCGCGTTCTGGCACCTGGCTATCGCGGCCTATGTGTTGTGGATGACCTCGCAGGGTCTCAGCATCGTCAATGATCTGCATCGCACGACTACGATCCCCTGGATCACGAACCTCATCTTCTGCTTCTGGTTCGTTCCGCTGGGCATGGCGCTGCTTCTTGACCCGGAGCACGAAACCGGGCGCGTCGATTCGCTCATTGCTCTCGACTTCGTGCAGGGAGTTCTGGTTTGCGTTGCTGCGTACGTGTACTTCTTTTATCTTCCGAAGTCCGAAACTCCAGGAGAATTGGCCCATGGAGTGTGGGCTCCGTACTTCGCGGGCTACGGGCTGGTAGCGGGTGCATTCGTCTTGCGCGGAATCATCGCTCGGTCGCGCGACGTGCGCTGGCTGTTTGGTTCAATGGGAACGTTTCTGGCGGTGTCCGGCTGCGTGGACGCGTTGTACTACTACGGCCCGGGACGCGGTTTGCCGACGGGTCAGTGGTTCGATTTGCTCTGGAGCGCACTCTTGGTGGCACCGACAGCGATCGCGACGGCATGGAAACAGGCGGAACCGCCCGAACTGTCACTGGAGCGACCGGTTCGCGAAAAGCGGATCCACACCGAACTGTTTTACATGTTGTACCCGATGGTAGTGCTGTTGATGTCGCTGCGCATCGCACGTGAGCATATGGCCTTGGCCGCCTTGGTAGTGGCACCCTCGTTCCTCTGTTCGAGCGCACGCCTGCTGATAACGCAACACCGGCTGATCCGGACTCAAGATGCTCTGCGTCGGGAAGCCTCGCATGACAGCCTGACTGCGTTGTGGAATCACAAGGCGATTCTCGACATACTCGAGCGCGAATTGCTGCGCGCAGAGCGCGACCATCAGTCCGTGGGCGTCATTATGCTCGACGTTGACCACTTCAAAGCCATCAACGACAGCCGTGGGCATGCCGCCGGAGATGTCGTGCTTCGCATTATCGCCAGCGGAGTTGCGGCGATGGTGCGTCCCTATGATTCCGTTGGACGGTACGGCGGGGAGGAGTTTCTGATCATCGCTCCCGGTTGCGGCCTTGGAGAAACATGGGAACTCGCCGAGCGCGTGCGCACGCACGTCGCATCGTGCAGCATCATGGCTGGAGGCTCGCACGTGAAGGTCAGCCTGAGCCTCGGGATCGCGACAGGCACCGCGGCGGCGGAAATGGAGAAAGTGCTGCACGCTTCAGACAGCGCCATGTACGCTGCGAAAGGCGCCGGGCGCAATCGAGTCGAACCCAGCGTCAGCCATGCTGCGGGCGCGGGTCAAAGCAAAGCCGGAAGCAACGAGCGCGACTTCTGGATCTGAAGCTTTTCCATCCCAACTGAGCAAACACCAACAGCCAACAATGGCCCAGCGTTTTGTCCGGCGCATTGATCCTCTAGCACTAGTCAACGGTCTTCTTCAAGAAGAAAATTTCTATTAAATCGTTTTTTGCGTGATGCTGGGACTAGCGCGAAGGGCCAGCTTTGTGTAGGATGGCGGCGATAATCTCGCAAGCAGTCCGTCAATTCCCGTCCGAGTGAATTCAAGGAGGGTCAGATGCGCTCCCTTATTGTTCGCCCCCCCATTTCTCGCAATCAGTGCTTGTGGTCTCATTCATCGCGATGGCACTTGTGCTGCCATCGATGCTGTGCGCACAAGCATACTTCGGAACAGTCAGTGGAGAGTTAACCGATGCGACCGGCGCCGTGGTGCAAGGAGCCACGGTGGTACTCACGGATCAGCAGAAGGGATTCTCGTTCACTACGACCTCGGACAGTAGCGGTCGTTATCTATTTCGCTCGGTCGCGCCAGGAACCTACGCCGTTTCCGCGGACGTGAAGGGTTTCGAGAAGGTAGTCAGCTCGCCCTTCAAAGTCGATATCAACCAAAACGCCACCACGAATCTAATGCTGAAGGTGGCGGGTGCGAGTCAGGTAATTGAGGTAGGTGCACAAGCACAGGCCATTCAAACCGAAGATGCCGAGACCGGGCAGGTCGTCAATCGCAAGTTCATTAATGATCTGCCGCTGATTGATCGCAACGTGGTCGTGCTGACCTCGCTGGCACCGGGCGTTACGCCGATGGACGACCAGTGCGACGCCACTTGTACGGGAACGAACTTCGTTTCCAACGGAAGCCGGGGATCGACTGCGGACATTTTGATGGACGGCGCCTCGGTGACGAATTCAGAGCCGAATGGCGGTATTACACAAGCGACTTATGTTCCATCGCCTGAGGCCGTCGAAGAATTCAAGGTGCAGCAGACGAACTTCAGTGCGGAGTTCGGCTTCTCGGGCGGCTCCATCGTCAACGTGATCACACGCTCGGGGACGAACAGGTTTCATGGCAGCGGGTACGAATTCTTCCGCGACGCCATGTTTGACGCGAACGACTGGTTCGCCAACCGGGCCGGCCAACCCATTCCACCGTTGCGCCGTAACAATTACGGATTCACCATCGGCGGTCCCATTATCAAGAACAAGACTTTCTTCTTCTTCGACTGGGACCGGTCAAAGACGACCAGCCTGGATGCGCGCTCCGGGGCAATGCCCAGCGATCTCATGCGTGCCGGCGATTTTGGCGAAGTTTGCGGAGCGCAGGGAGGAACATTCGACAGTACCGGCCTGTGCAGCGTTGCTGCCGGTCAGATATGGGACCCTTATCTGCGGCATAACGACCCGAATGCGGGCGGGCCGGTCGCGAACAGCGCCACAACGTTCATTCCGTTTAACAATATTGCCAACTACATCAGTCCGGGTTGCAATGCTGCGGCTCTTAACGGCAACCCCTGCCCGCCTGCCAGTTCTCTGCCGGTCCCGGGAGTTAAGGGCAATTTGATCGATCCCGTCGCACTCAAGATGGCCTTGTTCCCCTAGCCAAACTTCACCGCCGGAGGCATTTACCAGAACTGGGTCGGCTCCGGATCGCGCCTGTCGTATGCGAGCAAGTTCGACGTCAAAATTGACCATCGCTTCACCCAGAACAACATGTTGAGTGGGAAGTTTTCCTACGAATACGATCACGGCACGGGCCTCGATTGCTTCAAGAATTTTGCCGACCCTTGTTCGGGAGCGCCCGGCTGGACTAACGCCCACCTGTTTGCCCTTAACGATACCCACACGTTTACTCCCACGCTGCTAATGAACGTAACCCTCGGGTTTACCCGCGGCGTGTGGCACTACCTCAATTACAGCCCGCACGGAGTTTCGGACCCGCTAAGCAAGTTGGGACTCCCCTCCTATCTGAACAGCACCGGATTCATGGGCGTTCCTGCGATGTTCATCGACATGTACGCCCCGGCCGGCTTTGCCAACATCGGCAGTGACCCCTTTCAGAACATGCTGCTAGGCCAGGATACCGGGCAATTAGCAGCCACGATAGACAAGCTGCATGGAACGCACGAAATCAAGTTTGGCTTTGACGGCCGCATCCACCAGATGAACTACATCCAGACGAATGGTCCCAATGGCTTTTTCGACTTTGCTGAGGATGGCTCCAATGCCTGTCCCTCAGGGATCGACGCCTGCGGTGGCGACGGGATGGCCAGCTTCCTGATGGGTAAGATTACGCAAGCCCCCGCCAGCAACGGATGGGGCTCGTATTACGAAATACAGTCCCGGCCCGCGACCACAAACTACCAGTACGGCTTCTTCGTGCAAGACAACTGGAAAACCACGAACAAACTCACCTTGAATCTGGGACTGCGGTATGACGTGACGCTGCCTCGGACGGATCGCTACAACCACCAGAACTGGTTCGATCCCAACGTAACCAGTCCGCTCAACAATGGAAGCATCACCTTTAACAATGCTGTCACTGGCGCTCCGATAACAACTGCATTGAAGGGTGGCGAGGTATTTGCGTCTTCGAATCAGCGGACAAACTATGTGACGGACTGGAGCGATTTTCAGCCGCGCTTCGGTTTCGCCTACCAGTTTGCGCCGAAGATGGTGGTGCGCGGAGGCTATGGCCTTTACTACGGGCAGTCGCGCTCGGGTGTGACCGGCGTTGTGCCTTACGGTTCACAGGGTTTCAATCAATATACGAATGCCATCCCGACCTATCAGAATCTGGGTGACATTATGTGGCTGCAACTGAGCAATCCATTTCCCAACGGACTGATCCAGCCCCCGGGAAACTCGCTCGGCCTGCTGAACGATGTTGGCTTTGGAGCAAACGGCCCGCTGCGCAGGGCCGGTGCGAATCAGACTCCGTATGAACAAAGTTGGAGCTTGGGCATCGAGCGCCAACTGCCGAGCAACATCCTGATTAACGCCGAATACGTAGGGAAGAAAGGAACGCACCTGCCGTTCAGCGGTTCCACAGCACGAAACTATCTTGGCCCATGGGTGGAGGGCTTGCCCACGACTGCCGCCGACCCGAACAACCCGTGCACAACACTGTCTGTGCCATGTCTCAACAGCTACGTTGCCAATCCCTTTGCGGGAATCATCACGGACCCGAACAGCACACTGTCTGGAGCTGGCGATTCCGTTCAATACTCTCAGTTGTTGCTTCCGTTTCCACAGTTCACCGGGGTGGCGACTGAACCTCTGCTGATCGCTAACTCCATATACCACTCGCTACAGTTGACCGCTGAGAAGCGCTACTCCAACGGGCTGCAGTTCCTGGTCACATACGTCTGGTCGAAGTCAATCGATGACTCGTCCAACGCCGATGACAATGTGACGTGGCTGGGAAGTTTCAGCAGCCTGCAGGATCCCAATAAACCGTGGCTGGAACGAAGCCCGTCGACGTTCGATATTCCGCACGTCGTTCAGTTCAGCTACAGCTACGATCTTCCCTTTGGGCGTGGGAAGTCATTCCTCGGGAACATGCCGCGCTGGGCGGATGCGATTGTTGGAGGCTGGAAGACCAACGGCATCTGGCGCATTTCGGATGGCAGACCGTTGTCTTTCCAGATGGCCGACGGCGTAGCGCTACCCAGCTACGGCACGCAGAGACCCAATATCGTGGGGACACCCAAGCGTAATCACGGGTCGGATTGGGTGGACAACTACTTTGTGGACAACAATGTATTCCAGCGTCCAGCCGATTTCACCCTGGGCAATGCACCGCGGGCCATGGGATCCCTGCGCAGTCCTTGGCAATTTACGAGCGATCTGTCTCTGGGCAAGCAATTCCCGATCCGCGAAGCGATGTACGTCGAGGTCCGCCTTGAAGCCCAGAATGCATTTAATCATCCCGTGTTTCAAGCTCCGGACACGCAGGTGGACGATGGCAACTTCGGCAAGATCACGTCGATGTCGACCGGGCCGCGGCAGGTGCAGCTGGGGGTGAAGTGCAACTTCTAGAGCGCAGATTCTGAACACCTGCCCTTGATGGGAAGTCAACCCCCACCCCCGTCGCAACAAAAATGCGACAAGGGTGGGGGCAATTTTCATTCGGGCTTTTGAAAATATCCCGCCTTGTTGCCGAGGTTCTCTCTGCCGGACAGCCGAGGGCGGCTGTCCCACACTTGCTCAGGCTTCCAGCCCTACGTGGCAGACCCTGCCGACTAAGTAGTCTCCGGCCGATTTTCCTTCCTGCATTGCAATGACCTCGATGGGGCAGTCGTGGTTGTGGGGGCGCAGAACCAGGCGACCTGCGGCGAGTTCGACGTAGCGGACGGCGCAAGTATCGTTTTTCAGAACAGCGTACATATTTGATTCGCCCTTGCGATAAGGCTTGAGTGAGGTGTAATGGCGGTCGATCAGGAGCGTGGCTCCAGGGGTCAGTCGGGGATGCATCGCCAAGGCTTCACGACCGTCGAGCTTGATCAGGACGAAACGTTGCCAGCCGGAACGGTCTCCGTGGGCTTCCGCCTTGATGCGGTGGAGGAAGGACTTTTTGAACTTGACGATCTCCTTGACGTGCATGCTGACGATGAACGGCTGGGTCGCGGCGATGGGAGAATCGGCGAGGACTACGTTTTCGAACTCGTCGGCGCTGGGCGGAAGGATCGAAGCGCGTTTGTTGACCTCGACGGGATCGAGCAGGTCGAGTACCGAGAGATGCTGAACTTGCAGCACCTTGTCCATGCCCTCGAGGCTGAGTCCGCGCTTGCGGTTGAGGAAGTTTGAGATATGAGCTTGCTTGAATCCAGTTTGCTGGGCGAGGCGGAGTCCGGTGAGTTCGCCTGCTTCGATGCGGTCCAAAAGAATTTTGCGGAGGTTTTCTTGCAGGACTTTGAACTTCATGGGCGGAGTATAGCACTGGGTTATGACGCCGGAATAAAGCAAAACATTCGGGAACTAACTGCAATTCGATGGGGATACAAGCTGGAGCTTGCTTCGAGAGCGCGCAGAGAGTTCGGGAAGCGGCGTGTGAAAAGACGCAGGCCTGGCGGCAAACGACACTTGCCGGGAGGGGGAACTACTGAGTGTGGAGTTAGTTAAAGGGCCGAAAGTTTTCCACAGGCGAGTTATGTCCATCCAACCTTGACTGAGAAAATTCACAGCTATAGGATCGCGGCATCTGAGGGACCACAATGCTCTATGGTAAGAGGCCATGATGAGTCAACCAGATAACTTCAACGAAGAAAGGGATTTCGGAGAATTTAGGCGGAAAGTCAAGGCGGCCGAAGTGTTATCGGCATCCATGGAGCGCTTGCTGTTATCGCTTCGCTTCACTGGGAAGGTGAGCGTGGTGATGCAGAATGGGCGGGTACTTAAGTCGGGCTACGAGGAAGGATACTTCCGGCAGCGAGACTAGTGCGGAGTAGACGACATCGCCCAAATTTATGGCAAAAGCAAGGAGGGGGCGGGGCGGATATGAGTAAGTGAGGAGCGGGTGAGCTGGACAAGATCACAATAACTAAATAGCCCAAGCAGGTCATCGTAAGAGAAACGAGCCCTGCGTTCGGTCCGAGGGTACATTGCGGATCAACGCGGGGCTTTTTGTCTTTGAATCGTAATCATGAGCTTCATGTAGCGAGTAGCGCCGATTGTCATTCAATTAGGAGGAGTAATGAGTAAGGCTCATAAAGGAACCGAACGCTGTGTCGGGGTGGAACTGAAGTATTGCGAGCATTGTGGAGGACTATGGGTTAGGGAGCTCGGGGCGGGAGAGGTCTATTGCGAGAAATGCCAGCCTAAGGTAGCGGATCTGCCGGTTCCGAAGAAGAAGCCTGCACGGATCATGCTACCTGCGCAAAAGTGTTCTATCGCGCAGAGATATGGGATCGGAACAATCGAGGCATCGGAGGATCTAGAAGCGGTGGGAGGTGTCGCATGAGCGAAATGATCCTGTCGATTGCGGCGGAAGCTGATGTCACACCAAGTGAGCAGGTTGGAAAGATCACGGGAAAACGTCAGCGAGCGGAAAACGGGCCGATGGCCGATAGCCTTCCTGCACATCAGTTTCTTGCTTACAAGGATCGGGGCAAGGATTCGCGGAGTGAGCAGAATCCACAAGCGGAATTGGATGAGACGACCGTGTCGCAGCCCATCGACGATTTTTTCGCCGAAAAAGACCGGCGGCAGCGAATCTATCGAAATCGAACAGTGGCAATGCTCCGCCGCTATATGCGCTACTCCATTGAAACCGGACGACTGCCGTCGCTGGTGGGAAGAGAATTCTTTCGGAGCAATGTCACAAAGTATCAAGTGACCACCTTCGAGGATCGAGTCATTTTTGTGCACGACATGGAAACGTGCCTGCACCGATTGGACGAATTTTCGCAGCAGGTGCTGGCACGGATTGTGCTCCAGGAGTACGGGCAAGAGGATGCGGCCCGACTATTGGGATGCACGAGGATGACGGTTCATCGGGTACTCATGGAGGCGTTGGACGAACTGAGCGAGATCCTGGTCGGAGTCGAGCTATTAGACGAAGTTCCGTTCAATCCGAGAATTTCTTGTCAAGGGGGTAAAAACGGATATTTCTCGCTAAGTGATTGTGAAGACGACGAATAAAAAGTTGTAAGTCATGTTACAAATACCCTACTCGATTTGTTATTCTGGATTTATAGAGTAGGAAATTATAGAACCTCCTGTAGAGGGCGCGCCTCAACGGCGCGCCTTCCGATTTTTGGAGAGAAGGAAAGAAAACCTTGGAAGTCGGGTATGGCGGCAATGATCAAGAAAAAGGGGAAAAGCAAAGGTAAGAGCGCTACGAAGAAGACGACCAAGAAGGGTTCGTCGAAAGACAAAAGCGACAAGGAGTTGCATCCGGAAGAATGTCGAAAAGATGTTGCACGAATGGTGGAAGCTGAGGTAGAAGAGCTGGCAAATGCTGTGATCGAAGAGGGAAAAAAAGGGCAACTCGCCACAGTCAAGTATCTCTTCGAGGTTGCACACATTTATCCACAGGCACCAGAGGGGACGGTGTCCAGCACGGATGAGGAGAGCATGGCAAAGACACTGCTCGATCGGTTAAACATTCCGGATCATCCGGTGGTGCATGACATGTACGAAAACGGGGAAGAGGTTGTGGTGATTCCGCCGAGAGCGAAAGAGGTGGAGAAGCCTCAACCGCAGGAGAGGGAGGAAGAGAAAGAAAGAGTGATGGCCGGGGCAGAGTGAGCCTTGGTGGAAAGGCTTGTTGGACTGGAAACGAGCAAAATCCCCCATTTCTCCCAATTCATTTGGAGAAGTGGGGAAACTCACTCCCGAAATGCGCTTATGCAAAAGACGATACCGTAGAATGGGGTTGGGGAGTGAGTCGAGAACGAGTTGCGATCTGGGTCGGGGCAAGAACGAGAGCACCAGCCTTTCCCGCAAATAGACCGACATTAGGGGATTCAGCGGCGCAGCCAGTTCCGGGTATCGACAGGAGATCACGCAAGAACGGAATGGACATTACCTGGTTGACAGATCGGATCGCGGTGGGCGGTGGGATCTGGACCGCAGAAAACATGGAGCAGGTGGCGGGACTAGGTATCACGCATGTCATCGACATGCAGATTGAATTCGATGACACGCCGCTTGGAAGGCCGCTGGGCATTGAAGTGTTGTGGAATCCGACAGACGATGACTTTCAGCCGAAGCCACGGGAGTTGTTTGGGCGCGGGCTGAAGTTCGCAGAAAATGCTTTGGAGCGGGAAGAGGCGAAGATATTTATTCACTGCGCGGCGGGTGTGCACCGGGCGCCAATGATGGCACTGGCGCTGCTTGGCTCCATGGGATGGAGTCTGGAAGACGCGATTCAACTGATTGAGAGGCGGCGTCCGGTGGCGGATTTGGCTGAGGTCTACGTAGAGAGCGTGAAGAGATTTTTGGATGGGAATCACGACACCAGGTAACCACCGAGCGAAAGTTCACCACAGAGAGCACAGAGGAACACAGGGGAATTGACAATCCCTAGAGATTGAGTTGGAGGGAGAGAGATGCGTGACGTGGGCCGCCGCCCTATGGGGCGGCTTTTTTATTGGGCGCTGATTGGAGTGATAGCGGCTTTCGGCTTCCGGCTTTCGGCCTTGGGGGCGGTTCCCCAGAATGAAGTGCCGACGACAACAGTGGCGGATACAGTCTATCTCGCGGACGGCACGAAAGCAGCGGGTACGTTAATCATCACATGGCCGGGTTTTGTGACCGTGGATGGGAGCGCCGTGGCGGGCGGATCAACGAGCGTAACGCTGGGTACAAATGGCGCGCTAGATGTAGCGCTGGTGCCGAACGCGGGGGCGACTCCGGCCGGGGTGTACTACACGGTCGTATATCAGCTTGGCGCCGGCCAGGTAAGAACCGAGTATTGGGTGGTGCCGACGAACTCTCCGGTGAATCTGGCTACGGTGAGAACAACGCCGGGAGCTGGAATGGCAGCGCAGCCAGCGTCGATGCAATACGTGAATTCGGCGCTCGCGACGAAAGCGAACGATAACACAGTCGTTCATCTTGGCGGATCGGAGACAATCAGCGGCCTCAAGACATTCGCCAGCGCACCGAATGTTCCCACGCCAACAAGTGCGGGGCAGGTGGCGAACAAGAACTACGTGGATTCGAGTCTGGCCACCGTGGGCGCCGGGAATTACTTGTCGACGGCTGGCGGGACGATGACAGGGCCGATCACACTGGCCGGCCTGCCGTCGGCGCCGCTACAGGCTGTTCCAAAGCAATATGTGGACTCTGCCTCCTCAAACAAGGCTGACTTAATTGTTGGACTCGTCCCACCTAGCGAGCTAGGAACGGGCACGGCGAATGCAGGGACATGCTTACTGGGCAACGGAACATGGGGACCATGCGGGAGTGGCGGGGGATCGGGGAACGTTTCGACCACGCCTGTAGTAAGTCAAGATGTCGTGCAGCCCGCTGGCACACAGTTTTCGACAAACAACCTGGCGAATGCTCGATACGTTACGGCTAGCTGGAATTGGCTTCAATCACCGACGGACAACTTGGGTACAGCCGGCAACAAGACGATTCATCTCACCCCGTGTCCACTGGGCCTGGATACGTCTAACAATCCGAACGCGCAGTATGCCGTCTATATCGCGGGAACTGGAACGGCAGAGGCGGCGCCGGTTACGGGCGGAAACTGCACGCCTGGGAGCGCAAGCGGCACGATTACTGTAACAACTGCCTACCCTCATACCGCGGGATATTCCGCGGGTTCTGGGATTGAGGGCATGTGCAAGAGCAAGTCGGGGGCGGAAAAGAAAGATGCGGCCATGAATTTTCTGGAAAATGCGCTCGCGATGTCGGACGCAATCGCGTCCAGAGAAATCGTTCAACCGGAGCAATTCAAGAATGGAATTTCTCAGATTGTTGACGGGGTAGTTCTCTGCATGAATGCGTCGGCTTGGGCGAAGGGCGGGGCGAAAACAACGGTAACGCTGCCCGCGACTAACTAGTCCCAAGTCAAAATCCGCACTTCTCCCAAGAACAGAGAGAAGTGGGGCACCCATCGACGTCAATCCTTAGAATTTAGCCGACTTCTTCGCTCCACGTTTCCAGATTCTTCTTGACTTGGGCCATGAACTGATCCGCGACTGCGCCGTCGATCAGGCGGTGATCGTATCCCAGAGTAAGGTGAACCACTGAACGGATCGCGATGGAGTCATTGCCGTCTTTATCGGTGACTACCATTGGTATTTTGGTAATGCCGCCAACACCCATGATGGCGGAATTTGGCTGGTTGATGATGGGGAGGCCGAAAACCGCTCCAAACTGGCCAGGGTTGGTGATCGTAAAAGTCGATCCTTCAACATCTTCTGGTTTCAATTTCTTATTGCGTGCGCGCTCGCCAAGATCGGTGATACCGCGTTGCAAGCCGAGGAAGTTGAGGTCGCCAGCGTTCTTGAGGACAGGGACGATGAGCCCCCAGTCGAGAGCGACAGCAATGCCCATGTTGATGTAACGGTGGTAGCGGATGTTGTCACCTTCGATGTTGGCATTGATGATTGGCCACTGTTGCAGAGCCATGACGGCAGCGCGAACAAAGAAGGGCATGAAGGTCAGGCGTGCACCATGGCGTTGTTCGAATCCGGTCTTCAGCTTGTTGCGCAAGTTCACGATACGGGTGAAGTCGACTTCGTACATGCAGTGAACGTGCGCGCTGGTGCGCCGCGACTCGATCATGTGCTTCGCGATCAGCTTGCGCATGTTCGACATGGGAACGAGATCGCCCGGGTAGGGAGCAGGGGTTGCCGGGCGGGGCGCCGGAGCGACGGCTGCGGGCTGAGCAGGAGATGCAGGTACGGAAGCCGGTTGCGTAGATCCCTGGCTTTCAATGAACTGCATGATGTCTTGCTTGGTGATGCGGCCACCGAGTCCGGTGCCGGTAACCTGGGAAAGACTGACGCTGTGTTCGCGGGCAATCTTACGCACGAGCGGTGAGGAGCGGGCTTCTTCCTCCTCTTCTTGAGGTGGCGCGGCAGGCGCGGGACCGGGAGTCGGCGCGGCCTTCTTCTCTTCTTTCGCGGCGGCGGGCGGCGCGGGTGCTGCTTTGGCCGGGGAAGACTTGGCTGGAGCAGCGGCGGCTTCGCCATCAACGGCAATCGTTCCGACGATCGTGTTTACACCAACCGTTGTACCTTCTGTTACTTTGATTTCTTGAAGAATCCCCGAGGCAGGCGCTGGAATTTCGGCGTCGACCTTGTCGGTCGAGATCTCGAAAAGTGGTTCGTCCCGCTGGACCTTGTCGCCTGGTTTCTTGAGCCACTTGGTAATAGTGCCTTCAACAATGGATTCGCCCATTTGGGGCATGATGATGTCAGTTAGCATGATTCTTTCCTTGAGGCCCACGGATCTTTGGAGAAGGTTGGGCGCAAACGAATATTATAGCGTTCCGCAGTCGGCTCGGTTCATCGAGAAGATGATCAGAAGCTCAGACCGCAAAGGACGCCAAGAAATGCCGCCAAGGTC
>Ga0126376_10000453_pt1 | contig 19855 bp, 18 predicted proteins | sample PanSoiMetPlot_15_FD_92760 | JGI IMG/M metagenome (GOLD analysis project Ga0126376, IMG submission 92760) | Tropical forest soil microbial communities from Panama - MetaG Plot_15 | ecosystem: Environmental > Terrestrial > Soil > Tropical forest > Bulk soil | place: Panama | collected 2016-02-17
CAGCACGGCATCATAATGATCTTTTTCTTCCTCATTCCGTCGATACCGGCGACGTTGGGGAACTTCCTGATCCCGATGATGATCGGGGCCAAAGATCTCGCCTTTCCCAGGATCAATCTTCTGAGCTGGTACATCTACCTGCTGGGTGGCGTGGTCACGATCTATGCATTGCTCGCCGGCGGTGTCGATACCGGCTGGACGTTCTACACGCCGTTCAGCACCACGTTCTCGAATTCGTACGTCGTCGCGACCGGTCTGGGAATTTTTATCAACGGCTTCTCGTCGATCCTGACCGGACTCAACTTCATCGTCACCATTCACACGATGCGCGCGCCGGGCATGACCTGGTTTCGCATGCCGCTCTTTATCTGGTCTCACTACGCGACCGCCCTGATCATGATCCTCGGCACGCCCGTCATCGCGATCACGATCCTGCTGTTGGCATTTGAGCGTCTGGCGCGCGTCGGTATCTTCGATCCGGCGTTGGGCGGCGATCCGATTCTCTTTCAGCACTTATTCTGGTTCTACTCGCACCCGGCCGTTTACATCATGGTCTTGCCTTCGATGGGCGTGATCAGCGAGTTGATCGCAAACTTCTCGCGCAAGAACATCTTCGGCTACAGCTTCGTCGCGTTTTCGAGTCTTGCGATCGCAGTGTTCGGATTTCTGGTCTGGGGTCACCACTTGTTTGTGACCAGCCAGTCAGTTTATGCGGGAATGATCTTCTCGTTTCTGAGCTTCGCAGTCGCGATTCCTTCGGCGATTAAAGTCTTTAACTGGACGGCCACGCTCTACAAATCGTCGATCTCGTACGACACGCCGATGCTCTACGCACTCGGCTTCATCGGACTTTTCACGGTCGGCGGCATGACGGGCTTGTTCCTGGCGTCGCTGGCGGTGGACGTACACCTCAGCGACACGTACTTCGTCGTCGCACACTTCCACTACATCATGGTCGGCGGCGCCCTGATGGGCTATCTCGGCGGCCTGCACTACTGGTGGCCGAAGATCAGTGGACGCATGTATCCGGAAGGTTGGGGCAGGTTCAGTGCACTCGTGATCTTCGTCGGGTTCAACCTGACATTCCTGCCGCAGTTTGTCGCCGGCTACCTGGGCATGCCGCGGCGCTATCACGCGTATCCGCCGGAGTTTCAGGTGTTCAACGTGCTCTCCACCGCAGGCGCGTCGATTCTCGGTTTCGGCATGTTGATACCTGCGATCTACTTCGTGTGGTCGATGCGTTACGGCAAGCACGCTGAGGCAAATCCATGGCATCTGCCGGGACTCGAGTGGCGCACCCAATCACCGCCGCCAACTGAGAATTTTGAAGTCACTCCGATCGTGACCTGGGAAGCTTACGAATTCGCACCCGCGGAAGAAACTGAAGTCGTCGGTAAATTCCGCCCGGAGATGGAACGTACTTAAGGAAGTCTGATGGACGCAACAACAGAACAGATCCACGGCCACCACTCGCTCCAGCATCACTTCGAGAACATGGAGCAGCAGCGTGAAGCGGGCACGCTCGGCATGTGGGTGTTTCTCGTGACTGAGATCATGTTCTTCGGCGGTATGTTCCTGGCCTACACGCTTTACCGATCAAAATTCCCGGAGGCGTTTGCCTCAGCCAGCAACCACCTCGACATCACGCTCGGCGCGCTCAACACGGGCGTCCTGATCTTCAGTAGTTTCACGATGGCGATGGCGGTCTACTTCACGCAGATCGGCAAGCAACGGCCGCAAGTCATCTGTCTTGTGCTCACGCTTTTGCTTGGCTTGACGTTCCTTGGAGTGAAGGCGGTCGAGTATCACGATAAGTACAACGACCACCTGATCCCCGGTCGCTTGATTCCTGGCCGTCAGTTTGGTCCGGAAGTGCAAGAGGAAGGACAGCCACTGGATCCTCACAAGCTGCATCTGCTTACCGGCGCCACAGTGCGACAGGTCGAGATGTTCTACTGGCTCTACTTCGCCATGACCGGCATGCACGCGCTGCACATGATCATTGGCGCAGGCCTGCTGACGTTCCTGATAATATTTTCACTGAAAGGACGTTTCGATCCTGAGTATCACAGTCCGGTCGAAGTGATCGGACTCTACTGGCACTTCGTCGACATTATTTGGATCTTTCTGTTCCCGCTGCTCTATTTGCTTGGACGTCACATGGGACACGGATAGTTACCGCTATGAGCGAACACATAGTTTCAGTCAGAGTTTACGTAACGATTTTCCTGGTGCTGCTGGTGGGTACGGCGCTAACCGTTTTAGCAGCTTTTGTTGACTTCCGCTGGAAATTCAACACGATCATTGCTCTGACCATCGCTGTCACCAAGGCAACGTTTGTCGTGCTCTACTTCATGCACCTGCGTTACAGCTCACGACTGGTTTGGGTAATCGTCGCTTCCGCTCTGTTCTGGATGGCAATACTGTTCGCGCTGACGTTCAGCGATTACTTGACGCGCGGTTGGCTTTCGGTTGGCTATTAAAACATCACTCGCCGGGTTGCAGCGTAGTTTCCCGCACTTCAATCAAGCGCTTACACGCAGGGCAGTTCAAACGAATGGTGGCGTCTGACGTTTTGATCGGCGCGCTACAGTATGGACAAACGCCATCGACTTCGTTGTGATGGAAGAGGTCGCGCATCATGAAGACGGGAAGCACGAGGCCTGCGATGAGTAGCGGGATGCCAAAGATGAGACCGACAGTCGCGCCCTGGCCCAGCGTCAGGCTGATGACGAGGCCGGCAATGAAGAGCACGAGACCGATGACAATGCTGAACGAAAAGCTGTAGGCACTGTCGAAAGTACGGCCTGATTTCGCAGCGTCTGGTCGATCGGAGTCCATCTTAAAGCCTCCTTGAGTTCGTAGGATATGTTGGGGAGATCGCTTCGGGCTCGGTAATTGACTTTTACTCCGGTGAGCTAAGGTTGTCAATATCAGAGGGGATATGAGTACACAATTCGAAAGTTATCTCAAACAACAGGATGAAGAAGCGTGGTCGGCAACCCTGACCACTCTGCTACGGTCGATTCACGAAGTGGATCGCAACGCGACGCAGATCTGGTTTTCGTTTTATCCGCTCTCTCTTTTCCAGGCTCTCGAGCAGGCTGAAGATCCCGAGAAGCTCGCGCAGCAGTTGCTGATGCAAGGTAATTATCACCTCAAGGATCAGATCGATTCGTCGCACACGTTTCTTTACGGGCATCGTTTCTGGCCGGAAGTGAAGACTGCGGTGCTAAAGTATGCTCGGCAGTTTAATGAAGCGGGTTCGCTATCAGACGAGATTCTTTCAGTAGCTAAAGAAGCGGCCAAAGAGGCGAAGGTCGATCAATCGCTCGTGATCGGCATCATTGCGATTGCGTTTATGACGATCAGGCAAGCGGGTCTGGCCGCGTTTGATGCCGCACCGGGGAAGATGCTCATCGACAAGAAACATGCGCGGAAGTCTCCGGCGGAAGTTTTACGTGAGCGGGCAGTCGATGATAGCCAGGGCTTCTTTGCTTTCCTCAGGACCGTCGACAAGAAATGGACGGTTACGTATGACGAAAACGACGACCGCGCGAAATACCGTTTGAATCATGTTCAGGATCTCGCATGGGGGGCCGCGGACGATCGTTCGCGCAACTGGCGTGAGATTGATCCGCGCCGGATCGAGGGACCGATTCCTGTTGAATGCCGCTCAGCGTCGTGCGGTACGTGTTGGGTTGGAGTTCTCGGCGGCGCTGAGAAACTCTCAGACGTTGCTGCGCGAGAAGGAAAGAAGATCAAGGAGTTTGGTTACGTTGACACTTCGGAAGCGAAACCTTTGATCCGTCTCGCTTGCCAGGCACAAGCTCAGGGCGCCGTTTCGATCGTGATTCCGCCGTGGAATGGAGTGTTCGGGAAGTATCTGAAACGACTAAAAGAGTCATAGATGCGGACACCCCTTCTCTACGCTCTCGCCGCGGCCGCGCTCTGGAGCACGGGCGGTCTGTTTATTAAATGGACCGAGCTCTCCGGGCTGCAGCTCTCATGCTGGCGTTCATTCTTCGCGCTCTTCACTGTCGCCTTTTTCACTCGACATGAAGGATTTCGGCTGAACGGAATCACGGCGGTCGCGTCGCTGATCTACGCGGTGCTGCTGATTCTTTTTGTGATTGCAACCAAAACGACTACGGCGGCCAACGCGATCTTCCTCCAGTACACGGCGCCCGTGTACCTGTTGATTCTCGAACCGATAATCTACAAGGAAAAGTTTCGTTCGCGTGATCTGATCACAGTACTGATTTGCCTGTGTGGAATGGCATTGTTCTTTGTGGGTAAACTCAGGCCCCAGGACGTTACCGGCAACTTGGTGGCACTCGCGTCGGGCTTATGTTTTGCGATCTATTTCCTGCTTTTACGACATCCGCGAGCGCGTCAGGTTAACCGCGCTTCGTCGGTAATCTACGGCAACGCCGTTGCGGTGATCATCACGTTGCCCTGGGGACTCGCCACTCTCTCGTCAATCACCCGCCATGACCTGATTGGAGTCGCGTATCTCGGCGTGGTCCAACTCGGCATTGCCTACACGCTTTTCACCACAGCGATGGCGCGTGGCGTGAGGTCGCTGGACGCGGGGATTGTTTGTTACGTTGAGCCGGTCCTAAATCCCATCCTGGTCTTCCTCGTCATCGGCGAACGACCTTCAAGCTGGGCCGTCCTCGGCGGCACCATCATCGTCGCCGCCGTCATCTGCCACATGCTTCTTAACCACAGATCCGCGGTTTATAACAACCAATACGGTTGACTGTTGTAGTACACCGGGGAACGATCGGGATGACGCTGTTTGAACTGCTGATACTTCGCGAGTAACGTTTCGTAACGCTTTTCGGATGAGTGAATGCGTTTGTGCGGCATGGCGCGGAGGTGGTCTTCGATTTTGAGCATCTTGCGTCGTGAGAAGCGCCAGTCGTAGTCACCTAGTTCATAAAGATTCGCGAGGCCGTATCCTTTTAGCCTGCCGGTGAAGTCGACAAACGGATCGAAATAACTCCACGCCAGATCGCGCAACGATCGATAGACAGGTTTTCTTCCGTGCAACCCGAGATCACGCGACCGGGCAATCGAACCCCAACGTCCATTCTCCTTGAAAACGAAAATCACGTGGTCCAACAGATCCCGCGACTCCAGATCGAACAGGAGCGGTGGGTATCCATGCTGTTCGAGAATGACCGCTGCTCCGACCGCAGCTTCAAGACAGTGGGCTTCGTTTCCTTTGATCAGCTCGCGAAACGATTTCAACGTGCTGCCGTTGTGCTCGCGATTGTACGCTAGCGCACTAAAGTAACGTTGCACTTTCGCGGGTGTGTTGAGCCGTCGAATGAGTTTCCACTCGGCATTTGTAAACTGTTTTCTGTCGGGAATCATGCGTCAATTGGTTAGACTTTGTTCGCTAAGACGACAAAAGCCGACGCTGCACTTGCCTGAATCAATCGCAAATGTCAGACTAACCTGTCGCGTCTCAACTGCCGAATAAAGCAGATTGAGTTTAGCGCAAAATAAATACTTCTTCTTTACCGATTGAAATAATTTCCAGCAATGAACCAGCAGGCTACAGCTTCACAACGAACCCGCGCGGAACAAGAAACTGAAAATGAGGCAAACCGTTTGAGAGAACAGATCGACACAGCTCTGGCTGCCGTTGCTGTTCGTTCACCTGATGAGATCGAGTCGTTGCAATCAGCAGCCGATCGCATCGAACGAGCCGCACGCAATCTCTCGGATGCCTTGCGTCAACTCGCTCAACAACGCAAGGTGCCCGAAGTCTCCTGAACCAGGATTGCTCGTTTACATCGCTCTACTGACTTCTTTGCTATTTGACTGGAGACTCTTTTAATGGCTTCGATTCGCACTGCCAGCACGACTGAACACCTCGGACGAAAAAATACTTCATACGAACTAGACAACTACGGTATCAAAGAACCACTGCGCGTTTACTGGAACCTCAACACGCCAGAACTCTATGAAGAGATCGCGCGCCGCCGTGAAGGCGTCTTTTCAAATCACGGTGCCATTCTCGTCGACACCGGCGAACACACCGGGCGCGCTGCGAAAGACAAAGCCATCGTCCGTGAATCGGGCAGCGAAGATAAAGTTTTCTGGGGAGACGTTAACAAAGACTTTCCGCCAGAGAAGTTCAACGCATTGAAAGAGCGCATGATGGCCCATGCGAAGGGTCGTGAGCTCTTTGTGCAGGACACGTTTGTCGGAGCAGATCCGAAGTATCGCTTGCCGATAAGAGTGGTCAGTGAGTTGTCGTGGCATTCGCTCTTCGCGCGCACGATGTTCATCAGTAACAGTGGTGAAACGGAGCCGCACAAACCCGAATTCACGATCATCAACTTTCCGAGCTTCCAGGCTGATCCACAGCGCGACGGTACCAGGTCACCTACGTTCATCCTGATGGACTTCAGCCAGCGCCTCGTTTTGATCGGCGGAACATCTTACGCCGGAGAAACGAAGAAGAGTGCGTTCACAATCATGAATTACCTGCTGCCGCAGCGTAACGTGATGAGCATGCACTGCTCAGCGAACGTTGGCGCGGCAGGCGACGTTGCGATCTTCTTTGGCCTTTCGGGAACCGGTAAGACAACGCTTTCAGCCGATCCGGAGCGGCGCCTGATTGGCGACGACGAGCATGGCTGGTCCGACGATGGCGTTTTCAATTTCGAAGGCGGTTGTTACGCGAAGGTGATCAAGTTGTCGGCCGAGGCTGAGCCGGACATCTATCGCACGACGAAGATGTTTGGGACGCTCCTTGAGAACGTCGTCTACGATCAAACGACACGCCAGATCGATCTCGACGATGCTCGCAAAACCGAGAACACGCGCGCGTCGTATCCGTTGACCAGCATCAACAACATCGTTCCCGAAGGCCGCGCCGGCCATCCGCGCAATATCATCATGCTGACGGCTGATGCTTTTGGCGTGTTGCCTCCGGTCGCGCGACTGTCGCCGGAACAGGCGATGTATCACTTCCTTTCCGGTTACACGGCGAAAGTGGCCGGCACTGAACGAGGAATCAAGGAACCGGAAGCGACTTTCTCGACCTGTTTTGGAGCGCCGTTCATGGTGCTGCATCCGGGCGTCTACGCGGATCTACTCGGGAAGCATATGGCGCAACATAATGCGGCGTGTTGGTTGGTTAACACAGGTTGGAGTGGTGGTCCATACGGCGTGGGCCAGCGAATGAAGATCAGTTACACGCGCGCAATGATTCGCGCGATTCTCAACGGGTCGCTGGCGCAAACCACGACGACGCCCGATCCGATCTTCGGAGTGAACGTTCCGGTTTCATGTCCTGACGTGCCCGATGAAGTGCTGCAACCGCGCAATACGTGGGGGGACAAAGACGCTTACGACGCCGCTGCTAAGGATCTCGCGCGCAGGTTCAATGAGAATTTCAAGAAGTACGAAGCCGGCGTGTCGGAGGCGGTGAGGGCAGTAGCGCCAAGAGCATAGGACCAATAGGATCTGTCACCCAGGTGGCCAGTTCATCGGGCGGCCGCCGAGCACGTGCACGTGCAGATGAAATACTGATTGCCCCGCGCCCGCGCCGGTATTGATCACCGCTCGATACCCACTTTCCTCGTGGCCCATGTCATTAGCCACGCGCGCTGCGACACGCAGCAGGTGCCCAAGCACTCCTTCATCTTTCTGCGTCGCATCGTTCAACGACTCAATATGCTCGCGCGGAATCACGAGCACGTGCGTCGGCGCCTGCGGATTGATATCCCGAATCACCACCGAGCGATCGTCCTGATGGACGAAATCCGCTGGAATCGTTCCCGCGACGATCTTGCAAAACAGACAACTCTCCTCCGTCATTCACATTCCTCCCTGCTGACTAAACTGGCTCGAGAATTGGCGCCGTCACCACCGGCGAGATAATCCGCTCAATTTCAGCACCAACTGCGCGCAACTTCGCTTCGATCTTCTCGTAACCGCGATCGATATGGTACACGCGATCGATCAACGTCTCGCCATTGGCTATCAGTCCCGCCAGCACAAGCGACGCCGAGGCGCGAAGATCTGAAGCGATAACGCGCGCGCCGTTGAGCACGGTTGGACCATCAACGATCGCCGACCGCCCGTCAATGTGTATCTGCGCCCCCATGCGCTGCAACTCAGAGGCGTGCATAAAGCGATTCTCAAAAACAGTCTCGACAATCTCCGAGCGCCCGCGGGCCTGCGTCATCAGCACCATGTACTGCGCCTGCATGTCGGTGGGAAATTGCGGATACGGTTCGGTGGTTACGTTGCCGGCTCTCAGACCGTCGGGACAGCTAACTTCGAGCGTCGTTGGGTTTACTTCCTTGATCACCACGCCGACAGACCTTAGTTTCTCGATCACACTGGTCAGATGATCCGGGCGGCAATCTTTGATTTCGAGTTGTCCCTGCGTCAGCGCGGCCGCGACGATGAAGGTTCCGGTTTCGATGCGATCGGGAATGATAGTGTGTTCGGCGCCGCTGAGTGACGGCACGCCTTTGATCTGAATCGTGTCAGATCCCGCGCCGTTGACGCGCGCGCCCATTTTGTTGAGCAGGTCAGCGAGGTCGATGATCTCCGGTTCGCGCGCAGCGTTGTGAATCGTAGTGACGCCGCGAGCGAGCGTCGCGGCCATCATTAGGTTTTCAGTGCCAGTGACAGTGACCTTTGCAAACTCGATCTCCGCGGCGCGCAAACGTCCATCACTCGGCGCACGCGCGACGACGTTTCCCGACTCGAGTTTTACCTCCGCGCCAAACTTCTCGAAACCCGCCAGGTGCAGATCGATGGGTCGCGTGCCGATGGCGCAACCGCCCGGTAGTGACACCTTCGCTTTGCCAAAACGCGACAGCAGTGGCCCAAGCGCCAGCACGGAGGCGCGCATCGTCTTCACGAGCTCGTACGGCGCTTCGAAAAGTTCGACATGTGCCGCGCTGATCTTGTGGGTTCGGAGCTCTGGAGTCAGGACGGTTGCGCCGATGTCTTCGAGCAGCCGTCGTTGCGTGATGATGTCGCGAACGTAGGGGATGTTATGAAGCGTGACGGTTTCGGGCGTGAGCAGCGCCGCCGCCATGCATGGCAGCGCCGAGTTTTTGGCGCCACTAATTGAGACTCGGCCGTGAAGTGGTCGGCCCCCCGAGATACGAAACTTGTCCACGATGCCGAACAGAGTAACACAAATATAGGTCCTATATGTCGTACAGGACCTATACCAATTTACTCGTTGGCAGTGAGCCGTTTGAGATGAACACCACCGTTCGTCGTCATTGCCTTGACCAACGGACCGCCGGAGCCGAGATCAAACGCAACCTGCTTCGTAAGCCGCCCTTGCACGTTCACTGGAAAATCAACGCTGATACCTCCATTGACCGTTCCGGTTTCCAGATGTGCCGAGTAGTTCTCCGGCACTGACATCATCACACCGCCATTCGTCGTGCTGACGTCGAGACTCTCGCCGTCCCAGCGATCGCCGCTCAGTTCAATAACCAAACCGCCATTCGTCGTCGAGCCATGCACTGCTCCACCGACTCGCTTGAGCACCACACCACCATTTAACGCGGTAAAGTCGATGCGACCATTCACATCGGCGATCGCGATACCACCGTTCTGCGTCTCGACGGAAAGATCTGCGCGTCGTGGCACGAACACTTCATAGCTAACGCTCCATTGATAATCTTTGCGACCGTCAGGACCACTCGCATAGATCTTCGCGCCACTGGTTTCAATCCTTATCTGCCCGTTCAGCGCTTTCGCTTCATCAGCCGTCGGCGCAGCGGTTTGCACACGCGCACGCACCAGCACCTGGCTCTGATCCCAGCCTTTAACCGAGACGCCTCCGTTTCGACGGCCGTCGATGGCGATCGGGCCGCCGTTCGGCGCGAGCGTTTGCTCTCGAATCTCGCAGTTACCAACCAGCCTGTCGTTGTACCAACTCTCCTCGTTACAAGTTAACGAACCGTTCTTCTTTTCTTTAATTTTTTCTTTTTGAGCAAAGACAGCGACGCCGGTGAAAGTCATAAGTGCTGCGATCAGCACACTTCGGCCTAAGAACCTGTACATGGTTTCAGTCTCCTTACAATGTCTGGGGTTGTCTTTTAGTTGCTACGCTTTATCGCGGCTCTGAAGACTAAACACCGCTGTGACGAAGGTTGTGGCAGGTATTTATCGCTTACGAAGGACCACTATGCGCGGAATGCACTGCAAATCCGGGCGAACTTCGAGCAACTCCCAGACATTCGCGTCGATAAGCTGTTGCACGGATTCGCCTTGATCGAAACCGATCTCCACGATCAGGTGACCGTGTTGTTTGAGGAATCCAGGCGCCTCGTTAATCAGGCGGCGGATAATGCTGAGTCCGTCAGGACCCGGAGAAAGCGCCACGAGAGGTTCATGATCGCGCACCTCGCGTTGCAGTCCGGCGAGAACTCCCGCTGAGACATACGGCGGATTAGAAACTATGAGGTCAAACCCACGCGGTTTGAGCGAGTCGAAGCAATCAGAAACGACAAACTCGGCGCGATCGGCGACGGAGAGTTTCTCGGCGTTGAATTTCGCTACTTCAAGCGCAGCCGGCGACTTGTCAACAGCAATCGCGCGCGCATTGTAAAGCTCACACAGCAGAGTGATCGCGATACAACCCGAGCCAGTACCAACATCGCAAAACAAAGTTGCCGTGCGGTTTACTTTCAGCGCCGCTTCGACAAGCAATTCCGTTTCTGGGCGCGGAATCAAAACATCAGGCGTAACGCGGAATTCGCGACCAAAAAAATCCTGCACACCCGTGACGTACTGCAGCGGCTCGCCCGCGGCGCGTCGCTCAACAACTTCGCGAAACTGGTCCACCTGCTGGTCGTCGAGTTCGTCTTCCGTGTGACTGATCAGGAACGTTCGATCTTTTTCAATCACGAACGACAATAACGAGCCGGCTTCGCGACGCGCGTCAGGCACACCCGCGTTTTGCAAAATCTGCGTTGCTTCTCTGAGAACGTCAGCAATCGAGTTCATCTTTGGAAACGGATTATCGCAGATGAATACGGGAAGAAACTCCAAATTCAGCTTATACTCTTAACATAAGAACGAGTCTCGTTCCTCCCGTGACGTCAGGAACCCCCGGCCGCCAGTCGGCCCCGGGGGTTTCGGCGTAATAGGGCTGGAGTTTAACAACGTTTGTCGGCGAGGTGGCCGTGGGTAACCTGTCCAAAAGCTGTCTGTTGTTCGCACTCAACCTGCTCGATGCTCAACTTACTCTGCTTTGGATTCGCATGAAAGTCGCCTCCGAGGGAAACGCACTCATGGCTCGCGTCCTCGAACACGGCGAGCTCACGTTCCTGGGCGCGAAGGTCGCCATAGGCGCGATTGCCGCTTACATCCTGTACCGCTGCGCTCACCTCCCGCTCGCCAGACACGGTCTAACAGCCGTGCTCGCGGTCTATGTGGCGTTAATGCTCGTCCACGCTGCGACAGGCTGCGTCGCGCTCGGCTGGCAGGGCCCCGTCATCCTACTCGGCTACCTCGCGAATCTCTCCAACAGCGTCCTTTCCTTCTTCATTTAATAGGAATTTCGTGAAAACGAAACTCGCCCGAAGTCTTGCGCGTTGATACAATCGGCTCGCAACGGCTATCGTTCTGAAAGCATCCAAAAACCGATGTTGGCAACCTCCAAAAAACCGATTTTTTCATAGAGAGGGAAGAGTTTTATGTACAAACTTTCCGCACGCCAGATTTTATTGATCGCTCTTATCTCCGGTTTATTCGCCGCCGGCGCAGTTGTTTTTATGGATCGGATCTACAACCGTTTCCAACCGTCGGGCGCCGCGTTTTCCGAAGCGCCTCCGGCTGGAATCACCGATCCCACGACCGCGAGCGACGAACAGAACAATATCGAGGTTTATCGCACGCTAAGTCCTGGGGTCGTGTTCATTCATTCAACTTCCTACGCGCGCGATTTCTTTGGTTTCGTCGAACCACAGGAAGGTTCGGGTTCGGGTTCAATCCTGGACCAGCAGGGAAATATTCTGACGAACTATCACGTCATTGAAGGCGCGCAAAAACTTTCCGTCAGCATGGGCGGTCAGAAGGATTATCCGGCAGTCGTCGTGGGAGGCGATCCTGACACGGACCTGGCGGTGATTCGTTTGACTCAAAAACCGGCTGGTCCATTAACAGTCGTGCCGCTCGGTGATTCAGACAAGCTCGAGGTCGGTATGAAGGTTCTCGCCATCGGTAATCCGTTTGGTCTGGATCGAACACTCACGACCGGCGTGATCAGCGGCCTTCAACGACCGATTCGCGCGCGCAACAACCGCCTTATCGAAGGCGCGATCCAAACAGACGCTTCCATCAATCCCGGTAACTCGGGTGGTCCATTGCTCGATTCGCACGGACGGATGATCGGAATCAATTCTCAAATCCTGTCGCCGTCAGGCAGTTCCGCAGGCGTGGGTTTCGCAGTGCCGGTGAGTATCGCGAAGCGAGTTGTACCGCAGTTGTTGCAGAACGGGCGTGTACGACGTCCCAAGCTCGGCATCAGCACGCGCGACGTGGCGATGATTCGAAACCAGGTTGATTTGCCGGTTTCTGACGGCGTGCTTATAGTCAACGTAGCCCGAGGCAGTGGCGCCGCGAACGCCGGTTTGCGTGGTCTTCAGCAGACCGAAATGGGCGATATCGAACTGGGCGATATCATCGTCGGTGTCGACAACGACAAGGTTGCAAATTCAGACGATCTGTTCCGAGTACTCGATAAGCACCAGATTGGCGAAACGGTTCAGGTTCAGATTTGGCGTGACGGGAAACGGATGTCGGTGCCGGTGCGCCTGATGGAATCACCTGATTCGCGGCGCTGATCCGGTGCCAGCTCAGGTCCTATGCACCAGACGACCCATTTCTTCAATTTGGGTTATGGATGGCTCTGTAAACACTGCAGCGCCGAGGACGCTGAGCGCAAACATCATCACCACAGCGCGCAAAAGCCGCAGGGTCCAGCCATTGCGCGCTGGGTTGATCAGGAAGAGTGGCGCGGCCTCATCTGCCCCCGCTGCGGCATCTCTGAGCGTCTCAATCGCTAGATCAATATAGGTCCTATATGTCCTATAGGACCTATTTCATTTTCCGAATTCGCTTTCGTAATCCCTCAAGCTTCGCGTGATCACGTCGTGCGCTTCGGTGCGATCGTAAACGTCCACGATCTCGACCTTCTTGTCTTTATCGCTTGGCAGTTGTTTGTAACTGAGAAAGTAATGCTTTAATCGATCGATCAATCCGTGCGGCACATCACGCACTTCCTCGATTTTCCCGTACGCCAGATCACTTTCGAGCACCGCGATGATCTTGTCGTCAGCCTGATTGCCATCAATCATCCGCAGTCCGCCAATCGGACGCGCGTGCAGGAAGAACCCGCCATAAGCAAAGGTCTTCTCCGAAAGCACGCAAATATCCATCGGATCTTTGTCGCCTTCGATACCGCTGCGACCGGTGCGTAACTCACATAACTCGCCGACCTCTTGACCGCAGTAAGTCTGAGGTATGAAACCGTAAAGCGTCGGCGACATCGACGAGAAGCGCTGCGGGCGATCTACACGCAGGTGACCTGACCACTTATCAAGCTCGTATTTCACGGCGTCGGTGGGAACGATTTCGATGTAGGCGTTGACGAGCTGGGGCGTTCTCGGTCCTGAGGTCACGCCGTGCCACGGATGCGCCTGGAAGAGTTGTTTGTCCATCGGCCGATGATAGAATGCAGGCAGTCCGAAACCAAAGTCTGCAATGGCTGCCAGCGCTGAAATCATCACAAAACCGGTCGAGAGCGCGATCTCTTTGCGTTGGATTATCAGCGCGCGCGACGATTCGATCTGGTTTATCGGCTCCGTCGTCTCGAGCTATCTTTTGCTATTTCTTTACGTGTGGGGAATCGTTCCGTTGATTCCGATGGTGGCGCTCTGGGCGATTCTGATCGACGCGCCGCACGTGTTCGGAACTTTCTCACGCACCTACTTCGATCGCACGGAACGCCAGAACCGCGCGCGCCTGCTTTGGGGCTCACTGCTGTTCTTTGCGATTGGACCAGTGTTGGTGCTCGCCGGCTTCGGTTTCGTGTTTTTGTTTGTCGCGGCGCTATGGGCCTACTACCACCTCGTCAAACAGCATTACGGCTTCATGGTGCTTTACAAGAAAAAGAACGGCGATCTCGCGCGAGTAGATAACGTCCTTGACCGCACGCTGCTCCTCTTCGCTTTCAACTATCCGTTTGTTGAGTTTATCGCGCGCGACCCGGAGGCGATGGCGCGTGTGCCGGCGTTGTTGCGAAGCGGCGTCAGCGGCTTCGCGAAGTTATTACTTGCGGGAACAATCTTGAGCTTAGTTGTCTGGTTAGGGCGGCAGATTCAGCGTGCGATTGTTGGCGAGGCATTGAACGTTCCGAAGTATCTGTTGCTGGCAGCGGCGATCCCGATGCACTGGATCGTTCTGCTGACGCCGATGCCGCATAAGCCGATCGCAATCGTGGCGATACTGACGATTTATCACAACTTTCAGTACCATCGGCTCATCTGGTTTCATAATCAAAAATATACGAACGCGCGTGAGAAGTACGGTGCGGCCGAGTTGATTAGCCGGAGGTTACTTTTCTACATCGCGTTTGGGATTTTGTTTGGAATCATTTATCAGGGCCCGCGACAGATCCTCGGCTATCTCGGGTTGCAAAATGCGGTGCAACCATTGGCGCTTCAACTGGGGATCTCATTCCTGTGGGGATATGCGTTTATTCACTACTATCTCGATTCGAAGATTTGGCGAGTGAGAAGAGATCCTTCTGTGGGTAAGGCACTAAACATGTAGCAATCGGACGAAGGGCGGCCACGGAGGGCCGCCCCTACAAATAGATTGAAGCTTTCCCGATGCAATTGTAGGGGCGGCCCTCCGTGGCCGCCCTTCGTCCGAAATTCAGTCCTCGCCGTGTTCGTCGCCGTTGAAGTGCAGGACGGTTGATTCTTCGTCGATCACGGTTTCCAGATGCACTGGGCGGCCCCAGAGGGTGTGGACGTGCTCGAGGGCCTTGCGCGCGTAACGCATGTCGAGCTCCGTGCCTTCGTAACAATGCTTGATGTAAAGCTCGCGGTTCCCGTTGTAGTCGCCGTCCTCAACCTGCAGGTACGGAAAACCGAAGTTGGTCATGTTTGAGACGAGTTGGTCGCGCACTTTTTCCCAGCGCTTCTCAGTGATAGTCCACTCCTCTTCATCAACCAGCTCGAACATAAACAGATCCAACTCTTCACACAACTCCTCGGTCAGGTAGTTGCGCAAAAACGAAACGTCGTTATCGAGCTCGCGCACTTCGAAGATCTTCTCGCGCCCTTCATTGCCACGGCGTCCAAACTTCTCGCGCTCTTCCTGAGACGGTTCGTTCCAGCGGCGTTCGATGTCTTCGTAGATCTTGTAGCCGAGGTAGTAAGGATTGAGTTGTCCCTTCTGTGGCGAGACGACGCCCGAGTGCAGGTTTGCAAACTCAATATGCTCGTTGTCACTTAGGTCCAGCTCGCGCATGATGCGCGCGTGCCAGATGCTGGCCCAACCCTCGTTCATGATCTTGGTCTGCATCTGCGGAACGAAATACTCCATCTCCTCGTGAACCATGGCAATCACGTCGCGTTGCCAGGCCGCGAGTGAAGGCGAATTCTTCATGAGATAAAAGAGCAGATCTTTTTCAGGCAGACGTTCGCGCGGCTTTTCATCATCTCTCTGGTCTTCAGCTTTTGCCTGCTGCGCGGATTTATCGAGATGCCAGAGGTCGTCGTATGGTCCATCTTTCGGCCGCTGCTCGGCGCGCCGCTTTTCTTCGGCTACGGGAATCTCGCGTTTGATGAAGAAATACGGATCAATGTGCTCTTCGATCGCGAGTACGGCGTCGAGGAATCTCTCAACCGTCTTGCGGCCGTGCCGGAATTCGTACTCCATCATTCGCTGCGCATGCGTGGAAACACTCTCGACCATGCGACGATTCGTTTTCGAGAAGTAGGTGTTGTTCTTGAAGAAGTCGACGTGCCCCAGCACGTGCGCAATTACCATCTTGTTCTGAATCGGACTATTCGTCTCCAGCAGAAAACCGTACGCGGGATTGGTGTTGATTACGACTTCGTAGATCTTCGAGAGACCGAAGTCGTACATCGTCTTCATGCGATGGTAAGTCTTGCCGAAGGTCCAGTGAGAATAACGTCCGGGCAAGGCATAGGATCCGACTTCATACATCACCGTCGCGGGCACGATCTCGAAGTTCGTCGGATACGGATCGAGACCAAACCGTCGAGCCACTTCCCAAATCTGCTCGACCGCCTTCTCCAGCTCTTTGATCTCTTTGTCTTCCATCCGTTTAATCCGTGGCTAAATCTCTCTTCCCGAAGAATTGCTTCAACGCCGGGTAAACGTCTTCCTTATCGTCAATCCTCACACCGACGAATCGATCTTTATTCTGCAAACGGTCACTGAAGATCGACAGCAACGCACCCGATGAGCGCCGGTAACTCGACGATCCTTCCTCGCCGATCTCACCGTAACCAAACAGGTTGCACGTCGCGATCAACTCATCCGCCAAACGTACTGCTTCTTCGTTATCGGAGTAGTAGTTGTCGCCGTCAGAAAAGTGAAACGGATAGATATTCCAATCCGATGGGCGATAGCGCTGGTTAATAACATCGAGCGCGAGCTGATAAGCCGACGAAACAACCGTTCCACCTGACTCTCCCTGCGTGAAGAACTGTTCTTCCGTCACCTCTTTCGCTTCGGTGTGATGCGAAATGAAGACGATATCGACGTTGTCGTACTTTGTTCTCAGAAATCGAACCATCCAGAAATAAAAACTGCGCGCGATGTATTTCTTGAACTCGCCCATCGAACCGGAAACGTCGATCATCGCAATCACAACCGCGTTCGACTCGTAACGCATCACCTCTTCCCAGGTCTTGAAGCGCAGGTCTTCTTTCTTGATGTCGCCAAAACGCGCGTTGCCTTCGCGCGCGTTGCGTCGAATGTTTTCGAGAATCATGCGGCGCTTGTCGAGATTCGCAATCACACCCGTGCGCCGGATCTCGTTGAACTGCGTTTTGCGCGACTGCACCGCCTTCTTCGCTTTTTCCTGGAGATATGGGAGCTGGAGGTCTTCGAAGATCAACGCCGCAAGCTCGTCGATGTTTACTTCCGCTTCGTAATAATCGGCGCCTGGGTCCTGTCCGCCTTGTCCCGAACCCTGACCAGTACCGGGACGCGTTTCGCGACCGATGACGTCGCCGACGCGAGTCTTGCCGTCGCCCTGGCCGACGTGTTTGCTCTTCTGATAATTGAAACGAAACTTGTATTCGTCGAGCGCTTTGATCGGAACTTTGACGGTGCGCTTACCGTCGGAGAGGATGATCGCTTCGTTCGAGACGATCGAGCCGAGGTTTTTGCGGATGGCTTCCTTTACACGATCCTTGTGGCGCTCCTGATCGATGATGCCTTTGCGTTGTAATGACCAGTCGTTTCGTTGGATAGACATAAAACCTCCATCCACTGCTTACGCGGATTGCCTTTTACAAAAATCGTTTACGACGTTCGTAAAGGCTTCCGGATACTCTTCGTGCGGAATGTGACCGCAGTTCAAAAATATAATCAAACGTGACCCGGGAATCTCCGCGTGGAGTCGCTCGCCGTCGGCGAGTGGAATCTCCAAATCGTTTTCACCCCAAAGCAACAGCGTGGGCTGTGTAATTAGATGCGCGTCTGTGGAGATGCGTTCAGCGTCCCAACCACGCACGGTGCGAATGATTGCGCGATGCGTGCCCGCGGCGCGCAACGGCAGATGTCGCGCATCGACTCTTCTCTCGTCCAGCACCCACGAATGTCGATCGTAAACTTGCTTCATGCGCCGTCGCAGCAAACGACGCGAACCGATTAGAAGCGGCGAAACAACGTCACCGAAAACGGGCGAGCCAAACAGACGCATCAGCGTGAACTCCAACGGCCGGTTGTTGTTCACTGCGCCAACCAATATCAGCTTCTCGACTCGCTCGGGATAATCGAGCGCACAGGTTGCAGCCACAGCGCCGCCGTATGAACTGCCGATAAAGATCGCGCGCGGGATCCTGAGATGGTCCAGTAAACGCGCCAACAGTTTCGCCTGGCCGGGGATCGTGTACTCGCCGTTGCGCGGTTTGGCGGAGTAGCCGTAACCCAACATGTCCAACGCGATCACTCGATAGCCGGCGGCGGCGAGTTTGAGAAACACTTTGCTCCAGACGAGTGTTGACGACGCAAACCCGTGAATCAATACCATCGCAGGCGCATGTCGGTCTCCGGCTTCCTGGTAGTGAACGCGAACGCCGTCGACGTCGATGAAGCTCGAGTGTTCCGAATGGAAAACGACGTCGCGGCACTTGTCCCAATCGGCATCACGCGGCCGCAGCAGCAATTTGCCCGCAATTGCCACGGTTGCAGCGCCTGCGATCCAGTATCGTTTCTTCATATATAAGCCCGCGTACCTGGGGAACGCGGGCGGAATAGTAACCACAGATTACACAGATTTAACGCGACAGGAGCGTCCCGACGTATGTCAGTAACTCATTCGCACAAACCGGACAGTAACCGTGCTCCTTAACTAATCGATCGACAACTTCATTGATCCGCCGCAGTTGATCCGGATCGGGCGTCTTCGTCGAAGTCGTGATCTTAACGACGTCCTTCAGGTCAGCGAAGATCTTCTTTTCGATCGCTTCTTTCAGACGTTCGTGCGAGTTGTACTCAAACGGTTTGCCCTTGCGCGCGTAGGACGAGATGCGAATCAGTATCTCCTGCCGGAACGTATTCTTCGCATTCTCGGAAATCCCGATCTGCTCCTCGATCGAGCGCATTAGCTGTTCATCCGGATCCATCTCCTCTTCGGTAATCGGATCCTTGATGCGTTCCTTGTTGCAGAATGCTTCGACGTTGTCGAGATAGTTGTTGCACATCGTGCGCGCCATCTCTTCAAACGAGTAGACAAATGCTCGCTGCACTTCGATCTTCGCGAGCTCGTCGTATTCCTTGCGCGCCTGCGAGATGTGATTCAAGTATCTCTCGCGCTGTTCGCTGCTGATGCCTGTGTGCTGCTCGAAACCGTCTTTAATCGCACGCAACGAATCGATCGGATTGATGCAGGTGACGCCGTCGCGCACGAGTGCGCTCGAGAGACGATTGATGATGTAGCGCGGCGAGATGCCGTCCATGCCTTCGCGTATGGTCTCTTCTTTCAGCTCGCGCACGTCCTTCGATTTGTAACCCTCGACATCCTCGCCGTCGTAAAGTTTCATCTTCTTCACGATGTCGACGTTCTGTCGCTTGGGTTCTTCGAGACGAGTCATCACTGCGAACATCGCCGCCACTTTCAGAGTGTGTGGCGCCAGGTGAACGTTGCGCAGCGCTTCAGACTGATGCAGGAGCTTGTCGTATATTCTCTCTTCCTGCGAGACGCGCAGGTTGTAAGGCACCCTCACGAGAATGATGCGATCCTGCAACGCTTCGGATTTGCGATTGCCGGCGAATGCGATGTACTCGTTCTCGTTTGTATGCGAAAGGATCACTTCGTCGGCATAGATCATCGCGAAGCGGCCGGTCTTGATGCTCTGTTCCTGTGAAAGCGTCAGCAGGCTGTAGAGAAACTTCTCATCAACCTTCAGCATCTCGACGAATTCCATCAAGCCGCGGTTTGCGATGTTCAACTCACCATCGAAACGATAAGCGCGTGGATCAGATTCGACGCCGACTTCGCCGATCGTCGAAAGATCGATCGAGCCGGTGAGCTCCGTGATGTCCTGCGACTTCGGATCGCTGGGTGAAAAAGTGC
>Ga0126376_10000454_pt1 | contig 19844 bp, 19 predicted proteins | sample PanSoiMetPlot_15_FD_92760 | JGI IMG/M metagenome (GOLD analysis project Ga0126376, IMG submission 92760) | Tropical forest soil microbial communities from Panama - MetaG Plot_15 | ecosystem: Environmental > Terrestrial > Soil > Tropical forest > Bulk soil | place: Panama | collected 2016-02-17
CCGCGGCCGTCCCGAGGAGAAGACTTTTCACCATCTTCATCTCAACCTCCATATGTTGTCGTGGGAGGGATTGATCTCCTCGGGCGCTGCTCACCCTGGAAGGTCCCCTTAGCTCCCCTCACCATCCGCTCTTTCCGTTGCCTTCGTTGTCCCCTAGGCACCGGAATGACCGGAAGGGGCGACCTTGGGAATGCCCCCCTCCGTCGCACGTCCACACTAACTCACATGTGCCGACAGGCAACGACAAAGAGGCAGTTTGAGCAGTTGCAAATGCAGTTTTCAGCGCGGTGTTGCCGAAAGAACACTTGCCTGAATGGGCCATTCATCCGCGAAAGGAAGCCACTATAACGCTTTCGCGGGACCCGCTTTAACGGTATAAGCTATTGAAATATCATCCGATTAGCGCAACCAAGCCTTGTAGGCCATCGTCGCCTGAATCCTCCCGGAGGAAGGGCGGTTGCCTCTGTCGAGAGCAAATTCGCTGTTGTCGGCATCGGGCTCCAACCGGCAAGCAACACTTCCGCTTGGACCTCTCCTGTGCTGATTCTCTGAAGGCGCATGCAGCACGCGAGCGCACGACAGCCGGAGTCGCGCCTTTTCACGCAGGGCAGAACTTCGCTTTTCAATTTTTCTGCGCCCAGAACTGGTACATGCCCGCGAACGTATCGGGCCTCTCGGTTTCCAAAGCATGCCACCGATCGAGATCGCGCATCGAATGATCACCGCCGAATAGATTGCGATAGTGGTGCATCAGCCGCGGCGAAAATTCAAAACCGATGAATTTCAAATCGTTCTCCGCGAGGAAGGATTTCATCTCCGGTATCGTCAGACGATGCTCCTGGATGTGGAACAGGAGATCGCGGCACTCGCTGGTACTGAAGAAATCCCCGGCCTTGGCAATGCTCTTGAGCGGCGTGTTCAAAAGGTCCTGGCGACAGCGGCGAATATCCTCGGCGACCGGACGATAACCTCGATCGGCGATGAATTGGCGGGCAGCGGCGATATCTTGCCGCGCAAGTTCACTATAGAGTCCCACATGCATGAAACCACCCGAGCGCAGGAGGGAGAGCAACACGCGCCAGCCTGCCAGCGGATCCGCCAGATGATGCAACACTCCGCTCACGTCGATCAGATCAAACGACCGGGTGATCGACCCTAGCTCGAGGAGATCGGCTTGGGCGTATTCGATCCTACTCGCGAGTGCGGCCGGCGTTTTCCTCTTAGCATAGCAGAGGCTGGTAAGGCTCAGATCGATGGCGAGGACACGCGCGTCCTTGTACTTGCGCGCGAGCTCGATAGGGTGCCGCCCGGTGCCGCACCCAGCGACGAGAATATCAATGCCGGTGTCATTCGCGAGCGGACGGAAAGGCGCCGAGGGAAATTGACTACGGAGGTGCTCGTCGATCGTGGTCGGCTCCGCTACTGAGGCGGCATGCACCCATCGTGGATACGGATTCTCCTCGTATTGTTCCCTCACCTGCACCGATACAGCGTCGCCCATAGGAGTTAGGCGCGGGATTAAATCGCGGTATTGCCGTTCTTCCCAGGGCTCGCGCACCTGCTGGGTCAGCAGCTCGGCCAACGCGGCAGGCCATGCTCGATCGACCAGCGCCTGCGCACTGGGCAGTGAATGAAGTGGAAAATACATCGCGACCACGCACGGCCACAGCGGTGGAACGGCCGAGTCTTGCGTCAGCGCCTCGACCAGCTTCTGCCTTACCCGTTCTGCGTCTTCCGCCTCCTCGGGCTTGATCGCGAATACATATTCATTGATGAAGCACTGTTTCGCCAGCGCGCAGCAAAAGGGCACGGCGTCATCATCGAGGTTGCGGATGGCAGCGCCATCGGTGGCCAACCGCAGGAATTCCGCCCGCATCGAGGTGAGGAGCCGTTCGAGATCGACGTTTCGGATGGTGGTCGATTCGAGCACGTGGCGCAGCAGCGCATCGGGGCAAATCGCAACAAAAGAAGATCCGAGCAAGCCATGCGTCGGCAAACGCTGGGGCCAAGCGCTGGCGGCACGTTTCATCCCCTCCCCTAGTGCCGGGTTCACAGCGACGAGCATTGCAACCACGCTGTCGAAATCGTCGAACAGCTGCGGCAGCAGGATAAGTGCCTGCTCGAAATAGCCACTGGCCGCATCCCGCTTACCTTGCGCGAGGAGCAAGCAGGCGAGATTGTTGCAGGCTTCCGCGTGATCCGGCTGGAGCGCAAGGACCTGCTTGTAGAGCTTGACCGCCTCACTCGGCTTTCCGCGGTGCTGGTGCCAGACTGCCTGGCCGAACAGGTGGCCGGGCGTCGCCGATTGCTCGGCTCGGGCGCTGTCAACGCCCCCGACTCCGCCCTGCACGCGCATGGCGCGACGTTGTTTTCTATTCATCTGTGAACCATCTTGCTCCCGCGGAACGCCGTGTCATAACGGCTTGGGGTTGCTGCGTCGAGCAAGCCCTCGTCCTCGAGATTGGTTGGTCAAGATCGCGCGGCGTTCGGAGGCGAATTCACCCTCGCTCCGCTGCGAGGCGGCAGGCAGCACAGAAAACCAGCACGGTTCAGGCCGATTGGATGTAGTCGCGCAGCGCCGCGGACTCGTGCTCCATTTCCTGGAGCCGGTACTTGACTACGTCGCCGATAGATACGACGCCAATCACCTGGTCCTGCTCGGTCACTGGGACGTGGCGAAACTTGCCCGCCGTCATGCGTTCCATGATGACGCCGATCGTCTCAGACGGGCTGCAGGTAAAGACTTTGCGCGTCATGACTTGTGCGAGCGGCTTTGTGAGCACGCTTGCGCCTTGTTCCGCGAGCACGCGCACGATGTCGCGCTCCGAGAGAATGCCGATAATCCGCCGATCCGGGCCAAGCACGAGCAACGCGCCGATCTTGTGATCAGCAAGTGTGCGCACTGCGGTTTCCAGCGTCGCGGTGGGCTCGATCGAAACCACATTGCTGCCCTTCGCGGAAAGAATGTTCTTGACGTGCATGGGTCGCCTCCCTTGACCGGCCGCCTCCGGCCCACGGAGCGCCGTGTCAATAATTCTCGATTTGCCCTCGGGTTCCGTCGCGTTAGCCGCGCCATCCGCACGCGCGATCCAAAAACTTTCGCGCCGTGAGATCAATCGTCTCGGGGCTCTCGTTATCGACGGCGCCCAGCGGCGATAGATTATCGATCAGAAAGCTCGATGCCGCAAGGCGCTCGCTGCCCGGTGGCCCGCCGAGCCCGGTTGACGAGCGCTCAGAGCGGCTTCGAGCTCGGAACGGGATCGAAGGCGGAAAATGCCAGAAGACCGGCCAAGAACCCGCCGATATGCGCTTGCCATGCGATTGCCTGCTCGACCCCCGGCATGCCGAGCGAGAACACCCCAAAGAGAATATTCAGGCCGAACCAGACCAGCAGGAATGCGATCACGCGCCGATCGCGAAGGCTGGACGCGAGCGGCGCTGCCGGCACCCGAGATGCCTCGGCGGGATCTCGCCACAGTTCAAGCGGACCGCCTCGCTGGAACGCAAACCGTGTTGCCGCGGCCATCGCTCCGGAAATCGCGGCCGAAGCGCCGACCATCGGCAATAACTCGCCAAAATGGGTGACGAGATGCACGGCGGCACCGGCGGCGGCGCTCAGCGCCATGAAAGCCGCAAATCGTAGCGATCCGAATCTTTGTGCAACCGGGGAGCCGAAAGCCAATAACCAGACGGCATTGAAGAGCAAGTGGCTGAGATCGGCGTGGATAAGTGCATAAGTGACGAACGTCCAGATGTCGGCTGGCCAACCTCCAGGCCAGGCGATGTCGGAGAGCATGCTGGCGTCGTAGCGTGCGGGGATGAAGGCAAATAGTAGCAGAAACTCGGTCGTCTGCTCCGCCGTCAGCACAAACATGAGGACGGCCTGAATGAGTCCGAGCACAATGAGCAGCACGAGGATGGCCGCGGGCACGTTGAACATCCGTTCGCGGCGGGGCTGATCGATCATGCTTGTTGCCGGAAGTGATTTGATCGAAGGAAGCTGACGTGGCGACTGGGTTCACATAGGCGGACCGGGGCATTCGGGCAAGCATTCGCTGCCCCATCCTGGCGCAACATCCCATGCGCGCACATTCCGCTGGAGAGGGTCACCGAGGAGTAAACCGGAAACAAGGCTGGGAGGGCCTAAACCTCGCGGCGCGAGAGCATCGTCGGCCGCGCTGTTCGTCATCATCACGCTGTGGCGAACCCCTGCAGGTTCTTAACGCCAGCCATCCTAGCGCGGCAGGGACAACATGGGACCGCATCTGGCGCGTTAATGCCCGCACTTGATTCAAATTGTATCAACTTCAGTTTTACTTGAATTCGCCTCCAATCATCGCCGCATTCGTCCAGCTCTTTATTTGGCTTCGCATCAAAATGCCTTTGCGGGATTAGCGGCGGTTCAAATCGTCCATGGAAATGTGACCCTCAAGACCAGGGAGGGTCACAACAATGAAATGGCGTCTTGCCGAAAGGATACCAGCCGGCCTCGCGGGCCTCGCGCTCGCTGGGACGCTGGTGATCGTGCCAGCCCATGCCGCGAGCGAACGGGCCCTGTTTATTTCGCTCGGTGCCGCTGCCCGCGCGCCGCTCGGGTGGAAAGAGTTCTGCGTGGAATACACGCCCGAATGCGGCACGACGCCACTGCCTCCGGCCCACCTCGTCTTGACGAATGAGGCTTGGGATGAGCTCGTACGAATCAACCAACGGGTCAATAAGGCGATCAAACCATTGACCGATCCCGAACACTGGGGTGTGGCCGAACGCTGGAATTATCCCGACGACGGCTTCGGCGACTGCGAGGATTATGTCCTACTCAAGCGCAAGCTATTGATGCAGGCCGGCTGGCCCCGCCAGGCGCTGCTCATCACGGTCGTTCGTGACAAGCAGGGGGATGGGCATGCGGTGCTCACCGTCAAGACGGATCAGGGCGAGTTCATCCTCGACAACCAAACCGCAGAGGTGTTGCTTTGGTCGCACACCGAGTACCGCTTCGTGAAACGGCAGTCGGAGACGGACCCCAATGTTTGGATCGCACTCGGCGATTCCCGTCCGGCACCCGCCACCGCCAGCTCGCGCTGACGGCTCTTGCAGGATTGGGCGAACCGGTCACGGCTGCATCACTGTGCTCGAGCCAGACCGGTTTGCCTGCGGCCCAGCCCTTTGCCCGCGGTCGACCGCGTGTCGCCGGCTGTGATCGAGCTGCAAATCCGCGGCGACCGCTGCGGTGCGGCGGAGGCCCTCACCCGATCCGCTTGAGCCCCTTGGCGTATTGCTGCCAGCGTCGCACGTACATGTCGGCGTCTTGGGCGATCGCTTGCGCGGCCTTCTCGTCGAGCGCGCGAACCGCACGGGCAGGCGTTCCCAAGATCAGCGAATTGTCCGGAAATTCTTTGCCCTCCGTGACCACGGCACCAGCCCCGACGAGGCAATTCTTTCCGATCCGCGCGCCGTTGAGTACGACGGCGCCCATGCCGATCAGGCTGTTCGCCGCGATGACGCAACCGTGCAGGACCACGTTATGGCCGATGACGCAATTGTCGCCGATCTTGAGCGGGAAACCGAGGTCTGTGTGCAGCATCGCGTTGTCTTGAATCTGCGATCGCTCGCCAAGCTCGATCCATTCGTTGTCGCCGCGCAGCACCGAGTTGAACCAAACGCTGGCGTCGGCCTTCAAGCGCACGCGCCCGATGACGATGGCACTTTCCGCGATCCAGTATCGGCCGTCGGCCGGCAGCTCCGGGACTTCGCCGTCAAGCTCGAAGATTGCCATTCGCGCCCTCCTTCGTCGGGGCGCAAAGCTTGCCATGACCAAGAACTGTTAGCGAGGCTGCGTCGGCTGCGAGTGGACGCGTTCAGCCCACGACAAGGCCGAATGCCCTCAATCCGATCACCACGACCGCGCCCGAGACCAGGCTCCAGCAGCTGGAAATGGCAAAACCGATCGCAAGCGCGAAGAAATCGACCCGATCAGTCGTCATGAATCCCACCCCGTTTCCCGACACGATCTCTCCCCCGAAATGCCGCGCGGCGCCACGATATCCTTAATCAAGGGTTAATTTTCAGCACTCCCGCCTCATGGCGCGCAAACGCAAGACAAGTGTTAGGACATAGCGAAGCCGGATTGCCGATCACTGATACCTGACCCGTGATTCGACAGTCGAGCTCGCGCCACGATGACGACCCCTCAATTTGCCCAAGAGCGCGGTCAGCATTTGCGCCAGTCGCACCGCCGCGACGGCCGACGTTTCTTGCTCCCTCTTGGTGTTCTTGCCGCGCTGGCGTTTGGCGCGTTCGCCTATATCGGCTATGTGCTGTGGCCTGTCCGCCCTGGGCCGCTGGTCGATGCCCCCCCACTGCCGGTCACGGTCGCGGGTGTGGCATTCCAGCTGCCGCCAGCTGCAATCCGCGTAGCGGCACAGCGCCGCCCGGGCGCACAGGCCCGCGTCGACTTGGTCTTTCTGTGGCCTTCGCTCAAGCCACCGAATGCTACCGCGAAGGAGCCCTTTCCGCCGCCGAACGCGGAGTTCGAGGCCTCACGAACATCCACGCGCGTATTCATGAGCATCGCCGCCGCCGGTGACACGCTTGCCCCGGCCGATCGCACGCTGAGCATATATCCGCGCTACACGGCAACCCAACCACAAAGCGACGCCAACGGGTTAGCCGTGCTCACCTTCCGTGACGGAACGCCTTACGATGGCGAAGATCTGATTTATGACATGGACGCATCGGGCTTTCTCGTGCGCTGCACCCGCGCCGCCGGCCATCTCCCCGGTGCCTGTCTTTATGAGCGGCGCATCGGCGGAGCCGACATCCTGGTGCGCTTCCCACGCGACTGGCTCAGCGATTGGCGCACGGTCGCCGGAACACTCGACCAACTGATCGCAAGCGTGTTGGCACGCTGATCTTGATCTCTTGAAGGTCAGTTTCGCTCGGAAGAACGGCGGCCTCGCTCGTAAATGGCCGCGCGCTAGCCCTTGAGCAGGCCGGGTTCATCCAGATCGAGCGCCAGGATGGGTAGCTCGAAATAGGACGAGCGGGCGTCGTTTTCGTCGAAAAACAAAACGCCGATATATTCGTCCCCCACGTAGACTTCCGCCGAATCTTTCTTGCGAGTCCTCGGAACGACCCGGATGCGCTCGGTGTCGAACTTACGCTTGAGATAGGCGTCCAATTGCTTGATATCCGGAGCAGTGGTCGAAGCGTCTCCCAAGGTGATCTTCACCTCGAAATTGTAGGAGCGATCGTCGTCCTCATCGTCTTCGTCGAGCACGATCGAGCCAATCCGCTCCTCACCGACAAAAACGTCGGCGGCGTCAACTTTTGTCGGCACCACACGGATGCGCGCATTGCCGAATAGCCGCCTGAGGTAGGCGTCGAGTTTCCTGATTTCCTCAACGTCCACGTCGTACCCCCTGCCTTAGCCGTCGTCGTCCTCGAACAGGTGGTCCATCGTGCGTGACGGCTCAGGGCAGCCCGCCTCGCCGATGACCCGGGCGGGAACGCCGGCGACCGTGGTGTTATGAGGGACCGATTTGAGCACGACCGATCCGGCCGCAATGCGCGCGCAGTGACCAATCTCGATATTGCCGAGGATCTTGGCGCCAGCACCGATCAATACTCCGCGGCGGATTTTCGGATGGCGATCGCCCGCCTCCTTACCCGTTCCGCCGAGGGTCACGTCCTGTAGGATCGAGGCGTCATCCTCAATCACCGCGGTCTCGCCCACGACCAACCCGGTGGCATGATCAAGGAAAATTCCGCGTCCGATGCTCACAGCCGGATGGATATCGGTCTGAAACACCGCCGAGGATCGGCTCTGGAGATAATAAGCAAAATCCTTACGCCCTCTGCTCCACAGCCAATGAGCCAGCCGATGCGCCTGAATCGCGTGAAAGCCTTTGAAGTAAAGTACCGGTTCGAGAAAGCGATTGGTCGCGGGATCGCGGTCAACCGTCGCCACGACGTCGACACGAAACGCCTCGCCGATCGACGGGTCCGCTTCGAGGGCATCGGCGTAAGCTTGCCGGATCATCTCCGCGGAGACCTCTGGACTGTCGAGCCGCTCGGCGACCCGGTGCACGACCGCTGCCTCTAATGAGTCGTGATGCAGGATGGTCGAATAGATTAGGGTCGCCAGCTGCGGCTCACGGCGCACAATGTCTTCGGCCTCGCCGCGAATACGCGCCCAAACCGGGTCGACCTTGTCGAGCGCGTCCGCTTTGACCTGGCGCTGGGCCATGATCGTCTCCCGCAAATTCGTTCTTGGGCGCAGCTTAGCACAATTCGCGCGGGCAACGAGCGCATTGTGGAGCGTGCGCTTGCAAGCCGACAGATGCGTTAATGAGGTCCGTCCGGCGAAAGGAGCGAGCCCGGGGCTACGCTCGCTATGGATGGCTCAGATGCTTCCTTGCCGATTGAGCCTAGATGCGGAGGGTTCTGCCGGGACGGTTGCGTCACCACCGGTCATCGCTGTCCGGCGCGCGGCGCGGCATCGAACTAGACGCCATTCCGAGCGCGCATGACCACATGGCGATGTAGAAGAGAATTGGCATAATGGTTTCCTGATAATCTCTCTGGACGGGCTGTTTTTGCGTGGCATCAACTGTTTTGCGGGCTGCAGGTTCGTCGCCGCAGCACCGGCGGTCTCACATTTATTTGACCTCAGCCAGGGAACTCAGCGATCGTCCAGTGCCCGTCCGCGCAAAGCATCAGGGCTGCTCCGCCAGAAAGCGCAGCACGGCCGCCCTAAAGATTTTGTCTCCGACGGCGAGCATATGATCTCGCCGCGGGATATCGAGTGCGCGCCCTGACGGCAGCAGGGCTGCAAGTTCGCTTGCCGAACCTGCGACTTCGTCCTCGGTACCGACTGCGACCAAGACCGGGGCGCGGATTGCAGCGACTTGCTCGCGCGCCAAGCTTTGGCGCGAGCCGCGGATACAGGCCGCCAGCGCCCTGAGGTCGGATTTGGTTTGCTCGGCAAAGGCGCGAAACTTACGTCCCACGGGATCGCTAACATCCGCGAGCGAAGGAGCCTCTAACGCGTCGGCGATGCTCTCCGGCAGGCCAATGCCGTCGACGAGATGAATTCCTAACCCGCCGAACACCGCCCGCCTTAAGCGCGTCGGATAAGCGATGGCAAAAAACGCGGCGACACGCGCCCCCATGGAGTAGCCCATCATGTCGACGCGCGTGAGTTCGAGATGATCGAGCAGGGCTCCCAGATCCTGCGCCATGCACGTGCTGTGATAGGCTGCTGGATCATAAAGCTTGCTCGATGCACCATGCCCTCGATTGTCGAGCGCGACGACGCGTCGGCCGGCTTCTACCAGCGTCGTAACCCAGCCAGGGTAGAGCCAATTCACGTGGGCCGTAGATGCAAACCCGTGCACGAGCACGATCGGCTCACCTTGCCCCTCATCAAGAAATGCGATTTCGACCCCGTCGCGCGCAAACCGCCGCATCGTCCCAAGGGGCACGGCCTACTCCCCGGAGTGCACGGGCAAGCTTTTTCAATGCGCTGCGACGCAGCGCATCGAGATGAAATGAGCGCGGCTCGCTCGGCGAAGCCTGTGGCGCCTGCACGAGCGCTCGGTCATCCGCTCGGCAATGCGCTTGAGCGAGGACACGAAGCCCACGGGCGTCACGAGCGCCCAGAACAGCCACATGGTCAGGTTGAAAGCGCCCACCGTGAGGACGATAGCCGCGCGACCGGCAATTTTGAGAATGGCTTGGGTTTTGCCACCCTTGGCCGCGGCGAGGCGCGCGATTTTCGATACGTCGCGTGGACCCTCGGCAAGTTTTAATCCGTCGAGCGCCGCTCGCGTTCCCGCGCTTGCCTGCACACGTCCGACGTCGCCGACGAGCCGCACGAGGCTTCGCGCGTTTTCGACTCTGACGGCCTCACGCGCGCCGCGCAACGCGGCCGCAGGTTGTGCAAGAGTTGCCCGGCTGACGGCGCCCTTGAGCATCGTCCAGTCGACGACCTCGCGCAGCGAGTGGTTGAGCCACGCTGCCATCGCCGCGCCCAGTCGGCCGGTTTTTCGCGCCGTCTTGAGGACCGTAATCCCAACGCGCGCGGGGACCGCGGCGCCAACACTCGCATAGGTTCCCGCTGTTACACCCAGACCGACGCACGCCAACCCAAGGACCAGCTGGTCCGCGTCCTGCCCAGCGGCCAATCGCGTGGCTTCGCGCAGCGCATCGCGGATATCTCCCAACACGAAGAGGTCTGAAATCGCAACTCCGGCAAGACCGGAAGCATCTTGGGCTTCGCCCGTGACGACGCCACGGGCAAAGTTTTCGAGCGAGCGCACCGTCGCAGCTGCACCGGCACTCGCGCGTTCGACCCGTTCAGCAAGCTCAGGATCAACCGGGATGTTCGTCTCGCGGGCGAGCTCGAGAAAGCTCCTCGCGAGGTCGACATCGTCGGCCGCGAGAGCAGCATCGATCTCGCGGGCGGCCGTCTCGGCGTCAAGCGACCGCGCAACCGCGTGGTCAGCGACTGCGATGGGATCGTGCTGCCCGGCGAGGAGGTTTCCGGCCTCGAACGCGCGCGGCGCGATGGCGATGCCGGCAACCGCCCAGACCACCGCGAGAAGGACCGCCATGTTAATCCGCGCCGCAAGCATCAGACCTACCCTCGCCTCCCAATGCCATCAGGCAATGACGCCGCCAAGATACCAGGGACGGGGGTTGCTGAACCAAGACGATTTTGCCTAGCCATCTATTCACCGCATGGCTATGGTGCCGCCCCGCCGGAGCGCACGGGACGACCGTCTTCGCCGCAGTCGCCACGGCGCGCCGCGACGGATGAACACGGGCCAGGCAGATGGCGGAACGGATCGTCCCTCACTTTCACAACACGCCGGGCGTTCCCGTGATCGAGATCGGCGCGCGGGAATTCATGTGCGAGGGGGAGGTGGCGCCGTTCGATCACCCGCATGTGTACCTCGACATGGGCGATGCCACCGAGATTATTTGTCCCTATTGTTCGACTCTGTTCCGGTACGATCCTACGCTTGCGCCCCACGGGGCACGCCCGGCGGAATGCGCATTGGCGGACGAGGCAAGCGCCTAGCAAAGGAAGATGGAGGCACGCGCCGTGGCGCCCTCGCGCAGCGTCATGATTGCCGGCGCGGGGATCGGAGGACTCACCGCCGCGCTGGCGCTTGCGCAACATGGGTTTTCCGTCGCGATCTTTGACCAGGCGCAAAAGCTCGAAGAGATCGGGGCCGGCATTCAGCTCTCGCCCAATGCATCGCGCATCTTGATCGGGCTGGGGCTGGAAAAACAATTGCAGCGGCATGTCGTCGCTCCCGAGGAGCTTCGCATTCACGACGCGCGCACCGCGCGCGTGCTCGCGCGCGCGCCGCTCGGCGCAGCCGCTGAGCAGCGCTACAGCGCCCCTTATTGGGTCATTCATCGCGGTGACCTGCAAGCCGTACTGATCGAGGCGGTGCGCGCCCAGCCCGGCATCGCATTTCATCTTGGGACCAGAGTCGAGGATTTCACGTCCGACGCGAACGGGGTCACCATTTCTGCGCGTTCCGCACGGCATCGCTTCGAGGATGGCGGCGTGGCGCTGATTGCCGCGGACGGATTGTGGTCGACCTTGCGACGCAACCTGGGTCATCGGCGCGAGCCGCGCTTCGCACGCCACTGCGCCTGGCGTGCGGTTGCTCCAGCCGAGACCCTCGCGCCGGAACTGCGAGTGCCCGCGATCAATCTCTGGCTGGGCAGCAGGGCCCATCTGGTCCATTACCCGGTGCGCGGCGGAAAGCTTATCAACATCGTTGCGATCATCCGCGACGAGTGGCGCGAGGCGGGCTGGAGCGCGAGCGGCGAGCGGGCAGAAATCCTCGCCCGCTTTGCGAACTCGGTCTGGTCGGCGCCGGCGCGCGCCATTGTTGCAGCGCCGCGGGACTGGCAGAAATGGGCGCTCTTCGATGCCGCGCCGCTTGCCTATTGGGGCAAGGGCGCCGTGACCCTGTTGGGAGATGCGGCCCATCCCATGTTGCCCTATCTCGCGCAGGGCGCCGCCATGGCAATCGAGGACGCGGTCGTGCTGGCACAGCGACTTGCGGAAATGCGCGCCGATCCGGTAGGCACAATACGCCGTTACGAAGCGGAGCGGCGCTCCCGCACCGCGCGCGCGCAACGCGCGGCGCGCCGCAATGGGCGCGTTTATCAAATCGGCGGACCGGCCGGCGCTCTGCGCAACATCGCGCTAACCGCCATCGGCGGCAAGCGGCTGCTCGCGCGCTACGACTGGCTCTATGGCTGGACGCCCGCCTAAGGCTGTAGCATTCATCTCAGTATGGCCCTGTTTGCAACCACCATTGCTGGAAGTCTGCCGAAGCCCGCCTGGCTCGCCGAGCCGAACAAATTGTGGCCGGCATGGCGGGCCGACGGTTCCGCACTTGAGGAGGCCAAGCGCGACGCCACGTTGCTTGCGCTGAAGCTGCAGGAGGACTGCGGCATCGACGTCGTCAGCGATGGCGAGCAATCGCGCCAGCATTTCGTGCACGGCTTTTTGGAGTTGGTCGAGGGAATTGACTTCGCGCGCAAGGTCGAAATCGGGATTCGCGCCGATCGCTATAAGGCGATGGTCCCGACCGTCACGGCGGCGCTGCGCCTCAAGTCGCGCGTGCATTCCCGCGAGGCGCAGCTCGCGCGCGCCCACACCAAACGCAAATTGAAATTCACGTTGCCGGGCCCGATGACCATCGTGGATACGGTTGCGGATGCGCATTACGGCGATCGCGTGAGGATGGCGATGGCTTTCGCCGACCTGCTCAATGGCGAGGCGCGCGCGCTCGAAGCCGATGGGGTCGATGTCATCCAGTTCGACGAGCCGGCGTTCAACGTCTATCTGCGCGAGGTCAAAGATTGGGGCATCGATGCGCTGCATCGGGCCATCGAGGGTCTGACCTGCACAACCGCCGTACACATTTGCTACGGCTACGGCATCAAGGCCAACATCGATTGGAAGACGACGCTTGGCAACGAATGGCGCCAATACGAGCAAATTTTTCCGGCACTCGCCAAAAGCCGGATCGACGAGGTTTCGGTCGAATGCCGCAACTCCCGTGTTCCGGCCGGCTTGTTGAAACTGCTCGATGGCAAGGTTGTGCAGGTGGGTGCCGTCGATGTGGCAAATGAGGAGATCGAGACGCCGGATGAGGTCGCTGCCGTCATAGCCGAGGCGGCAAAATATCTGCCCAAGGAGGCCATCATCGCCAGCACGAATTGCGGCATGGCACCGATGCGGCGCGATATTGCATTCGGCAAGCTCGCCGCGCTCGGCAAAGGTGCGGAACTCGCGCGCAAACGACTTGGCTAAGCTAGGTGCCGAGCCAATTTGTCCAGCGTCGTGAACCCGATCTCCACGGCGCCAAAGCCGATTTTGGCGTTGCGCTGCTCCACGGTCGGATGCAGTTGACGCAAGGTCAGCACGGTCTTGCCATTGCTCTGTGCATCGAACGTGACGGTGACGCGAAAGCGAGCGGGATCATCGTCGATGTCAGACCCATGCTCGATCTCAAGCAACCGCGGTGCCTCGACGCGCAGGAACACCATGCGGTTCTCATAGCGCGTGCCGTCCGGTCCGACGTAGACGAAGCGCCAGCGACCACCGGGGCGGATATCGATCTCAAGGGTTTCGCTCTTGAAGCCCTCCGGCGAGAACCACTGCGAGATCTGTGTAGGATCGTTCCACGCCTGGAACACGCGCTCCTGCGGCGCGTCGATCACGCGCGTGATCACTATTTCCCGGTCCAGTGACCACGTCAGGAAGCGCTCAAGGCGGTCGAAGCGCGCTTCCCAAGCGCGCTGTGTGAAGTTCAGCCAGGTCATTGCCTCAGCGAGGCGTTCCGGCCGGATCTGACAGGGGCGGCGTTGCCCATCGCGCCGGCGCAAAATGAGTCCTGCGTGCTCCAACACCTTCAAATGCTGCGAGACAGCCGGCAGGCTCATGGCAAAGGGCTGCGCAATCTCCTGCACGGTCATTTCGCCCTGGTCCGCGAGATGAGTTAGAATCGCCAGGCGCGTGGGTGAAGCGACCGGCGCTGCCATTCCTTAAGCGGAGAATCTTCACAAGGGAATTCGCCGCAATCGCAAGGAATTTCCCACCACACTGACCGACGACAGCGCCATCGCTGCCGCGGCAATGATGGGCGACAGCAGGATGCCGAACACTGGATAGAGGGCGCCTGCGGCGATCGGCACGCCCGCCGCGTTGTAGATGAAGGCGAAGAACAAATTCTGGCGGATGTTGCGCATCGTCGCTTGCGACAAGCGGCGCGCGCGCACGATCCCGGTCAGGTCGCCTTTGAGCAAGGTGACCCCCCCACTTTCGATTGCGACATCGGTGCCGGTGCCCATGGCAATGCCGACTTCGGCAGCGGCCAGTGCCGGCGCGTCGTTGACGCCGTCGCCTGCCATGGCGACCGAATGGCCTTCCCTTTGCAGCGTCTCAACGACGGCACTCTTCTCCTGCGGCAACACCTCGGCTTCCACTTGCGTGATGCCGAGGCGCCGCGCGACCGCCTGCGCCGTGGTTTTGTTGTCGCCGGTCAGCATCACCACTCGAATGTCTTCCTTCGCCAGCGCGTTGAGCGCGTCGGGAGTGGTGCGTTTCACCGGATCGGCAATGGCGAGCACGCCGGCGAGCTTGCCATCGACGCCCAGGAAAATCGCCGTCGCACCCTCGCGCCGAAGCCGTTCGGCCTCTTGCTCCAACTCGTTTGCTTGAACACCGAGTTCGCGCAGAAAGTTCGGATTCCCGAGCGCCAGCCGCCGCCCATCCACAGCGCCGAGGACGCCTTTTCCAGTCGGCGAATCGAACTCCGCCACGGCCGCCAGCTCGAGGCCGCGCTCCTGCGCCGCTGCCACGATCGCGAGCGCAAGCGGGTGCTCGCTCGCCTGTTCCACGCTTGCGGCTAAGCGCAAAACCTCGTTTTGATCGAACCCAGCAGCAGCAACGACCGCCGTCACCTTCGGCTTGCCTTCGGTGAGCGTTCCGGTCTTGTCGATGACGAGCGTGTCGATCTTTTCCATCCGCTCGAGCGCTTCGGCGTTCTTGATCAGCACGCCGACCTCGGCGCCCCGCCCCACCCCGACCATGATCGACATCGGCGTCGCCAGGCCGAGTGCGCAGGGACAGGCGATGATCAAAACCGTGACGGCGGCGACCAATCCGAAGGCGAAGCGCGGCTGTGGGCCATAAATGCTCCAGGCGGCGAATGCCACGAGCGCGATGAGGATCACTGCGGGCACGAACCAGCCCGAGACTTGATCCGCCAGCCGCTGGATCGGCGCCCGCGAGCGCTGCGCCGCCGCAACCATTTGCACGATCCGGGATAGCAAGGTGTCGCGGCCAATCGTCTCCGCCCGCATGATGAAGCTGCCGGTGGTGTTGAGCGTGCCGCCGATGACCTTGGCGCCCATCTCCTTGGTCACCGGCATGGATTCTCCCGTGACCATGGACTCATCGACCGCGGAACGCCCTTCGATCACCTCGCCATCGACCGCAATCTTCTCGCCCGGACGAACGCGCAGCCGATCACCGACCGCGATCGCGTCGAGCGACACCTCTTCCTCACCTCCGTCCGCGCTCAAGCGCCGCGCCGTCTTGGGGGCGAGATCGAGCAAGGCCCGGATCGCGCCCGACGTCTGTTCGCGCGCACGCAGCTCGAGCACTTGACCGAGCAGCACGAGGCCGGTGATGACGGCTGCAGCCTCGAAATAGACGGCAACCGCCCCTTCGGAACTGTGGAATTCCGGCGGAAACATGCCGGGCAGCAGGATCGCGGCCACGCTGTAAAGCCACGCTACGCCGATGCCCATGGCGATCAGCGTGAACATGTTCAGATTGCGCGTGAGAAGCGATTGCCAGCCGCGCACGAAGAACGGGGAGCCCGCCCACAGCACTACCGGCGTGGCGAATAGAAACTGCAGCCAGTTCGACCAGCGCTGGCCGAGGAGCATGTGGAGATCGGTAAGGTGGCCGCCCATTTCGAGCACGACGACGGGAATCGCGAGCGCGAGGCCGACCCAGAACCGGCGCGTCATGTCCGTGAGTTCGGGATTGGGCGCCGCTTGGGCAGCGGCCAGTTCCGGCTCCAGCGCCATGCCGCAGATTGGACAGAAACCCGGGCCGACCTGCCGGATCTGCGGATGCATTGGGCAGGTATAGATCGTGCCCTTGGGAACCGGAGCCGAGGATCTGACCGCAGCCGCGTGACCGTGTGGGCCCGAGCAACACCGGCTCTGCGTCTCTACGGGGCTGGCGCCGCCCATCTGGCTTTCTCGACAGTTGAAATCTATACCCTATGGGGGTATATAGCGTGCATGCGGAAAGACATCAAGGCGTCCTGCGCCAAGCGACTGAACAGGATCGAAGGCCAGGTGCGCGGGATCGCGCGCATGGTTGAAGCGGACCGCTATTGCATCGACATCGTGACGCAGATTTCGGCGGTTCGCGCCGCGCTGAGACGAGTGGAGGAGGAAATCCTGCGCGACCACGTCGCCCATTGCGTGGAACGCGCAATCGCCTCCGGCAACAAGGCCGATCAGCGCAGAAAGGTTGAAGAGCTGATGCAGGTCGTCAGCCGCGCGGAGCGGTAGCTCGGCTCGGCGTCGCGCGCACGTTTCCTGTGCTAACCAAGTATCTCGGCTTTGTCGGCGCCTGGGGCGGACATGTTCGATCTCATTATTCGCGGTGGCGACGTGGTCACACCCGAGGGGGTCGTGCGCTGTGATGTCGCGGTCGCCGGCGAGACGATCGCCGCGATCGCCGCTCCCGGAGCGCTGTCGGCCGACTCCGCCAAGCATGTGATCGAGGCAACGGGGCATATCGTCATGCCAGGCGGCATCGACCCGCACGTGCATCTCCATCACGTGTGGATCAAGCCCGACGGCACACCACTCGTTACGGCCGGCCCCGAGCAGGTTGGCCGCGCCGCGCTCTTCGGAGGGACGACGACTTTTATTGATTTTGCCTATTGGCGCGACGGCGTCTCGGCGCTGCAGGCCATCGAGACGCGCGACAAGGATTTCGTCGGGAAAAGCCCATGTGACTGGGCCTACCACATCATGCTGCACTCCGAGCCGCCGCCCGAATTCAGCGGCCAGCTCGCCGAGGCGATCCAGGCGGGCTACCCGACGCTCAAGATATTCACCACCAATATTCTTCCCTCGCGCAGCGGCCGCATGGTCGACTTCGGCGATATCTGGGAGGCGTTCCAGGTCCTGGCGAAGGAGGGCGGACTCGGCGTCATTCATGCCGAAGACAACGACATCGTCATGCATATGTACGCCAAGCTCATCCGCCAGGGCCGAGTGGGCTACGAGCATCTCGCCGAAGTCCACAACCAGCTATCGGAAGACTTGAGCTTTCAGCGCATCTTGCGTCTCGCAGAAAGCGTGCCCGGCACAGCTCTCTATATGATGCACGTTTCGGCCGGCACGGGTGTTGCCGCCATCGCCGAGGCGCGGCGCAAGGGTCTTCCTGTCTATGGCGAGACGCTGCACCAGTACCTGCTCTATTCGGCGGATGACTACAAGCGTCCCCATGGCCAGATCTATCACACTTACCCGTCGCTGAAGACGCAAGAAGATCAGAAGGCGCTGTGGCAAGGCACCGCGAACGATACGATCCATTGTATCGCCACGGATGAGCTGTGCTGCACGCTCAAGGACAAGACCGTGGGCAGTCGAATCGACGACACGACGGGCGGCAATTCGGGTGTCGAGCCCCGCCTTGGCGTCATGTACACCGAGATGGTGGAACGTCGCGGATACTCGCTCTCGCAATATGTCGACTTGGTTTCAAGCAATGCCGCGAAGATTATGGGCCTCTATCCCAGGAAAGGAGCAATTGCCCCGAACAGCGATGCCGACATCACGATCCTCGATCCCACACGGCGCGGCAAGGTCCGCGCCGCAGACCTACACGAGACCGATTACACCCCTTGGGAGGGCCACGACATCTTTGCCTGGCCGGCGGTCACGATCCTGCGGGGCAAGGTGATGGTGCAGAATGGGAAGTATTTCGGCAGCGCGCAGGACGGCCGCTATCTTAAGCGCAAGATTTCGCAAAAAACCCGGGATGGAGCAGCCCTGTGAGCGAGGTTGCGGTCGATCGAACTTGCGAGCTGCTGGTGCAAAGCCTCGCCGCATGGCGCGTCCGTGGCGGCGTTCAGCGAGCGCGCGATGGCGCAATCATTATCTACGAAGCTCGCAAGGACATCCGGATCGATCCCACACCATCAGAAATGTTTCGCTGGATGGTCACGATCGACGGCCGTAAACGTGGCGCGATTTCGCTTGCGGGCGTCCTTCGTCAGGTTAGGGAAGCGCTCGATCCGGGCTACGCCGCAAAGCGCGTGCGCGTCGCGCTTACTCCGCTGGTGCCATATTGATGCAGGCAGACATGATTCCAATTTCGGTTCTCACCGGTTTCCTTGGCAGCGGCAAGACGACGATCCTTGGCCACTTACTTCGCCAGCCCGAATTCTCGCGTACGGCTGTCATCATCAATGAATTCGGCGAGGTGGGGCTTGACCACGAGCTCGTCGCAGCGAGCGAGGACAGCTTCATCGAACTCAAGACCGGCTGCCTGTGCTGCAAGATCCGCACCGACCTGGCCCAAACCATCCAAGACATGTTGCAGCGGCGTGACGAGGGCGAATGCTCGCCGTTTGATCGCATTGTGATCGAAACGAGCGGCCTTGCCGACCCAGCGCCGATCCTGCAAACGTTGATGACGGATACGAGCATCGCCGAGCACGTCGTGCTGGGCGGCGTGGTGACGACTGTGGATACTATGACCGGCGCCGCCACGCTCGAACGGGAAGATATTTCGCAAAAGCAGATCGCCTTCGCCGACAGAATTGTGCTGACCAAATTGGATCTTAACGGGCCTGCGCACCCGCTGTTGCTCCGCCGCCTTTCGCAACTCAACGCCGCAGCGCCAGTGCTGAGCGCCGATCGGGGCAAAATTGACTCGCAGTGCCTGTTTAGTGCCGGTCTTTATGATCCCCATGTCAGCTCGCTCGACGTCAATTCCTGGCTGGCGGAAGACCCCCATGCCCATGCTCGGCATGATGCCGATATCCAGGCCTATACGGTCGTCCGCAAGCAGCCGATCGGGGCCGTCACGCTCACCTTATTTCTCGAAACGCTCGCCGAGCATTGCGGCGCCGATCTCCTGCGCCTGAAGGGCATCGTGAACATTGCCGAGAGCCCGGACCGGCCGGCGGTGATCCACGGCGTCCAGCATGTCTTTCACGCGCCCGGCTGGCTCAAGCGTTGGCCCTCGGATGATCGCAGCAGCCGCATCGTGTTCATCACGCGTCGAGTCCCGCAGCGCTGGGTTGAAGCGCTGTTGGAAGCGATCGGTGCAGAAGTGGCCGACGTGTCGCCTGGACATTGTTCAGGGTAATCCGCCGTGTGCGCCAAGTACGCCAGCGCCGAGGGCAAAGGCCGCGATAATTAGAGCTATGGCGTGGAGGCCTGTCGCCACCGCCAGCGTACGATCCTTGTTACGCAGAGCAAATTCGTGAAAAAGACGGTGAAGCACGAGCGGTTCGAGCACATAGACTATGAGGGCGAATAGAACCCAGACAGCGATCATGAGCTGTAACCACCAGAACGATGGTTCTTGGAGGCGAGACCAAGCACCGGCCCTTATCAGCATGTAGGCGCCGGACAGCCCGACGAGCAGAATCGAAACGCGGGCCTGAGACGCGAAACGCTGCTCGAAGGCCTCGAAGGCTGCAACCGCTTCCTTCACATCGGGCAGAGCGTATGCGCGGGGTAAAACAATCGTCGTTACA
>Ga0126376_10000456_pt1 | contig 19835 bp, 14 predicted proteins | sample PanSoiMetPlot_15_FD_92760 | JGI IMG/M metagenome (GOLD analysis project Ga0126376, IMG submission 92760) | Tropical forest soil microbial communities from Panama - MetaG Plot_15 | ecosystem: Environmental > Terrestrial > Soil > Tropical forest > Bulk soil | place: Panama | collected 2016-02-17
ACAGGACGTTTTCAAGCGTTTCATGCTGCACTACAACTTCCCGCCGTTCAGCGTCGGAGAAGTGAAGCCAGTTCGTGGACCCGGCCGCCGCGAAATTGGCCACGGTGCTCTTGCGGAGCGTGCCCTGATGAATCTGCTCCCTGCCGAAGCCGATTTCCCGTACGCGATGCGTCTCGTAAGCGACATTCTTGAATCGAACGGTTCTTCCTCGATGGCCACCGTTTGCGGCGGCTCTCTTGCCATGATGGATGCGGGTGTCCCCATTAAGTCCTCTTGCGCGGGCATCGCCATGGGGCTCGTCGTCGGCGACGGCGGAAAATATTCCATCCTGACTGATATCGCCGGCGCGGAAGATCACTACGGCGACATGGACTTTAAAGTCGCCGGCACTCGCGCCGGTGTCACCGCTCTTCAGATGGACATTAAAGTCACCGGCATCAGCATCCCCATGATGCGCGAAGCTCTTGCGCAGGCGAAAAAAGCGCGCCTCGAAATTCTGGACATTATGGACGCCACGATCAGCGAGCCGCGCGCAGCAATTTCCGCCTATGCTCCGCGTCTCTATAAGGTCAGCATCCCGACCGACAAAATCCGCGACCTCATCGGTCCCGGCGGCAAGAAAATCAAATCCATCATCGAACAGACTGGCGTCAAGATTGACGTCCACGAAGACGGCACAGTACATATCTTTTCCACCAGCGGCTCCGGCGGGGATGCGGCTCTTCAAATGGTCCGCGACATTACCGCCAGCGCCGAAATGGGCAAAACCTATCTTGGCAAAGTTGTTCGACTCGCGGAATTCGGCGCCTTCGTCGAGCTTTTCCCCGGTACCGATGGCCTGCTCCATATCAGTGAAATTGCCGAACATCGCGTCCGCGACGTTCGGGACGAGCTGAAGCTCGGCGATCAAGTCATGGTCAAAGTGCTTGCCATCGAAGGCAACAAAATCCGCCTTTCGCGCAAAGCCCTTATCAAGGAAGCTCGCGAAAAACAGCAAAAGAGCAGGGAAGCCGCAGCCGGTGCTTCCACTCCTGTCGAAACGCCCCAATCCGAATAATTTCGAACTTCTAAGCAACAAAAAAGCCCCCGAACCATCGGGGGCTTTCTCTTGGTGCCCAATCTTAAATCTTGTCATCCTCAGGTCCGACGGTTCTTGTCGGAATGAAGGAACTCAATTGATCCGGCCTCCGAACTGCGCGATTAGTTCGCGCAGTTCGAATGTACCGCGCTCAAAGCGCCCCAAAGCGCATCCAGCGCCTCATTCGTCGAAGCCAGAATCTGCTCTTCATCTCCCGTTGCATTGGCCTTGAGCCACTCGCGCCACGCCGCACGATGAGCCTTGTCCGCTTCCTCGTGCACTTCAAAATACGCCAGCCCCCTTGGCTCCGTGATTCCGTAAAACTTCTTCAGCCCGTCAATCTTCGTCGTCGCAATTTCCGGCACCTGCGATTCATATGCATACAGCGCCGCCACTGCTTCGGCCACAGTGCGCTGCCCGCAGATTTCGCGGAACTTCTCCACCACCTGCTGTGTCCCCGGCAACGACGGGCTCGCCGTCACATGCTCCTCGGTCACCCCCAACGCCCCGGCAAAATCCCTCCACAATTTTGGATGCGGCCGGGTCGGATTCTCTTCCTCCGCCAGATTCTCCAGCACCACAGGCTTTAGCGATTCATCCGCCCGCCCTGCCAGCACTTGCAAGTGCTTCGGAAACGCCTCCACATGCTTGTAATATTGCGACGCATAAAGTTGCAGCGACTCGCGCGAAAGCTTTCCCGCCTGCCAGTCCTGATAAAACGGATGCTTCAACAAATTCTTTTCGGCAATCGCCGCGTCAATCTTTTCAAGAAGTTGCGTGCTGGACATTCTCTTGCATCCTCCAGAAGTATTTGGGCGCTCGTCGCGCTACAAAATCAATGCCTTCGAGTCTAGCAGAAAGTGCAAAAAACGCAGAATCGCGCCCGAAAGGCGAGGGAATTTCATCTACGTCTAAAGAAACTAGCGTCCCACGAGCTTCTTCGCTTCCACAGCTGCGCTCCTGCACGTCCCTTCCAGATTCCCTGGAAGCGAAGCGCACTTCTCAAATGCTGTCCCTGCTTCCGCATAGTGACTCGAATTTTGGTTCGCGACACCAAGCAAGTAGAAATTCGTCTGATCGAATGCATTCAGGGCCGTCGCTTTTTGCAAATCCGGGATCGCCTCCGCATATTTTTTCTGTTGTAGCAGCACCAGTCCGATTCCCCCGTGCGCCATCGCTCCTATGTCGTCCTTTGCCCGCGCAAATGCCTCGTCCGTCATTTCCTCTGGTTTTGCGAACGAAGAAATTCCTTCCAGCGCCTTTTTCCCGTAGCCATCTGCTCTTGCCAACTGTTCATCCGCGTTCGGCGCCTTCGCGTTGTACGTCCGCGCCAGCGTTTGCGAAAGCACCGCCATCGTGCGGTAGTCCTTCGGATTAATTTCGAAATCCTTCTTCGCCGTCGTCATCCCTTTGTCGAGCTGCCCCGACTGGATGTAGCAAACTACCAGCACCGGATAAACGAACCTGACGAGTTCGCTTCTTGGGTAATCAATCAGGAATTTCTCGCCCGACTGAATCTTCTTCGCATAGTCCGTTGCGGCCACCGCATGAAATTGCTCAAACGCCTTTTCTTCTTTCTTATCGGAAGCCTTGTGCCACAGTTCCAGATAGTTTTCCGCATTCATTGGCGATGTATCTCGCCCCGGCTGCACTGAGGAGGAACTCGCGCTGGCAGCAGCGCCCGCGGCCCCTCCGGCGGGAGCCTGAGGTCTAATGCTGCTCGGGCACGCCAACCACATGGCGGCCACGATCGCAACCGCCGACCAGAACACAGTTCGCTTTTTCATGGAGAGGCCTCTCATCCGGAGTTCGAAAGGTTTGCACCTGCAATTCTCCGATGATCGTCCCGGCTCAACAAGTGCCTTCTTCTTTGCTTTCTAGCCAGCAGGGCCATGCACTCGCGCAATCACTGCGCCCAGCGCTCGCAATTTCTCCACGATCCGATCGTAGCCGCGATCAATGTGATACACGCGCTCGATAATCGTCTCTCCGCTCGCTACAAGCCCGGCCAGCACCAGACCGGCACTCGCCCGCAAATCCGACGCTTGCACTGTCGTCCCGGAAAGCGCCGACGGCCCGTGCACCACTGCCCGATGCCCGTCAATCGAAATGTGCGCGCCCATCCGCATCATTTCGCTCGCATGCAAAAACCGATTCTCAAAAATGGTCTCATTGATATCAGACGCGCCTTCCGACTGCGTCGCCAGTGCCATGTATTGCGCCTGCATGTCAGTCGCAAACCCCGGATACTCTTCCGTAGTGATATCAGCCGCGGTCAGTTTCCTCGGCGCCCGCACACGTACGCGATGTGGCCCCGTTGTTTCCACTAATGCGCCAGCCTTCTGCAGCAATGCCGCCGTCGCTCCCAGATGCTCGGGGTCGCAATTAATCAGCGTTAAGTCTCCGCCCGTTATCGCGCCGGCCACCAGAAACGTTCCCGCTTCAATCCGGTCGGGAATCACCTCATGATCCGCTCCGTGCAGCGACTGTACGCCTTGCACGCGCAGAGTCGCACTTCCATCGCCGGAAATCTTCGCGCCCATTTTCCGCAGCAGCGCAATCAAGTCGGCCACTTCCGGCTCGCGCGCCGCATTTTCAATCAGAGTCTCGCCATCCGCCAGTACCGCCGCCATCAAAATGTTTTCTGTTCCCGTAACCGTGATTTTTTCAAACTTGACGTGTCCGCCCCGCAATCGCCCGCGCGGCGCCCGCGCTTCGATGAAACCGTGGGTTGTAGCAATCTCCGCTCCCATTTTTTCCAGCGCGCTCAAATGCAAATCCACGGGCCGCGCTCCGATTGCACACCCGCCCGGCAGAGAAACGCGCGCAATCCCAGTCCGCCCCAGCGTCGGCCCCAGCGTCAAAATCGAAGCACGCATCGTCTTCACCAGCTCATAGGGCGCTTCCGCGTGCGTGATGGCCTTCGCTTCAATTGTGTAGTCCGCCGCTGGAAACGCATCCACCGTGACATGCGCCCCCATGAACGCCAGCAGTTTCGCCATGGTGATGATGTCCCGAACTCGCGGTACGTTGTGCAGTGCGACGGTCTCAGCTGTCAGCAGCGAAGCCGCCATTGCCGGTAAAGCCGAATTTTTCGCTCCGCTGATCGCCACCGTCCCGTGCAGCGGCTTCCCGCCCTTGATTAGAAATTTATCCATTGCGCCGCGTTTTCCCCGTTTCTCCCAAGGCCAGCCGCAGATTTCCTTTCGCACTCAAAAGCAATTTCTTCGCTTCCGCCGCGCTCACCCCGCGCTTCAACATAATCAGCCCCAGCCGCATATTGTGTCTCGACGCACGCAGAGCGTGTTCCGCTGCGGACACGCTCTTTCCTGACGCAGCTTCCAAAATCCTCACCGCGCGCCCTTCTAGCTTTTTGTTCGTCATCACCGCGTCAATCATCAGATTTTCATACGCGTGTCCCATCTGCACCATCGATGCCGTACTCAGCATGTTCAGGACCATCTTCTGCGCCGTGCCTGCTTTCAACCGGGTCGAGCCCGTCAGCACTTCCGGCCCCACTTCCGGCCCAATAAAAATCTTCGCCAGCTTCTTCAGCGGCCCCACGCGGTTCGCCGCCACGCCAATCGTTGTCGCGCCCAATTTCTTTGCGTAACGCATCGCTCCTAGCACGTACGGCGTCGTCGCGCTCGCTGCCACTCCAACCACTGCGTCTTTCCGCGAAAGTCTTGCGCGCTGCAAATCCCGCTCTGCATTTCGTACCGAATCTTCCGCTCCTTCCACCGCGTCCGTAATCGCTCGCCGCCCTCCTGCAATCAGCGCCTGCACCGTTTTGCGGGACACGCCAAATGTCGGCGGACACTCCGCCGCATCCAGAATCGCCAGCCTTCCGCTCGATCCGGCACCTACATAAATCAGCCGCCCGCCGCTCCGCAGGCAGCGAACAATTTCATTCACCCCGCGTGCAATCGCCGGAACCTCGCGCGCCACGGCAGCTGCAATTTTCTTGTCCTCGCGATTCATCAGCCGGATCATTTCCAGCGAGGACATTCGGTCTAAATTCTTGGAAGCTGGATTCCGCCTTTCCGTCTGGCGAAATTCCTTCGAGGGCAGGATCATCATCTTTTTATTATATCTGGACATTTTTGCAGTGCGGTGGCTCCATGCCGCTTGTGCGCTGTGAACCGCACACGATCATATCCATTCGAGCTAACCTCGACCGACGCGATACTTCTGGACACACTCCTTTGCGTCCCAGCGGCCTCAGCGGCAAGAATCGTCTATCCTAATAAACGTCGCCAACATGGAAATCCTGACGCGCTTCTTCGAAGACCATTTCCGCGAGCCGCCCCAGCGGGTCATTCCGCTGCAGGGCGAACTCGGCGGCTCCGGCCGCAAAATCATCCGTCTCAGCTCCTCGCACAACACCGCTATCGGCATTCTCTACAACGTCCGCGAGGAAAACACTGCCTTCCTCGAATTTTCACGCCACTTCCGCCGTCATGGCCTTCCCGTTCCCGAAATCTATGGCGAGTCCATCAACGATGGCGCCTATCTCGAACAAGACCTCGGCGACACCACTCTCTTCGAATTTCTTTCCACAAACCGCAGCGGCCCTGTCATCGCGCCGGAAGTCGCCGCCACCTACCGCAAAGTTGTCGAAATCCTCCCAAAATTTCAAATCGAAGCTGGCCGCGACTTGAACTACAGCGTCTGCCATCCGCGCGGCAGTTTTGACCGCCAGTCCATTGTCTGGGACCTGAACTATTTCAAATACTATTTCTTGCGCCTCGCAGGAATTCCCTTCAACGAACAATCACTCGAAGACGATTTTGAACGCCTCACCGAATCTCTTCTCTCCGCCGACCGGAATTTTTTCCTTTACCGTGACTTTCAGTCCCGCAACATCATGCTCCCTGGCGGCAAACCGTATTTCCTTGACTACCAGGGCGGCCGCAGAGGCGCTTTGCAATACGATCTTGCGTCGCTCCTCTTCGACGCCAAGGCCGATCTGTCGCCCGAACTACGCCAGCAGCTCCTCGATCACTATCTCGATTCGGTCACGGACTATGCCGACATCGATCGCGAAGCCTTTTTGAGGCATTACTACCCCTACGTGTACGTCCGCATTCTGCAAGCACTTGGCGCCTATGGTTTCCGCGGATTTTACGAACGCCGCCCGCACTTCCTCCAAAGTGTTCCCTATGCCCTAAAAAATCTGCGCTGGCTTCTCCACAACGTCGAGCTGCCCATTCAGCTTCCGACGCTCATGGCTGCATTCGAAAGCATGCTTCGCTCGGAAAAACTACTCAGCATCGCCCACGAAGCCGACAATCTCGTTGTCCGGGTTCGCAGTTTTTCCTTTCATCGCGAACTTCCGAAAGACGAGAGCGGCAACGGCGGCGGCTTCATTTTTGACGGCCGTAGCCTTCCTAATCCTGGCCGGGAAGAAAAATTCAAGGAACTCACCGGGAAGGACGCGCCCGTCATCGATTATTTAAATCAGCAGGAAAGCGTTCATCAGTTTTTGGCGTCCGTCTATTCACTCGTGGACGCCAGCGTGGCCAACTATCAAGCCCGCGGCTTCAAGAGTCTGATGGTCTCCTTCGGTTGCACCGGTGGCCAGCACCGCTCCGTCTATCTCGCTGAACAACTCGCCAAGCGCTTCCGCGACCGCAATGGCCTCAAAGTGGATCTCCGGCACATCGAACTTGAGAAAATGGGCAAATGAAAGCCATGATTCTCGCCGCGGGTTTACCCCGAGCGTTTTCTGCGATGGGCCGAGGTATTCACGCATGAAGGCGATGATTTTAGCTGCAGGTTTGGGCACGCGCCTGCGCCCGCTCACTGACAAAATCCCCAAAGCCCTCGTTGAGCTAAACGGCCGCACTCTCCTCGAAATTACCATCGAGCGCTTGAAATCGTTCGGCGTCGCCGAAATTATCGTCAACGTCCACCATCACGCCGAGAAAATCATCAACTTCCTCAAATCTAAAAACAATTTCGGTCTTCGCATCGAAATCTCTCGCGAAGACAATCTTCTCCTCGACACCGGTGGCGGCCTCAAAAACGCCGCCTGGTTTTTCATGGAAGGGAATTCCCTTGAACCGTTCCTCCTTCACAACGTGGATGTCCTCTCCACCATCGACCTGCGTCAAATGCTCGAAAACCACAGGAAATCTTCTGCCCTCGCGACCCTCGCCGTCCATGAGCGCCCCTCCTCTCGCCAACTCCTCTTCAACCAAAGGAATCTCCTCGTCGGACGCCGCATCAGCAATGTCGACACGTTTGTCTCCAAATCGAGCACGCAAGCAAGCGATTGTCATTCCGAGCGAGGTGAGGAATCTGCTTCTTCTTCAAGCTCGCCGCTCGCCTTCTCCGGCATCCATGTCATCTCTTCCCGCTTGCTTCCGCTCATTACCGAATCCGCAGTCTTCTCAATTATTGACACCTATCTCCGCCTCGCCGCCACCGGTGAAAAAATCCTCGCCTTCCGTGCCGACCGATTCTACTGGCGCGACCTCGGCCGCCCCGAAGATTTGGCGCAGGCATCCGCCGATTTGGAGGGCAGACACCGAACGTAAGCAAGGGTTACGTTCTAATGTCCGGCCACTGAAAGTGCTCCCAGGAAACGGGTAGGTGAGACCTATCCTTACTAACCCTCCCCACCCACAGACGAGCGCCGGGCCAAACGCTTAAGATCGAGCCAATAGCCCCCGCGAAAGCTGCCAAGGAAAGAAGGCTGCGCATAAGGAGAAAGGCTTTGCAGATGTCAGAGAGAATGCTCATGGGCAAGATTCTCAATCTAAAGCACTTGGTGGATTAGTGAAAAGGGGATTCAATTGCACTGCGCATAGCGGGCCATACTGTTCCTAACGCCCAGAGGTATACCTTATGACGAATAGGCAGTATCGTTTCCTGCTTTTAGCCACCGTTGGCTTGTTGCTCGCGGTTGTTATGCTACCGTCCGCTGCGCAGGCTGACACCCTTGTCTATACACCAACCCCGGGGAACCTGGTTCAGCAGACGGAGAACAATCCCTGCGTAATCGGCGACCCCTCCTGCGATACCAACGTAAAAAACTCGGTCGCAATTACCTATACTTCGTCCAGTGGGCCTTGCAACCCCACCGGCATTTGCGACTTTACCAGCCCGCTCTACCAAGCAAGCGTTAGCGGGCTTGCGCTCCAAAACATCATTCCAACCTCGTTCGATATCGGTGTGGACGAGAATGTAGCAGTTGGCCAGGGTGTTGAAGTACTGGACCATTTCTACGTGTTCCAGTGCAACAGCCAGGGCAATAATTGCAACATAATTAGCGACCTAGGTGCACCGTCTCTACTTGTAAACGAGAATAATGGTCTCGGCTACGCGGATGGGGTAATAAGTCATTTTAACCTCGTCGATGGCAACTACTACAAGTTCGAGGCTGTATGGCACAATGATAGCGATGGGTTTGAACAGTTCTATATCATCCCAGGGACAGTTTCTACCCCCGAACCGGCGACGCTAAGCCTGCTCGGTCTCGGCCTGTTCGGTATAGCGGCAACGCGGCTGCGCAAAACAGCCAGTTAGCACCCAAACACAAGGAAGAGTCGACCTAGGAATAAGCCCTGCTGGTGAACGCGGCAGGGCTTATTCCTTTCTTGGCAGCCTTTGGATCGAAATTCAGCGGGGCGCGCGGAAGGGTAACCGGCCGCTCTTTCACAGTTTCCTAATTCGAATCGTAAATTCAATTTGCGGGCGCGGCGGAAGTGGCTAGGCCCAGCGATTGCACCACTGCGTCATGCAGCGCAGGCCGCACTTTCGCAATCTTCATGTTTTCGCGCGTCGGATTGACGCGATTCGTTAACAGCACAACAAAAAGTTGCCGGTCCGGGTCGATATAAATCGAAGTCCCCGTAAATCCTGTGTGGCCGAACGAGTGCGGCCCGTAAGAATGGCCCATAAAGCTGCCTTCGCCCGGCACAACCCACCCCAGTGTCCGCGTGCGATTCGACAGTTCTTGCGGAACGGTAAACTGCGCAATCGTCGCGCGCCGCACAATCCTCTGATGCGCGTAAACTCCGCCATCCAAAAGCATCTGGCAAAACGCTGCTAAATCCGGCGCCGTACTAAAAAGTCCCGCATGACCCGAAACTCCGCCGATCGCAAACGCGTTTTCGTCGTGCACTTCGCCTTGCACTAACCGGTGCCGCAACTGGTTATCAATTTCCGTCGGCGCAATCGTCGGCCAAATCTTCTTCGCCGGCAAATATGTCGTGTGATTCATTCCCAGCGGCGAAAAAATATTCTCGCGCGTCAGCTCGTCCAGCGTTTTGCCCGTCAGCCGGTGAATGATTTCCGCCAGCAAAATAATCCCCAGGTCCGAATAGATCATCTTCGTCCCGGGTTCGTACTCCAGCGGCTCGGCAAAAATTCTGCTCAGCGTATCTTGGTAACCTTTCGAAGTCCTCCAATATTCCTTGAATGCCGGCAGTCCGGACGTGTGCGTTAGCAAATGCCGCACCGTAACGCGATGTCGCCACTCCGCCTGCGTTCCGGAAGAAATCCACTCCGGCAAATAGCGCTCGACCTTCGCGTCCAAATCCAGCGGCACCGGAAAATCGCCTTCCGCCAATTTTTCCGTAATCGTCGTCGTGCCCACAACTTTCGTCAGCGATGCAATGTCGTACATCGTGTCCGCGCTCACCGACGGCGCTTTCGCGTCGTACGATAATTTCCCAAGCGCATGAATCGAAACTTTTCCTCTATAACCAATCGCTAGAGTTGCGCCCGGAAACGCTTTGTCTTTTAGCGCTGCCTCGATCACGTCAAACGCCGGCTGCAACCTTGCCTCTTCGCGCACATCCATGGGCTGCAACTTCATCGGGTCGGCAGGCACCTCGATTCCAAATCCTTCTTTCAAATCAATTCCCGGAATCGTCACCGGCAAATGTCCGCGAATCGGGATCTCTCCAAACAGCGCGCGCGCCGCGGAGATTTGCGCTACATCGCTAATCCCAAATGCGCCAAGCCACGTCTCTGCTTGCGGAAATCGTTCAATTAAATAAGGACTGCCGAACGCCAGCGTAATCACCGGCTTTCCCGCTTTGTAAACCTGCTCCGCCAGCGCCGCCTGCTCCGCCGGAACATCCACGTTTCCCTTGCGGTCGCTCACGCGCACAAAAAGCGCCAGTAGTGCCACGTCGTAGGAATCCGGCGAAGGCAATTTCAAATTTGCCGCGCTCACAAATCTCGTGTCAGCCCGCAGCGTCGCTACCGAATCGAATCGTTTGCGTAGTTCGCGCTCCAAATCCTCTCCCGGAAACGGCTCCGGGTCCGCGTAAAACGCCAGCAACAACGCGCGACTTGGCTTCGCCGCATCCAGCGGCAATCGCTTTGGCGTGTCGCGCAGCAATGTAATTCCGCGATCCGAAATGTCCTGCGCTTCCTTCTGCCAATTCACAGAAGCAAATTTCGTGTTCAGCGCTGCGAGATCGACAAATCTTTCTCTTTCTAATCCAAGCCGCGCCTTGGCTTCTAGAATTCTCCGCACCGAACTATCCAGCCGCTCACGCGAGATTCGCCCCGACTTCACCGCTTCCTGCAGCGCTTCGAACGCCGCATCAGGAACCGGCGGCATCAGCAATGCATCTGCTCCCGCAAGCACCGCACGCACCGCTGCCTCTCCCGGCGCGAACCGCACCGTGATTCCGCCCATGTCCATTGCGTCGGTAATCACCAGCCCTTCAAATCCAAGCTGCTCGCGCAAGACTCCCGTCAAAATATTGTGCGAAAGCGTCGCAGGCGTATTCGAATCCGGCTCCAGCGCAGGCACATGCAAGTGGCCGGTCATGATGCTACCCACGCCCGCCTCAATCGCCGCGCGAAAGGGAACTAATTCCAATTCATCGAGCCGAGCGCGATCCGCCTTGATCACCGGAAGGTCAATGTGCGAGTCCGCCGCCGTATCGCCGTGCCCGGGAAAATGCTTCGCCGTCGCCAGCCCGCCATTTTCGTTTACGCCGCGAACGTACTCGCGTACGAACTCCGCCACGCGCGCCGGATCTTCCCCAAACGACCGCGTGTTGATAATCGGATTCTCAGGATTGTTGTTTACGTCCGCGACCGGCGCATAAATCCACTGCACTCCAACCTGGCGGGCCTCGACGGTCGTGATTTTCCCCATCGTGTACGCATCTTTGGGATCGCCCGTCGCCGCAAGCGCCATGTTCGTTGGAAACGACGTCCCCTCATCCAAACGCATCGCCGAGCCACGCTCGAAATCCGCCCCAATCAGCAGCGGAATCTTCGCCTTCGCTTGCAGTTCGTTATTCAGCGCCGCCGTTGGATACGCCTGGCTCTTCTCGATTCCCAGCGGGCCGATGCGCGTCACAATAATGAATCCGCCCGCGTGCAAATCGTTCACGCAGTGCAGCATCTGCTGATATGCCGCCGAATCCGTCGAAGCAAACGTTCCGTGGTAAGTCGTGAAGAGCAGTTGCCCGACCTTCTCGTCTATCGACATCTTCGCGAGCGTCGCGTTCACCCATTGCTGCGCTGCCGGCGTCAACTTTTTCAGTACAGATTTTCCTGAAGAGTTTTGCGTGGTAGCCGGCGAAGACTTTTTTGGCGAGCTCAAGCTCTGCGGGCGAAGTTTTTTGGCCATAAGCAGTGTGAGTGGAAGCAGGAGCAGGCACAGCACGGAGCGGCGTTTGTTCAACGGTTTCCCCCGGATCGTCGCCCTGCTCTCTCTTGTTGATAACACACGCAACATGCGCGTACAACGCAGTTCGCGGCAGGGCGTTCCAGAATATCATTGCTTTCTGGATCGAAATGCAGAAGTTTAGGAGGCTTGCTTGCGGCGAGGAAAGTTTTTCAATGTTTTGTTGCCTTCTTTTTTGGTCCTCCTCTTCTCTTCAACCATCGATGCAGCAAAAGCAAAAAATCCCGCAAGAAAAGGCCGCCCGGGCCGCGTGCAAACCGGCCTTGACTTTCTCGAAGCGCACAAATTTGCTCCGCTTAAAGGCAAGCACGTCGGCCTCATCACCAATCACACCGGCCTTGACGCGCAGGAAAAAACGACGATTGAGCGCCTGGCTCATGCCCCCGGGGTAACGCTGGTCGCGCTCTTCTCTCCCGAGCACGGCCTCGCCGGAAAGATGGATGACAAAGTCACGTCGTCCAAGGATTCGATGACCGGCTTGCCGGTGTACAGCCTCTACGGGGAAACCCGCCGGCCCACCGACGAAATGCTCGCGCACATCGACGCGCTTGTCTTCGACATTCAGGACGCGGGCGTCCGCTTCTACACCTACACGACTACGATGGGCTATTGCATGGAAGAAGCCGCGAAGCGCGGCATTTCGTTTTATGTGCTCGACCGGCCAAATCCCATCAATGGCGACATCGTTGAAGGGCCGATGCTCGACAGCGACAAGCGTGATTTCGTTGCCTACTTTTCCTTGCCCGTGCGCTATGGATTGACAATCGGCGAGCTCGCTCAACTTTTCAACACTGAAAATCATATTGGTGCAGACTTGCACGTCATTCAGATGAGGAACTGGCATCGGAACTATTTTTTTGAAAGCACGGGAATCCGCTGGGTGCCTCCTTCTCCAAATTTGCGCACGACGAAGGGTGCGATTCTGTATCCCGGCCTGGAGATTTTGCAGAACGCGGGAGTTTCCGTAGGCCGCGGAACCGAATCGCCGTTCGAAATATTCGGCGCGCCCTGGATGAATGGAGAAGAAGTGGCAGCGGCGTTGAACGCCAAACATTTGCCCGGGCTGAAATTTGTTTCGCAGCTTTTGATTCCCGTGACGGGTCTGTATGCGGGGCAGCGATGCGGTGGCGTGAGCATAAAAATCGCAGAAAAATCCGTAGTTCGCTCGATGCGCATGGGCCTCGAGATTGCGGCGGTGCTGAAGAAGATGTATCCAGACAAATTCGATGTGGGGAAAACCATAACGCTGCTCGGCAACGCCGCGACCGTGCAGCAATTGCAGGATGGAGTCGCGCCGGAAAAGATTGTCGCGGACTGGAACAGCGATCTCTCCGCATATGACGCCAAGCGCCGTAAATATTTCCTGTATAAGTAAGAATCAAGTTCTTTCTTCACGCTTGCGAAAGATTCTTGAGCAGTTGCCTTCGCAGTGTTAGTTTCAGTTTTGATGTTTGAAAATTCAGAGCGTTCACAATTCAATCTTGTATCCGCGGCTGCAGTCTGTGCCGGTGTCGCCGCCCTTGCATATGCCTTCCTCGCGCACAGATTTCTGATGCTTTTTGTTCCGGCTGCATCGATTTGGCTTTTGGCAGTACTCGCTTTGCAAGCACGATGGCGGCCAGGGGACGCCATGGTTCCCGGAAGAAAGAGAATGTTTCGCGGAATCGTGAGTGCGCTTGGGCTCATAATCTTCCTTTCGGCTTGGTACCTCATCGCGGCCCTCGATCCGACCCTGCGATAAGGCACACTTCCAGTAGTACTACTAGCCCGGTCGTTTTGTGGTTCTGTGGAATACTTTGTGATACATTCCGCGGATGCGTGTAGTGTCCCTCCTGCCGTCGGCCACGGAAATCCTGTTCGCCCTGGGATTTGATCGCGAAATTGTAGGCGTGAGCCACGAATGCGACTACCCACCCCGCGCCCGCACCAAAACCATCGTCATCCATTCGCGCATTGACAAGAACGCGGGCCCGCTCGAAATCGACCGCCAAGTTCGTGAGTACATCGCGCGCGGAGAGAGCGTCTACGCCGTGGACGCGGAGGCCTTGCAGGCGCTGGCGCCGGATTTGATCGTGACTCAGGATTTGTGCCACGTATGCGCCGCATCGCCGGAAGATTTGGCAAGTGCGCTGGCGAGATTCGATTCGCGGCCGGAAGTGCTGTGCCTGAACCCGCAGGATTTGGGCGACGTCTGGCGCGACATTCTATGGGTCGGCGAAGAGGCGGGCCGCGGCTGGCAAGCGGAGAAATTGCTGCAGGATATCGGCGAGCGCTTGGGCGCACTGGAATTGCAGGTCCAACACGCAATGGACAAAAGCCGCGAAGGGCCGCGCGTGGCGTTCTTAGAATGGTTGCAGCCGGTCTATGTTGGCGGACACTGGGTGCCGGAGATGATTGCGTTTGCCGGCGGACATGACGTTTTCGGTAATGCACGCACGCCGTCGTTCCGCGTGACAATAGAAGAAGTGATTGATGCCGCACCGGACGTCGTCCTGGTTGCGCCTTGCGGTTATACGGCGGAGCTGGCTAGCCACGAGTTCCGCGATATGAAACTGCCCCGCGAGTGGGAATATGTGCCAGCTGTGCGCAATGGTCAGGTGTATGCGCTGGAAGCGAACAGCTATTTTTCGCGACCTGGGCCGCGCTTGGTGACAGGCCTCGAGATTCTCGCCAAAGTCCTTCATCACCAAGTGAAGGTGAGCAAGGAAGCCGAAGCTGCGATTCGCCCACTGAGCGAAAAAGTCCAAATCGCAAGAGTTTAACGGCAAGACTCATTTCTTTCTTAGAAGAACCCTTACCTGGGCTAAGTGCCTTCCACCATCCGGATGTCCCGCTCCACTGCACCTTCGAGCAACTTCTTGGCCGCTTGGTACTCCGGACTCTCAAACGTGGCGATCGCCTTTTCGAGGCTATCGAACTCAATCACAACGCACCGCTGGTTCAGCCCCGCCTCGTATGTTTTCGTGGGCATGCCTCGAACGATGAGCCGGCCTCCGCCGGCCGCGATCGCCGCTCCCGCTACCGGTGCATAAGCGGTGAGAGCCACTGGATTCGAAACCGAGCGGTAAAGCGTAATCCAGTATCCCTTGGGCATGATTGCTCCTTCGCGAAATCGACTTCGCCAAGTCTATCCCAGTTTCCCGCCCGGAGTTATACTCGGACCATTCGACCTCTTGTCGATATCGGCGTTTTCGCCGAGAAGGAGGTGATCCAGTGAGGTACGGTTTACGTTGACGCAGTAGAGGAGGCGCTTGCGATCTACGCCGAGCGCCTCTCTCCTTTTTCCCACCAGCTGAGTTTCCCTGGAATCTCACAAATCACTTCAATCGATATGGCTGGCAATTGCCTACTAACTCGTTTAGGGCGGGTCTGCCAGTGGTAGGCAGGCTTGAGTCCGCCCTTGCGCGAAAGGTGACTTAGCAACAAAGGGCCACCTAATTGCCCCCGCCGATGATGTGCGGATCAAATCCTTTGCCGTCTACCACGATTCCGTAGTCATAAATCGTGGGCGATTCGCTGCTAGTGGAGATGATTGGTCCTGCCGTGGGTTTCTGGTTGTCAATCTCTCTGCAACCTGACACGAACGGGCAGACGCCTTTAAAGAACACGGAGAAGACGTGACCGTTCGCATTCCAAGTGACTTGCGTGCCCCTGCAAACGTACGCGTCCGGCGTATCCACGCCCCTGTCGGTTACGTTTATTGTCGTCGTGCACCGTGCTTGAAACTTGATATACGTTGACTTTTCTTGACTGCCTTCACTGCAACTGGTCGGCAATGCCAGCAACGAGAACACAACGGATAGACTCGTAATGCCCAGAATGACTCGATGGAAAAACATACTGCCTCCTGTTTTCTAGTGTGCTTGCCCGGGGTGGTCACCATGGATAAGAGCGAGAAAACGTGGATTGCCGCTTAGAGCGCCAAAGTTCGGAGTGTCGCGAATTGTTTCGGGCGCAATCCCCAAAGAAGCGGCTTTTTCCAGAGTGTTTAGAGCGCGGCTGCTGTCGCCGAGTTGCTGATACACAATCGCTGAGGCAAGCAGAATATCCAGGCTCTTTGGCTGAAGGTGGAGCGCAGCGTTGATTTTGTCGAGGGCGGCCTTTCGTTCGCCGCGCATGGCGTGGGACTGACCGAGATACGCCAGGAGTTGCGCGTCACGCGGATTATGGCGAAGATTCTCTTCGCCCAGAGTGATTGCCGTGCCATAAGCACCGGCCGCTTCAGCGCGCCTCCCGGGAGTCCAGTAGTAGGCGTCGCCCAAGTTCCCCCACAATTCATAATTCTTGGAATCAAGTTTCACAGCTTGTTCAAAGTCCGTGGCGGACTCCGCGTACTGCCGCATCTGAAAGTGAACTGTGCCGAGATTGGAGTATGCAAGAGCGCTGGGCCGAATACTCAAGGAACGCTCGAAGAACGGAATGGCCTCGGCGTACTTGCCTTGAAGGACGCGAACACCGCCAAGGTTAGAAAAGCCGATGAAGCTGTCCGGTGCGAGCGAAGTCACTTGGGTGAACATCGCGGCGGCTTCGTCGTAACGCGCGTGGGACATGTAAAAGTTGCCGAGCCAGTTGTACGTGGCCCAATAAGCCGGCCGCACGGTGATGGCTTGTTTGTAGAGCTTCTCAGCTTCTTCAAGACGGCCCAGTTTTTCGTAAGCATTCGCCAGTCCGAAATAAGCGGCATCGCTGCCGGCGTCGAGTTCAAGAGCGCGGCGATACTCTCCTGCCGCTTTTTCATAGTTGCCTTGTGAGTCGAGAGCCCGGCCAAGGCAGGAGTGGGCGGCGGCAAGATTTGGGTTTAGTTGGGAAGCTTTCTGACAGTTGGAGAGTGTTGCCGTGAACCATTGATGATCGTGCGTGATCTGGAATTTTCGCCAGTAAGCTTCCCCGAGTCCAGCCTTGGCCGCGGCATAATTCGGGTCCTTTTCCAGCGCTCGCCCAAAGAGAGTGATGGCATTGTCCACTTTCTCGGGCACGACGTAATCCTGGAGGTAGCCGCGACCTAGTGTATAAAAATCAAGAGCCGCAGGTTCCGTAGTTCCGTGGGAGGCGAGAGACTGCTTTTCCTGCGGTGCAAGTTGCAACTCAAGGGCGGCAGCAACTTTTTCGAAAACTTGATCCTGCAACGCGAATGGGTCTGCCTGCGCAGCCGTTATAGTTCCGCTTCGAACCTGCTGATGGGAACGAGCATCCACCAGAGCATAGTTCACACGTACGTTTCCCGAAGCTCGCTGAATATTCAAATCGATCACCAGGTTGACGCCAAATTGTTGCCGAGCGCCGTCAATCGTCGTTACTCGTTTTTCGATAAGCGAGTTCATCGGAATGACGGACAAAGAATGGCGCGTACTGAGTTCTCCGAGGCGCGAGTTTAGAGTGTCCGCAAGCCCTGTAGCGAAAGCCGACTGCCCAGGATCATCACTTTTGGCGGGAGGCAACACTCCCAGCACGACGCGCGAAGGCATAGGCTCGGAGAATTTTGCATCGGGCAAAGGCTTGTCTTTGCGAACTACCAACATCGCAACAACTGCAAGCGCAAGCAGGAATAGGGCCACCAACACGGGCCGGCGCCAGGAACTCCGGCCGATTTGCTGTGGCACAACGCTCGGTTCAGGAGAAGGCGCGAGATGGATCGCTTCCAGAGCCGCGCGAGCTTCTCCTGCTCGGCGGTAGCGGCGTTCCGGCTCTTTTTCCAGGCAGCGGGAGATTACCGTTCTCAACCCGGCAGGCACGGCAGACGGAAGCGGCCGAGGCGCGTCCCGTAAGATCGAATTGCACAGCAGAAATAGCGTTGCGCCTTGGAATGGATGCGTCCCGCTGATCATTTCGTAGAGAACCACGCCGAAGGACCAAATGTCCGTCCGGGCGGAAGCCTCGCGTCCCTCAATTTGTTCCGGCGCCATATAGGGAAACGTGCCGCCACCGTGTGCGACTTCGCCTTCGGCAGGATTCGTCTCAAGCGTTTTGCGGTCGAATTCCACCGGATTGCCGCGCCGCGCCAGACCAAAATCTAGAATCTTGGCATCTCCTTGCGGTGTCACGATGATGTTGGAAGGTTTTAGATCGCCGTGGATCACACCTTTTTCGTGAGCGTGGGCGAGCGCCGAGCTGATTTGCGAGCTGTAACGGAGGGCCTTTTCTATGGTCAAAGGACCTTGCTGCATCAATTCCGAGAGGGTTTGGCCCTCGATATACTCCATGGCGATAAACACTTCGCCCGCGTCTTCGCCCACTTCATAGATCGTGCAAATGTTTGGATGATTCAGGGCGGAAGCGGTGCGCGCCTCTTGCTTGAGCCGTTCATGGACCTTTTCCGTGTGTACGGCGGATTCAGGAAGAAATTTGAGGGCTACGGCTCGATGTAGGGTGGTGTCTTCCGCCCGATAAACCGCACCCATGCCCCCGCTGCCAAGCGTTCCGAGAATGCGGTAGTGAGAAATAAGCTGGGCTGGCATTGCAAGAACACCAAGAGGAGAGACTGCATGATTCGGTCACGTACACCGGTTGGAACGCATCTTATGTCTCACGCAATTTCAAAGTCAACGCAAGTTTCCTTGTGGTTCGGTGTGCCTCGGCTGGAACCGAGCGAGCGGGTGTGACTGCGGAGCGGGTTGCGGCATCGAAGAAGGCAGTCTGCCTGGATAGGGCGGACGATCCTAAGTTTGAGGTGATTCCATGAGTTGTTACAGCGGAAAAGAAATGGCGGCGGCGTTTCGCACCGTTCGTAAGAACACGATTCAAGTTGCTGAGGACATCCCGGAGGACAAGTACAACTTTGTGCCTGCCCCAGGAGTGAAGCCTGTCGCGAAGACGCTGGCCCATATTGCCACCGTGACGCGGCTCTGGCCGGCTATCCTAAAAGATGAGATCACGACGCTGGTCGGCTACGATTTTCTCAGTCTGCGTGGGCCGCTAGTGGCTGAGGAAGAGAAGCCGCGGACAAAGGCGGAGATTCTTGAGTTCCTTCGAAGCGAAGGAGAAAAATTTGCAGCGTGGTTGGAGTCGCTGAGCGATGAATTCTTGGCCGTGCCGGTGATTGACGGTGACGGCAAAACGGTCAAGACTCGATTCGAGCGGGTACTCGGAGCGAAAGAGCATGAAATGCATCATCGCGGCCAGTTAATGCTCGTACAGCGAATGCTTGGAATCACGCCGCATCTCACGCGCCAGAACGAAGAGCGCATGAAACAGCTCCGCGCCGCAAAAGCAGCAAACTAGCAATTTCCGCCCACTCTTCACCGCGTTTTTCTGCTGGTCCTTCTTGTGTAGGGGCGGGCTTTCAGCTCGCCCTTTTCTTGTTTCCTGAGGAATTTCTCTTAATTTGGAATAAACAAACAGTCGAAAGGGTCTTTTCCCGTGTGCAGTCCCCGCGCGCGGGAATTGGTGTGTTCCGGAGTTCGCTTCGGAATTCAGACAATAAGGATGAACAAAAATTCATCCTTTTATTTTTCCACGTGGGTGCAACTGCGACGCGCGAAGTTCCATCGAGCGGAAGTCGCGAAAATGGCTGTTTGTGTTGTCGAGTGGCAAAACTCAGCCGATCTCCGGATTTATTTGCTAAAGATCCGGAACCCAGGTCAAAAGAAATACAGAAATGGGGAGACCGGACATGCAGGATATCGGCAAGGATACAAAAAAAGGCAACCGTCGTACGTTTTTGCAGAGAGGAGTTACCGCTACAGCCGCGGCAACGGCCGCCGGAATGGTAATTCCCGGACGCCTTTTTGCACAAAACGACAATCAGGATGAAGGGAACCTTACGTGCGGAGACATTGCGATTTTGCAATTCCTGTCCGCTGCGGAACAGGTCGAGACCGACCTATGGCAGCAGTATTCGGAACTCGGCGGCACCCAAGACGCGGAAGTAAGCGGGGTGAACGGCGGCAATCCGATTTACACTGCGGCGCTGCAACTCCTTGATGGAGACATGGATCAATATGTGCACGACTCAAGAACTCGGGCCTGCGGTGTTACGCAGGCCCAAACTTTTGAATTCTGCTTAAGGCCACTAGCAAGGATTCTAGCGACGAACGGTAAACGGCGAACTTACTTTTTGGCTGTCAACCTTCGACTTTCGACCGCTTTTGCCAA
>Ga0126376_10000458_pt1 | contig 19808 bp, 25 predicted proteins | sample PanSoiMetPlot_15_FD_92760 | JGI IMG/M metagenome (GOLD analysis project Ga0126376, IMG submission 92760) | Tropical forest soil microbial communities from Panama - MetaG Plot_15 | ecosystem: Environmental > Terrestrial > Soil > Tropical forest > Bulk soil | place: Panama | collected 2016-02-17
ACTTTCGGGGTTGGTCGCGGCCCAGAAATATAAGCATCTCGGATGACCTTCCGAAGGGAGCTCGAAAACCGGTCACGCAGGGTTGATTTTCCCGGTCGGGTTGCAATTTTGCCCGCATCGGTTGTAAGCGAAAGATCTTCTAATTTTCATGGGTCTCATTGCTAGTTAAATCTAAGCAGCGGGAGACTTGCTTTGGCCAGTCCACAGTTTCCCATGTTCATCACATTTTCCGCGCCCTACATTTTTCACAATAAACGGCGCATTGCACTTCCGCGAAAAGCTGCTATAGACGGCAAATTAAGTAAGCTATCCAAAGTGCATCGCATTCTCTTGTTGCGAAACTTTGTAACCTCCCGTCACAAAATCGGCGTAATCCAATGTGTCAAAGATCAGATGGGCCCGAGAGACGCACGAGCACGAGGGTAGTTCTTCGCGTACTTTGTAGGACCGGGGATTAGTCATGATCAAGGAGCCACTTCATGGAAGCCAATCTAGAGAAGAACGAACTCGTCGAACTCACGGCAGAGATCGTATCCGCTTATGTCAGTAACAACACGGTCGTTGCCACCGACCTCCCTGGCGTCATTCACAATGTGTTTGACGCGTTGAGCAAAGCATCAAGCGCTTCGGGCGCGCCAATACGCGAGGAGCTGAAGCCAGCAATTCCGGTGAAGAAGTCCGTCACGCCGGAATACATCATCTGCCTCGAGGACGGTAAGAAGTTCAAATCGCTGAAGCGCCACCTCAGGACCCATTACGATTTGTCGCCCGAGGAATATCGCGACAAATGGGGCCTGCCGCACGACTACCCGATGGTGGCCCCGAACTACGCTGCGGCGCGTTCCGACCTCGCCAAGCGCATGGGTCTTGGGCAACGCCGGCGTTAGGGGCTTCCCGATCGCCCGCCTACCAGGGGCCTAAGCTTTTCGCCGGCTTGCGCGAAGGCTTGCGAGCTCTCCCTTGGAGGCGCTCAACAGGCCGAGATGCCGGTTGCGGTCATAGCTCCAGTGACCGGCGAGACCCCGCCTGCGCTCGGCTCCAAGCGCGCGGCGGAGCTTGGCGAGCACGCGGAAAGTTCCTTCTTGGCTGTCGTCCTCGAGCTCGTGCGGCCACGGCGCGATCAGCTTCGGCAGGTCGCGCGACCTCAAATAGGCGGCGGCTCCCGCTGCGGCCATGGTGCCCAAGCTACTCACGCGCTCGCGTGCCCGCCTTGCCCTGATCCGGTGCCGCAGTTTTTGCCGCAACCTGCTTGCCTCCTCTATCCGAGGCCTGAGCATACGCGCGGTGGGCGCAAAGGCGTGAGGACAGGCGGGTGGGCGGCTGAGCGCTGGCTTTCGCTTGGCCTAGCTTGGGAGTAGAATCGCCTTCCGTACAATAGCGGGAAGGCCATGCTCCAGAGGCTGGCCGACCATATCGCCGACAGCTATACGCGTGCGGCTGATTCCGAAAGTCGCGCGAGGCAGGCCGCCAATGATGAGTCAAGGGCGAGTTATCTTCGCTTGGCTCAGGGTGGCGTCATTTGGCCAAAACTACGAATTTGTAGAAAGCCTGGAACGCTTCCTGCTTGATCTGCACAAGAAGAGCTGGCCCCTCAACGTTGAAGACCTGCCGATGGAGGAAGGCAGCTAACGCACGCCAGCTGTAACGCTGTTAAAGCATGGCGGCTGGGACTTGCCCGCCAGCGCTCACTCTACAACTCTGCGCCGCACGACTTGAGCCGGAACTGACAGGCGGCTCGCGTGGTTTTGCGTGTCGGCCCTCGCCAAGGATAGGTCGGGATGTCGCTGGGCAATCAAGGGCAAGACTCGCGCGAGCTTAAGCTGCAGCCGAAGCTTGACGTCACGCTTCGCATAAACGGCGTCGAGCGGCATGTGTCCTTGAGGCCCTGGGCCACGCTTCTCGACGCGCTGCGCGATTATCTCGATCTCACTGGAACCAAGAAGGGCTGCGATCACGGCCAGTGCGGCGCCTGCACCGTGCTCGTCAACGGGCGGCGCATCGTCTCGTGCCTGACGCTTGCCGTGATGCAGGACGGCGCCGAGATTACGACCGTCGAGGGCCTGGCCACGAATGGCAAGCTGCATCCACTGCAGCAGGCCTTCATCTCGCATGACGGCTTCCAATGCGGCTATTGCACGCCGGGGCAAATCTGCTCTGGCGTCGGGCTTATAGCCGAGGGCCACGCCAAAACCGCCGACGAAATTCGTGAGTTGATGAGCGGCAATATCTGCCGCTGCGGCTGCTATCCGAACATCGTTGCCGCCATCGAGGAAGTCATGCGAGGCGCGGCGCCGGAGTCCGCGCCATGATCAATTTCGATTACGTCAAGGCGCGCGACGTCGGCGATGCCATTAAGCAGATCGGCGGACACCCGAATGCGCGATTCATCGCCGGCGGTACCAATCTCATCGATCTGATCAAGGAGAATGTGGCACGTCCGACTAGGCTGATCGACATTACTGGCCTGCCCCTTACGGAGATTGAGGAGACGAAAGCCGGCGGCTGGCGCATCGGCGCACTCGTGCCCAATAGCGACCTCGCTTACGACGAGCGCATCAAGACGCGCTATCCCTTGCTGTCGAGCGCCATTCTTGCCGGGGCGTCAGCTCAGCTCCGCAACATGGCCTCGACCGGCGGCAATCTGCTGCAGCGGACCCGTTGCCTTTACTTCTACGACCCCGCAATGCCCTGCAATAAGCGCGAGCCGGGCACTGGCTGCGGAGCGACTGACGGCTTCAACCGCATGAACGCCATTCTGGGATGGAGCGAATCCTGCATCGCCGTGCATCCCTCCGACATGTGCGTGGCGCTCGCCGTGCTCGAAGCGACGGTTCATGTGACAGGCCCGAAAGGCGACCGCGCCATTCCGTTCGCCGAGTTTCACCGCCTTCCCGGAGACACGCCCGAGCGCGACACCAACCTCGCTCATGACGAAATCATCGTTGCGGTCGAGCTGCCGCGTGAAGGTTTCAACCGCAACTACAGCTATCTCAAGATCAGGGACCGCCTGTCCTATGCCTTCGCTCTCGTGTCGGTTGCGGCCGGCCTCGAGCTTGAGGGTGGGGCCATCAAGAGCGGACGGGTGGCGCTGGGCGGCGTCGCCCACAAGCCTTGGCGCGTCCCTGAGGCTGAACAGCGCCTCAACGGCCAGCGACCCGACCGAAGAGTCTTCGGCGAGGTTGCCGACATCATATTGCGCGGCGCCTCAGGCTTTGCCCATAACGGCTTTAAGATCGAGCTCGCGCGGCGAGCGATCATCCGCACGCTCGAGCAGGCTGCCGCCGGAACCCCGCAGTCTCAGTCCGTAAAGTCGATCGTGTAGGCGCGCGTCATGACTGCGATGAGCACGAAAAGCATCGGCAAGCCAGTATCGCGGGTGGACGGACCTGCCAAGGTGACCGGCGCCGCGAAATATGCCGCCGAGTTCAACGTGCCAAATCTCGCCCACGGCTTCGTTGTCAACAGCAAGATCGCCAAGGGCCGCATCAAGAAAGTCGATCGGACCGCCGCGCTTGCAGTGCCAGGCGTGATCGAAGTGTTCACGCACGACAATAGGCCAACCATGACTTCCTCGCCCGGGAAATATGCCGATGAGACGGCTCCGCCAGGCTCACCGTTCCGGCCGCTTTACGACGACCAGATACTGTTCGCAGGGCAGCCCATTGCGCTCGTCGTGGCGGAGGAGTTCGAAGTCGCGCGCTTCGCAGCAACGCTCGTCGAAATCGAGTACGAGTCTGAGGAGGCGATCACCGATATCGACACGCAAATCGGCAAGGCATACGAGCCGCCCAAGAAGCGATTCCCAGGGTGGGATCCAGGCCCACGTGGCAACGTCGACAAGGCTTTCACGCAATCGCCTGTCAAAGTCGAGCACACCTATCGCACGCCGATCGAGCATCACAATCCGATGGAATGCTTCGGTACCACGGCGGTGTGGGAAGACGATGGGCGCCTCACCATCTACGACAAGACGCAAGGCGCGCCGAATTGCCATCGCTATGTGTGCAGCGTGTTCGGCCTCGCCAAGGACAAGGTCCACCTGTTGTCGCCCTATGTCGGCGGAGCCTTTGGTGTCGGCCTCAGGCCGAACTATCAGTTGAACTTGGCGGTGCTGGCGGCGATCGGGCTCAAGCGGCCGGTCAGGGTTGCACTCACCCGGCAGCAGATGTTCACGCTCGGCTACCGCCCTGAGACCATCCAAACACTGAGCTTGGGCGCCGAGGAAGACGGAAGCCTGTCGGCTATCAGGCACGACGCGATCGCCAACACCTCCCGCTTCGAGGACTATCAGGAACCGACGGCGATCTGGACCGGCGCGCTCTACCATTGCCGCGATGCCGCTGCGACCGCCAAGCTTACGCAGATCGACCTATTCACCCCTTGCGACATGCGCGCCCCGGGCGGCGCGTCATCTCTCTACTGCATCGAGAGCGCCATGGACGAGCTCAGCTACGCGGCCGGCATCGATCCGCTTGAGCTCCGTCTCAAGAATTATTCCGAATTGGACCAGAACGAGGACAAGCCCTTCACCAGCAAGGCGCTGAAAGACTGCTACTACCGCGGCGCCGAGCGGTTTGGTTGGTCTAAGCGCAAGCCCGAGGCGCGCTCGACGCGCGAGGGCCGCGAGCTCGTCGGCTACGGCATGGCGAGCGGAATCTGGGAAGCGTTTCGTGTGCCGACCAGTGCAAGGGCCGTGCTTGCCCCTGACGGCACGCTGGAGATCGGCTGCGCCACGGCAGATATCGGGACCGGCACCTACACCATCCTCACCCAAATCGGTGCTGAGATGCTCGGGCTGCCAATCGACAAGGTCACGGTCAAGATCGGCGATTCAGACTTGCCACTCGCTCCCGTCGAAGGCGGCTCCTGGACCGCTGCATCGGCGGGCTCCGCCGTGGTGGAGGCTTGCAACGGAATACGGCAGGAACTGCTCAAGCGCGCCAGCAAGATCAAGAATGCGCCGCTAGAAGGCGCAGAGCTGGCGGACATTACATTTGTCGAGGGCGAGATGCGGGTGAGGGGCGATCCCTCCCGCGCCATGGCGCTGACTGACGTGCTCCACGGGTTCAACGATCCCATCAAGTCGGAGGTTACCTCAAAGCCCGACCTTGCGGTCTTTAAGCGGTATTCCCATTACACCCATTCTGCCGTATTCGCCGAAGTACGTCTCGACGAGGAGCTCGGCATGCTTCGCGTAGTGCGCGTCGTGAGCGCGGTGGCCGCCGGCCGCATCCTCAATCCGAAGACGGCACGGAGCCAGATCATGGGGGCGGTGGTGGGTGGCATCGGGATGGCGCTGCATGAGGAGTCCGTTGTCGATCACCGTTACGGCCGCATCATCAATCACAATTTGGCCGAGTACCATGTGCCGGTGAACGCCGACATTCACGACATCGAGGTAATTTTCGTCGAGGAGCGGGAGCCCCATCTCAACCCACTCGGCGTGAAGGGGGTTGGCGAGATCGGGATCGTCGGCACCGCCGCCGCGATCGCCAACGCGGCCTATCATGCAACCGGTGTGCGCGTGCGCGATCTGCCCATCACCATTGACAAGCTGCTGGGCCTGACTCCGTCGAGGTGATCTAGAAGGGGAACAGCATAGGCCGGGTGCTGATCGCGGCAGCGATGCGCGCCTTCTCTCGGTTCCTACCTCTAACCGCTGCACCTGAACGCGGGTGAGAGTCCGGATGGCTGGCTCAAGAGCCGCAAGGACCGAAATGGCAATCCTCTTATCTCCGAGCCCAATACGAAGCCGGTGAGCGCCTGCGCGCGGATTACTGGTTCGCGCATATGAACCCGCGGGTCACCTCGAACTTGGTCTGCGTTCGCGCCGCAGGACCGCGCGCGGCGCGGGGCGCCGTCGAACTCGGCCGCGCTTCGCGACGAGGTGATTGCCGGCGGTGGGGCCGGAGGTCTCAGGAATCCTGGTCGATATTTGCTGCGAGTTGAAAGGTCTCGAGGAGGCCAAGAAGGCAAATGGCTGGCCGGCGCGCGCCGGGAAGGTCGTTCTGCAAATCGCCCTGACGCGGCTTGCCAAACATTACGGGCTGATCGCGTCCGACGCGGCGGCCCAGCGCAAGACCGGATTGCGTCATTGGGGCACTGAGGATTACCGCCCAACGCTCGATGCCTGGCGCAAGGATAAATCGGGAAAGGACTAATGGAGAGTGCGTTGCGCGAGAGCGGACTCTGCGTCGCTCCTGATGCGCTTCACCATGGCCATCAGGCCGTTAGAGCGCTGCGGCGTGAGGTGCTCCCTGAGGTGCAGCAGGCCGAGTGTGTGCGGAGCATCGATGCTGATGATCTCCTGAGCTGTCTTGCCCGAATAGAGCGCGAAGAGAATGGCAATCAGCCCGCGCACGATGTGGGCGTCGCTATCGCCGACGAAGCTCAGGCGCGGGCTGGTGCCGTCAGGCTCGACCTTTGTCGACAGCCAAACCTGACTCACGCAGCCTTGCACCTTGTTGGCGGCCGAGCGCTCTGCCTCGGCCAGGGGCTCAAGTTTGCGCCCGAGCTCGATGACGTAGCGGTAACGGTCCTCCCAATCGTCGAGAAAGGCGAAATCGGCGAGGATCTCGTCGAGGCCCGGCATTTGCCGCGTGTCGTGGAGCGTATCCATGACTCAAATATAGGCAGGAATGGATGCGGCTGCGACCGGGATTGGGCCGATGGACCAAAAGAGGAGGGCGCGCAAACCGGGAGGGAAAGGGCAGGACCGTCCCGGATGCGCGCCCCAGGCAGGCGGGGGGCCGCCAAACTCTTGTTATGCAGGCGGGGCTTACGTGCCCGAGCCGTCAGGGCCAGACCAGTCCGCCTCGCGGTCGGCGGGAATCAGCGTGTCCTGCGACGCGCCATTCTCCCAGCTCGCCGGCGCTGCAGCGCTTTCGCCCTCGCCGCCGGCATTCGGCCAAGACGTGGCAGGCTGGTCGGTCGAAGCCCCGGTGCGCTCGTTGATGAAGTCCATCAGCATATGCGCGCCGAACTCGGCCTTCTGCATGAACACATCGATGACGTCCCGGCCCTTGGCGCAGGTTTCTGGATTGCGGTCGCAGAAGCTCGACACATCCTTCACCGCCGCCTCGGCCGTGCCGTACACCTCGGCCCGCTGCTTGTCGTCGGTCGGAATCAACAGGATAAGGATCATCAGCCAAAAGGCTGCGCGGATAAGAAACATCATTGCCTTGCCCTCTCTGTTCAGACGCTTGCGGCTTTTGCGCCGCTATCGTTCCCATGAGCTGAGCACTATAGCGCAGAGAAAATAAGGGAGTTTCACTGCAATCGGTAAAGTTTGAATCGAAAATGTTGGTCGATTCTGCCGATCACACGATTAGTGTTTTAGTAATACTCAAGAGTAATTGGTTGTTAATGTCCTGCTACATTGTTTCAAATTTTAAATATGCCGTCAGCAGGCTCGGACGTCTTGTTTCGTGAATCAAGCGCAGGATGCTTGCAGCGCTTTAAGCTTCCTTAAGCGCGCGCAATCATAGTGCACAGCCAAGACCATCGGGGACGTAGCGGCACTGAGCCGCTCCGGTAAGCGCGTGTTTGACCGTGAAACTGTGCGTGGGCTAGCCGCCTATTTCAGCTCGCTCGTTCACGAATCGGTTCGCGGCGACTCAGCTGCCGCTGCACGCCAGCAGACCTTCATCGCTTTACACGTGCTGAGCGGCCTAGCCGCGCTCTGTGTCTTTCCAGTCTATCTCGTGATAATTGGCAAGCCGTCGCTGGCAAGCGCCATTGTCTTCCTTTGGCTCCTGTCGCCCATCGCCGTCGCCATCTTCCTGTCGAGGACCGGACGATTCGCTACGGCTCGCGTGCTGTCGGCGGCGAACTTCGCAGGCCTTATCACCTATTGCGCCTGGCTCACAGGCGGTGTCGCCTCGTGGCTGATTCCGTGGATAGTGGTGGTGCTGTTCGCCGTGGCGCTGACAATAATGATCCAACATGCGCACAAACGCCCGGGGAACGCAGTCCCGGCCGGTGAGGAGCACTATCGGTTCCTCGCCGACAACGTGGGGGACATGATCACGCGCCACGACGAGAAGGGCCGCGTCGTGTTTGCCTCGCTTGGCGCGCAGCATCTGTTCGGTGAACCCACACAGAAGATCCTGGCCGACGGGCTGTTCAAGCGCGTGCATGTCGCCGACAGACCTGCATACCTGACGGCTCTGTCGCGGTGCCAGGCCGCCAACGAGCCGACGGCGGTGGAGTTCAGAGTGCGTCGCGCCGCCGGGCCCGAACCGGCGCGCTACATCTGGGCCGAGATGCGCTGCCAGCCGATGCGTAGCGCGGACGCTGCGGCTCCTGACCGGTGCTCGATCGTTGCCGTCACCCGCGATATCTCAGACCGCAAGGCGCATGAAGCGGAGCTCGCGCGGACGCGCGACGAAGCCGAGAACGCTAATCGCATCAAGACGCAATTCCTCGCCAATATGAGTCATGAGCTGCGTACGCCGCTCACTGCGATCATGGGTTTCTCCGAGATCCTTAACCGCGAGCTGTTCGGCACGCTCGGTGAACAGCGTTACCGCGACTATGCGCATCTCATCCATGAGAGCGGCGAGCATCTCTTGAACGTCGTCAACGACATCCTGGACATGTCGAAGATCGAGACGGGCAAGTTCAAGATCGTCAAAGAGCCATTCGACGTGGCGTCGTTGGTGACGTCTTGCTGTGACCTCATGCGCCATATCGCCGAGCAGAAGTCGGTCCAGCTTACCATTGATGTGATGCCGGGAATGCCGGTGCTTTCGGCTGATAAGCGCGCCTGCAAGCAGATGCTCATCAACGTGATCTCGAATGCCATTAAGTTCACCAATCCCGGCGGCACTGTGCGGGTCTCGGCGCGAGCATCGAATGGAGCCGTCGAGCTCGTCGTGGCTGATAACGGCATCGGGATCGCTGCCGCGGATCTTTCCAAGCTCGGCAATCCTTTCGTGCAGGCCAGCAACTCCTGTCGCGGAGGCTATGACGGCGCTGGCCTCGGCCTGTCGTTGGTCAAGGGACTGGCGCGGCTGCACGGAGGCAAGTTCGATCTGGCAAGCACGCTCGGCAAGGGCACGACCGCTACCATCACGCTGCCGCTCAACAGCAACGAATCGCTCGAGGGGCGTCTCCAGTCGCGCGCCGTCTCGGCGGCATGAAGCGATTTGGCGGCTTAAATCCGGCTTTTCAGGGGAGTCCACGCGTTTAGCAACTCTTTAGCTTCAGACTCCAAGATGGCTGACGAAGGGGTAGGCACGTCCCTTCGTGTTGGGACCTCTAGAACTTCACCACAGCGATGGGCGTATTACCGGCGCGGCTCGTTTTTCTGGCCTTCATTGGCCTGACGGGCTTCATCATCTACAACGCGCTCTACTTGCAGGACCTGCATGGAGTAGCGGTCGTCGCCGGTGCCCCGCCGCCGCGACACGTCGTGACCACGACCATCAGCCCTCCGCCGGCCGATCCTGCAAAACTCCCCCCGGTCAGCACTGACCTACCGCCTCTCAAGGTCGACCAAGGGGCGTCGGACCTTCTGCTGCGTGCCGTGCAGCGCGAGCTTGCCACCCGAGGCTTCGACGTCGGACCCATTGACGGCAAGCCGAGCGACAAAACGCGCGCGGCGATCTCAGCCTATCAGAAGAGTCAGGGCCTTCCGGTAACGGGCGCAGCCTCGGATGAATTGCTGCGACGCATTCTGCTCGGCGCAAGCCTGCAATCAGGGGGCGCAACCGGCTCCGTCAAAGTGGTCACGAGCGGCACTGCCAAATCCAAACCCACGACGGCTGAAGGCGTAGCATCGAAACAAGCAACCGACTCTACGGCTAAGTCCAAGGTCGATGCCACGGTCAAAGCGGTGCAGCAGACTCTGGCCGATCTTGGCTATGCGCCGGGACGCGCGGACGGAACCATGGGAGACGCAACGACCCGCGCGATCACGGCGTTTCAGCGCGACCGCAAGATGGCCACGACCGGCCGCATCACGCCTGAACTGCTTCGCGAGCTCAAGCGCGTCACCGGGCACGACCTGACGAAGACTGCCGCCGAGCGCTAAGCTCGGTGAAAGGTCGTCGATGCGCATCAAGAGCGAAATTTGGGTGAGGGCCTACTTGCGCCGCTGCCAGGCGCAAGGCGTTCCCGTGGTGATCGCGCGGCGCGGCGACGAAGCGGCGGGCGCGATCTTCATCTGCATCGACCGGCTCGACGGTACGATGGTGCTCTACGGCCCTGCACCGGCGGGGCTGGTGGGCAGCGAGACGGAGCGCTGCTGGATGAGCAGTTTCGGAAACCGCGCCGTCAGTCTCATCGAGGTGCAGGAGTATCTCGCGCGCCAGAGAGAGTTCGATCCAGATCTCTGGATCATCGAGGTCGAAGACAAAGCCGGACGGCACTTTCTCGGCGATGCCGCGCTCGACACAGGCGAAGAGCAGGGGAGCACCGATTAGGAGTTCGTTAACCTTACCCGCGCCTTAATATCGGCCGGGCAAACGGCAGGAGCGAGCTTGGAGACTTGGTAATGGCCGTCATCCTAGAATTCCGCCGCAGCGAGGAGGCCGCAAGCCGGATCGAAAGTCCCGTGCAGGGCTCGCTCGGCGAGATCATCATTTTTCCTGGCGTACGAATCGATCGCCGCGCCTCGAGCGACAGCCCGCGGCAGAGCGGAACGTCATCTAGACGGCGCATGCAGAGGGCGCGCAAGAAGTCGTAGGCCTCAGCCTGCTTTGGAGTAGGGACCGCAGGAGGTGGTCTTGAGCGCCTGCTCGGCGCGTGCAGAGCGACTTGGCCCCACAAGCGGCGCGCGAATCAGAGCAACGCCCTCGGTCACCGGCGAATTCACCACCACGACCTCATCGGAACTCTCGGGCGCGTCAGCGCCAGCCTCCTCGACGGTCTGATCTGCCCCCGTAATTACGAGATCGATCTCGGCCCGCTTCATATCGGCGCCGGCCACCGAATAGAAATTGTCTCCCTCCGGCGTGTACAGGGCGATGAGCCAAAGGTCGTCAGGCACGGCCGCCTTGAGCCGCACCGGCCCGTTAGCCAGGTCGAAACGGCAGAAGGCGTAGCGCACATCCGGAGCCATCATCGGCATGACTTGGCGACCGGGCGCCACAGCGGGCAGCTCGATCATGTTGTTGGCGGGCCCGAGGGCGGCGAGCCGTGCATGGGCGTTTTTCGGCGCGAGCATGGGCAGCATGAGAACGGCGATGATGTGGATGAGCCCGGCAAGCACGAGGCCGAGCACGATATAAAGACCGGGGATCCTTACTCGCATGACTTGCGCTCGATCTTCGGCAGCCGTTCGCGTGGAATCAATCCGATGCCCAGAGAATCGGTCTCGCGCGGACTATAGATACGCAACATCAGGATCAGGGTTTGGCCGTCTGTGCCGCTTGGCAGCCAGTTCTCGGGACGGGCCGTGCTCGCGAGATTTATGCGAAACGTGCCGTCGGAATGCCGAAGCAGCTCCTCGCTGTTGAAGCTGTAGCGACTGGTGGGATTGTCGATCAGTCCGCCATATTCGTCATAGACCGCAATCGACCACCAGCGGGCGTTGAGCGGGGAGCCCTCGATTGTGTACTCGCAAGACGAGGAAAGCGCATGGCCGTTGCTATCGGTGCGCGCCACGAAATAGCGAGCAACGGTGGATGAGAGCGGAAGCCTACCGCTGCGCGCCACGTGAGCCCTGGTGTAAGGATCGGCATCCGGCTTGCCCTCACTGTCCCAGCTCGCCCAAGGCCCGACTTTCGTGGTCGTCAGCGGCGAGCCGTACTCGATCATGTACCAGGCCGATCCGATGCCGAGCAGGAGCGCAACTGCAAACGTTCCGATGAAATAAGCGAGGTCTCGCATCGAATGTGTGGCTCCGTCCTCGCGTCGGGCCGTAGGCGAGGAGGAGAGCACGAACGGCAGGTTGGTGAGCGCGCTAGTCAAGTGGTCAGCACCCGTTGCTGGCAAGCCGGGACGGCCCGGCTAGTGGGGAGCCGGCGCAGCATCGTCCCGTCCGATGGACAGAGCGGTTTGTGGCTCGGCCGGCGTGGAAGTCTGCCCGGTCTGCGGCTGCGGTGGAGCTTCGGCATTGCTGGGCGCTGCTTCCGGGCCATTGGCCGAAGCGAGACTTGGCTTCGGTGAAGCGTCGGTTGCCGGGGGCGCGGGCGCTTCGGCGCGGTCCGGCTTGCTCGCATCGCTCGGCGCAAGACGTCGTGCATCCTTGAGCAGCGCGCTGATCTTCTCAAGGACCTCTCGTGTCGCCTGCGACATGTCCTTGACGCTTTCAGCCGGTGCCGGCGAAGGAGCTTCTTCGGCCGCTGCGGAGGCATTCTGCGCGGCAGCAGCGGCTAGCCGCTGCTGCTCCGCCACTTGCACTGGATGAACCGCGATGCCCGGGATCTGCGCGATGTTGTCGGTATCATGCGCAGCAACCATGAAGGCATGCCAGGTCTGAGCTGGAAAACTGCCGCCGGTTACGCGTGACATGGGCGTGAAATCGTCATTGCCGATCCAAACGCCCGCCACATATTGACCGGTGATGCCCATGAACCATGCATCGCGGAACGCCGAGCTCGTTCCAGTCTTGCCGATGGCATAGGTGTAATCGAGCCCTGCCGCGCGCCCGGTTCCGCCGGTGACAACCTGTTGCAGCATGGTGTTCAGCATCTCGACCGATTTGCGCGAGAAAATTTGCTTACGCGGCGGCTCGTCGCGGTCGTGATTGTAGAGCACCTGCTCGCTCGCGAGGCCGCGGATCTCTTCGATGCCATATCCGTGGACCTCAAGGCCGCCGGCGGCGAACACCGCATAGTTTTGGGTGTGCTCGAGCGGCGTGAGTCCCTGATCGCCGAGCGCGAGCGAGCAGGTCTTTTTGAGGCGCGTGATGCCGAGCTTCTTCATGGTCTCCAGCACCTTCTCGCGGCCGACGTCGAGGGAGACCTTGACCGCGATGGTGTTAATCGAATGGGCAAGCGCATCGTGGAGCGCCATGGTGTTGCTCTCGCCGGCGGCGAAGTTCTTGGGCGCCCAGTGGCCGCAAGCGGCACCTCCGCCGCTCACGATGGTGTTTGGCGTGTACTTTCCCGTCTCGAAAGCAGTGATGTAGACGTAAGGTTTAAAAGACGAGCCTGGCTGCCGATAAGCGTGCGTGGCGCGATTGAACTGGCTCTCGCCATAGTCTTTGCCGCCGACCAACGCGCGGACCGCGCCGTCATTTTCCATGACGACCATGGCACCTTGCTCGAAATGACGCGCGCGCCCGGATTGGGCGATGGTGCCTTCGAGCGCATCTTCGGCCATCCTTTGCAGTCCGGTATCGACTGTCGTTCGGGCGACGAGGATGTGATCCTCCTTGCCGTGCATGATTCGCTGCACCTCCTCGAAGGCCCAGTCGAGGAAGTAGTCGGGGGTCTGCGACTCGCCGCGTTCGACGATCTTGGCTGGGTTCATGCGCGCACCATAGACCTGGCCCTCGCTCATGAAGCCGGCCTCGACCATGTTGCTCAGAACTTCATTGGCCCGGGCGCGCGAGGCGGCAAGATTGACGTGCGGCGCATAGCGGGTCGGCGCCTTGAACATGCCGGCGAGCATCGCCGCCTCGGCGAGGTTCACATCGCGGATCGACTTGCCGAAATAATATTGGGCCGCAGCCTCGACACCGTAGGAGCCGCCGCCGAGATAGGCGCGGTCGAAATAGAGCTTGAGGATTTCGGGCTTAGTGTAGTGGTTCTCGAGATAGATGGCGATGAGCGCTTCTTTGATCTTGCGGCTCAGAGAACGCTCAGGCGACAGAAACATATTCTTGGCGAGCTGCTGGGTCAGCGAGCTGCCGCCCTGCACGACCGTGTCGTGGCGGGCATTGGCGGCAAGGGCGCGGAACGTGCCCATGACGTCGACGCCGAAATGCTCGAAGAAGCGCCGGTCCTCGGTGGCAAGCGTCGCCTTGATCATGACGTCGGGAATCTCGTCGAGAGGCACCGAGTCGTCGCGCAACAGGCCGCGCTTGCCAATCTCATTGCCGTAGCGATCGATGAAGGTGACGCTGTACTCGTCGGACAGGTTCATCTTGCCTTGCGCGATCTCGAAAGCCGGGAGCGCAAAGGCGGCGAGCACGAGGAGCGCGCCGGCGCCGAGCGTCAGCCCTTCGCAGGCGAGCTCGTTCAACGCGCGGACGAAGCCCTTAACTTCGAATTTGTTGAAGAAGGAGGAATAGCCGCTCCACCAATCGAGGAAGCGGGTCCAAGAATTGTAGAGACCAGAGTCGATCGAGGAATCGATCTTAAGCCAGTCGATGAGCTTGGCTCGCCGATTGCCTTGGAGAATGTCCCGCACCTTGCCCCGACCTCGCGTGCACAACCACCCGGAGGATCGGTTATTCCGACCAACCGCGCGGAAGGATCTCAAGCGGCCGAAACCTACACCTTGATTGAGGCCATTTATAGAGGCTGGAAGTCGCGGGCGAAGAAGCTGCCCTATTGGGTGACCTCGAAGCCCCGGGCCTTCATACAAGCGATGTAATCCTTGTCGGCGGACCCCGGGCGGAGCCGCGAGAAGATGGCGAGCATGTTGGCTATGCCCTTCTTCTTGGTGTCCTCCTTGCAAGCGGCCTCGGCATTTTGGAGCGTATTGTGAGCCTCCTCGGCCTTGGCAGGACGCTGGCCCACCAGGGTGAAGTCATGCGACGCGGGCTCGGCGCAGCCCGCGACCGATGCCCCGAGCAGGCAGGCGGCAAGAGCAGCGCCTTTAGTCCTCGACATGCGAAATCCCGCGATCCTGGTTACGGCCAGTATGCCATTTGAGGCCCTAACACGAGGAGAGGCCAGGGCACTGGACCGGCAATTAGCAGGAAAAGTTAGGGCCGAAAGATGAAGAGCGACTTGCCTGGTCGGAAACGCCTCGCTTCGCTCGAAGCGGGCCCGAAGTCCAAATTACCAGAGCAGCGGGACCAGCCGATAGCGGACGTGGGCCGCATAGTCGGCATAGCCCTCAAGCTCGGCCTTGAGGGTCTCTTCCTCGAGCACTGCCCTCACGGCGATCAGCACGCCGAACAGGGCGACAGCTAAAAGTCCCCACCACGATCCGAACAGAAGCGCGGTGCCCACCGAGAAGAGCAGGGCCCCGGAATACATCGGGTGGCGCACATAGGAGTAAGGCCCGGTGGTCACCACCCTGTGCCCGCGCTCCTTCTGGATCTTGACCACCGGCGCCGCGTAGCTGTTCGCCTTGAAGGTGAGCATCGAGAGCCAGAAGCCGACACAAATCAGGATGAAGCCCACGACCTGCAGCCACACGGGGACGTGCGACCAATGATAGCGACCGCCGTCAAGCGCCATCAGCACGAGCCCGCCGAGCCAGACCACCATCATCGCGATTACCCAGAGCTTGTCCCAGCTCTTCTGCTCCTTCTGGAACAGCGAGCCGAGCCGTTCCCTGAAAAGCTCCGGGTCATGGTTGGCAAGCCAAGGCCCGCTCACGAAGCTCACGACGGTGAGGAACCCGAGATAAATCCAACCCTGGGGCCAGTGGATCGTGCCGGCCGTGCCGAACAGCACGACGCCGAGAAAGATGATCCACAGCGTGGTGCGGATGACGAATTTCCGCATGAGGCCGGGGGGAATGTCGGCGAAGACGGTCATGATCCAGTCGGAGCAGCCGATCGTGGTTTCACGATGACGTGAGCGGCCATTCCCTCGGCCTGCCTCACTTCTCCCCGCGTCCCCGGTGTTCGCATAGACTGGCGGAGAACAGGAGCCGCTCGACCAGGAGGACCTTCGGATGCGAACGCCCATCAGCTACACCGTCTCTCTCGCCCTGGGCTTCGCCGCCTTCAGCTTAGGCCAAGCCTTCCCAGTTCCGCACGCGCTTGCCGCCGATTGCGGCCAGGGCGCGGTCGAGGAGCGGCTCGCCTGCCTAAGCCAGGCGGTCGATACGCTAGAGGCCAAGGTCTCCGACTTGACCAAGCAACTCGAGGCCAAGGCCGAGACGGCCGACGCACTCAAATGGAACGACCGCATCTCGCTGATCAACGAGGACATGCGGATTTATCCCCGCTGCCTCGACAATCCAGGGCCTAACTCGCCCGACTTGACCGCCGTGGTCGCCAATTCCTGCGCCAAAGTGCCGGCGCAGACCTGGATGATCTCCAGGCCCTATCACTGAGGCGGTCGCGGGATTGGGAACGGGCGGCCCCGCCCACGCGTTTTGTTTGCTGCCCAAGTGGGCGGAAACCCCATAGGAGACGACCCAAGCAGAGGACGTTTGTAACGTCGGCGCTCGCTGGCGCATTTGTGCTTGGACTCGCCACGGCCGCGTTCGCGGTAACCGGCGAATTCAACAATATGTGCACCGAGGGCCTTGCCAACAGCAAACAGGTGAAGACCGACTGCTCGGTCAATGCCAACATCAAGGGCAAGACATACTGCTTCAGCAACGAGCAGGCCAAAGCAGAGTTCTTGAAGAACCCTGACGCCAATCTCGCCAAGGCGCAGGCCTTCTATTCGAAGTCGCACCAAGGCTAAAGCTCGGGAACAATCGGCGTCATGAGGGCCCGCCGTTCGCGGGCCCTTGCCGCATTTGGCGCCTGAAAGTCCATGCTACTATTCCCTCGACCCAGGGCAAAAGTTGCAAAGACCCAGGGAAGGGAGGTGGCATGTCGAAGATTGCCTGGGCCATTCTTTGCGCCGCGGTGACGATGGCGCCCGCGCTGTCGCAAGCTGAAGAGTCTAAGCCTCCCGCAAGCCCGCCGCCGCCCGCGCAAGGCGCGCCGAGCTCGGAGCTCTCCTGTCACGACAAGGCGCTCACCGGCAGCGGTCCGGGATTCAAGAGCTCGCAGGAAGATTCCGAGGAGGCGGCGATCAAGGATTGGCTCGACAAGGCGCACGCCGTCTATAGCGACGCCGATTGGAAGAAGACCAAAGAGCCCAACATGGAATGCGTGAAGCAGGGGCTCTACAGCAAATGCTTCGCCACCGCGATCCCTTGCGGCACGACGAAGGCGAGCGCACCATAGCCCTGGGTTTGCGGTGAGGACTCAAACGACAGGGAGAGGCTGGTCGACCATGCAACGAACAACGATCGTTCTTGTCTTTGCGCTGGTCGCATTCGCTGGCGGAGCATCAGCCGAAACACCTGGCACGCGGCTTCAACCGAAATGCCTGAAGGCAGAAGTCAATCCCGTCACCGGCCAGGTACTGTGCATCGATCCTTTGGGGGCGCCGGTCGAGCCTCTGCCGCCAGAGGCGGCACTTCCCTGCAAGCCGGAGCAGTCGCGCGGCCAGTGGACTTGGGCTCCCAACTGCACGCCGCCGCTGCGGGGGATGTGAGGCCCAAGCGCTCGCCGCTCTACGCGGGACGCCTAGAGAAACACGTAGAGGGTGATCGCGATAAGGACGAGGACGAGCGCCAGGATCAGCGGCTGATCCTCGGGCCTCCCGAAATACTCCCTCCACCAATCGAAAACGCCGATGCTCATGGCGGGATGTCCTTGACGGCTTCTACTTGAGAAGCTTCTTGCCCACGCGAAGGTTCCCGTCGCCGATCTTGCCCATCTTTATAAGGGCCGGTTCGAGCTCGAGCGCTCGCCTGAAGGGGGACTTCCCGCTGCATAAAGGGGAAACCAAAGGGCGTCCTTGGTCGTTTTGTCTTTGCGAGAGGAGGAATCACGACCATGCGGACATTTCTTCTAGTCGTCGCCGTAGCGGCGATTGCCTTAACGGGCTTGTCGGCCAATAAGTGCTCTGGCTCAAGCGACCAGTCGGCAACTCAGCCGCCAGCCGAGCAGCCGCAACAGCAGCCGCCGGCGCAGCAACCTGCCCAGCCGGTACAGCCGGCTCAGCCGCCACAGCAATAAGGGCCCGGGCCGGAAACACCCACGCGCGGGCCCCGTGCCGCGCGAACGGCGCAATTGTGCCGCTTTTCAGGCTGTTAACCTAATTTAGCCAGAATTGTTTTCGTAAAGACTGACCGGGACTGCTACATTTGATCCCAGTCTCTAGCCGGGGACCCGCGCTTTGCTGTCGCGGGTAAAAGGGGGAAGCGATGAGACTAGCGCCCATCGTCATGTTTGCAATTTTGCCGGCGTTCGCGGCTGCTTGCGGACCGGGCAACAAACAAGGCACGGGCACCATTGTGGGCGCGGCAGCGGGTGGCGCTACAGGCGCAGCCATCGCCGGCGGCAACGGAAGTCGGGCGGTTGCTGGCGCTGCGGTCGGCGCTGTGGTCGGCGGCATCCTCGGCAACGAGATCGGCCGCCAGATGGACGAGCGCGACCGCCAGATGGCCGCTGCGGCCGAGTACCAGGCCCTGGAATATGGGCAGCCGGGCGCTCCCACGCCGTGGGACAATCCCGCCTCGCAAAATCGCGGCCAGATCGTGCCGGGCAAGCCCTACCAGCAGGGGAACCTTTACTGCCGGGCCTATACCCACACAATCTACATAAGCGGCCAGCCGACGACGGCGCGCGGCACCGCCTGCCGCCAGCCCGACGGCAGCTGGAAGACGGTAAGTTAGTCCGGGTCGGATCTTACGTTAGCAGGCGAAGCTAGTGCGTGACGGTTGCCTGTCGCAGCCGGTCAACGAGTGTTCGCATCACGGCGGTCGCGAAGAACGGGGTCTCGTGGATCATATAGAGGAAAGTCTCCTGGCCGATGACGGTGACTTCACAGTCCGTCTTGGCGCGGGCCGTGACGCTCCTGGGGGAGCCGTCGATCAAGGCCATTTCACCGAACATCGAACCCTTAGGTAAAGTCGCGACGACCTTGCCCGCCCTCTCGATGACCACCTCGCCCGAGCGAATCACATACATGGTATCGGCTTTCTCTCCCTCGCGGAAAATCGCTTCCCCGGCCTTGAAAGCTTGCGGAGGACGCCGTCTTTGCTTGGCTATCGCGGCATAGACTTGATTGATGGCAGCCATTCGTTTGCTGGCGATGGTCACAAATTCCTTGGGGACTCCGCGGGCGACGAGATGCCGGGATGGTTCTCCATCACCAGCTTGCGATAATGGCTGGTCAACGCCTCGTTGCTGATATCCGCACTGACTCCCAAGGCATGGTAGGGGTTGCGTTTTTCCGCAAGCGCCTGGCGCGCGTTGATGGCCGCGAACTCCTTCTCAGTGAAGCCGAAGCGCTTGGCGACGTCGGCTAGGAACGCCTCTTCACTAGGATGCAGGTTGTTGTCGGCCCAGGCGATATGGAACAAGCCGTCGAGTACGTCCTCGAGCAGCTTGCGATTGCCTTTGAACATGGTGGCGAGCTGGTCGGCATACGCCTCATAACCTGACACGTCCTGCTTCGCGAGATTGAAGATGCGGGCGACATTCTGCATCTCGGCTTCCGGCACCTTGAACGCCTCTTTGATGGCGTTCACATCGTCCTCGGTCACGAGGCCATCAGCCTTGGCCATCTTGGCGCCAAGCGCAATCACGCCCACGGTGAATGCGATCTGATTTCCAGCCGGCCCATCCTGTTCTTGATTCCGATCGATAGCATAGTGTCCCGCCATGCCGCCGAGCAGCGCGCCGATCGGGCCGCCGACCGCTAGGCCGGTCGCCGAACCCGCCAATTTTCCCCAAATCGACATCACCCGTTCCCTAACTGGACAGTCGCCAATAGCATATGATCATTCGTTAAGGCGCGCACGTGAACGCCGCCCAACTTTTCTGCGACTTAGCGCCTATTCGAATCGCCTGGGGATCGGTTCCTATCATTCCCGCAATTGATCGATCCCAGCCATCCCAAGGCTTGCCCCGGCTTACATCTTTCCCCTATGGCTAGGCCAATAAAGAGTAGAGGCTAGCCTCGTGCTGCTTTGGATCGTTCTTGGTTGCCTTACGGCGA
>Ga0126376_10000459_pt1 | contig 19729 bp, 19 predicted proteins | sample PanSoiMetPlot_15_FD_92760 | JGI IMG/M metagenome (GOLD analysis project Ga0126376, IMG submission 92760) | Tropical forest soil microbial communities from Panama - MetaG Plot_15 | ecosystem: Environmental > Terrestrial > Soil > Tropical forest > Bulk soil | place: Panama | collected 2016-02-17
CAATGTCACTGCCAGGGTCAGCATCGGGTAGCCGACGTTGAGCACCGTAGTACCGACCGCAAGGCGCACCTTTTGCAGAGGCTTTTGCTGTGCAAAGGACGGCATGGTTGCTAACGCAACCACCGCGCAAATCCAGCAGACCAACCGGGTCGATCGACGATTCTCCATGAACCCCTCCTGCTGTTTTAGGCCGACTGTAGCCGGAAAAAACCGTATGCTGAAAACGTTTTCATCAAAGGCCATGCCACTTGTGCACCGACCAAGAAGTGCCTGCCGCCGCTGAATAAACTTGACCAATCTCGGTTTGTTTTGCCCAGCCCCTGGACGACTTGTCGACGGTTGGCACGCAGTAGCAATCCCTGTTCCGTTTGCCCCAAACTTAGGCGCGTGCAAAGGGGCCGATCTAGCGATAAGGCCAGCCCATGTCCGAAATTCCCGCATTCATCGCCGCGCTGCCGAAGGCGGAGCTGCACATGCATCTGGAGGGCTCGCTCGAGCCCGAAATGCTGCTCACCCTGGCGCAACGAAACGGCGTGCGATTGCCATATGCCGATGCAGCGGCGTTGCGCCGCGCTTACACGTTCGACAACCTGCAGTCGTTCCTCGACCTCTATTACCTTGGCCTCACAGTGCTGCAGACTGGTGACGATTTCTACCAGATGACCGAGGCCTATCTGGCGCGGGCGGCACATGAGAATGTCCGTCACGCTGAGGTCTTCGTTAGCCCGCAGGCGCATTTGCGCCGGGGAGTGCCCATCGCACCCATCATTGAGAATATCCTCGCCGCCTTCGATGCTGCCCATAATGCCCATGGCATTACCGGCGGACTGATCGCGGGCGTTCAGCGGCAATTCGATGAAGCCGACGCGTTGGCCATGATTATCGAACTTAAGCCATGGCACGACCGCATCCTTGGCCTTGGTCTAGGAGGACCGGAGATCGGTCATCCCCCATCAAAATTCCGCCGAGCGTTTGCGGTCGCGCGCGGTGACTATGGATGGGGCGCCGTCGCTCACGCCGGCGAGGAAGGCGGGGCCGAGTACGTCCGAGACGCCCTCGATACGCTCAAAGTCGATCGCATTGACCACGGCGTGCGCTGCGATGCTGACCCAGATCTTGTGAGCCGGCTCGCTGAGAAACGCACGCCTTTGACCGTTTGCCCGTGTTCCAACATTGCGCTGCGAGTGTTCCCCGATATGAAATCGCACAATATCCGCAAGCTGCACGCGAGCGGCCTCTGTATCACTGTCAATTCAGATGATCCGCCTTATTTCGGAGGCTACATTAACAAGAACTATGCCGCGATCCAGGCTGCGCTTGGCGTTACCGACGAAGAGCTGTGGCAGATGACAAGAAACAGTTTTACCGGCGCTTACATATCGGAGGAATTGCGCAATCGCTATCTGTCCGAGCTCGACCGCTATCGCCCAAAATCTCAAAACTCATGATCTGTCCCGAAGACGGATTTGCGTTGTCCTTCGTCCCCAAATGCGCGCCCTGCTCACGAGCTTCCCACGATGTTGCCAGCCGGAGCCGATGCACGACTGATGCAACGATCGCTGGGAATGTTTGTGCCGACCCGGCGAAATTAAATCTTTCGGCGAATCTGCTCGACTGCCATCAGAATACGCTCCGCAGTCGCTGGCGCATCGAGGCGTGGGAAAACGCGATAGTCGCCGGCCGCCGCTACCGCGTCGGTAATCGCGGCAAAGGCCGAGAGCGCGAGCATCAGCGGCGGCTCGCCCACTGCCTTCGAGCGGTAGATGGTCTCGGCGCGGTTCTCGCCGTTCCATAGCCGCATGCGAAAATCATCCGGTCGATCGTTGGCGGTCGGAATCTTATATGTCGATGGTGCGTGGGTGCGCAGGCAGCCCGAAGGATCCCACCACAATTCCTCGGTAGTAAGCCAGCCGAGCCCCTGGATGAATCCGCCCTCGACCTGGCCGAGATCGACGGCCGGATTGAGCGAGCGGCCGACGTCGTGCACGAGGTCTACCCGCAGCAGTCGGTTCTCGCCGGTGAGCGTATCGATCACGACCTCGCTCACAGCCGCGCCATAGGCGAAGTAAAAGAAGGGCCGCCCGCGATGCTTGATCGGATCGTAGCTTAGGCCAGGCGTCGAATAGTAACCGGTCGACGAAAGCGAGACGCACCCGAGGTAGGCCTGCATGACGAGTTCCGCAAAGCTTAGCTCTTTGTTGCCTATGAGTACCCGGTTGGGCAGGAACACGATTTGCTCCTGAGACACGTGGAAGTGCTTGGCCGCAAAATCGACCAAGCGCTCCTTGATCGTTCGCGCGGCGTTGCGCGCGGCCATGCCGTTGAGGTCGGAACCGGATGAGGCCGCAGTTGCCGAGGTGTTGGGCACCTTTGCCGTCGTGGTCGCCGTGATCTTGACGCACTCAATGTCGATCTGGAATTCCTCCGCCACCACCTGCGCCACTTTCACAAGCACGCCCTGCCCCATCTCGGTGCCGCCGTGATTGAGCTGGACTGACCCATCCTTGTAGACGTGAACGAGCGCGCCGGCCTGGTTGAGATAGGACTTGTTGAAAGAAATTCCGAATTTCACCGGCGTGAGCGCAATGCCCTTTTTTAGGACGGGATTCTTTTTGTTGAATTCGCGCGTCGCGCCGCGCCGCCGCCGATAGTCGGATGAAGCCTCCAGATCCTCTACCATCTCGGCGATGATGCTATCGGCGACCTCCATGTGATACGGCGTGATGCCGCCGCCCTTCGAGGGATAGAAATTGGCCTTGCGGATATCGAGCGGGTCGCGGCCGAGCGCAAATGCGATCTCGTCAATGACGCGTTCCATGCCGAGCATGCCCTGGGGTCCACCGAACCCGCGGAAGGCGGTATTCGATACCGTATGCGTCTTCATCCGGCGCGAATGGACAGATGCATTATGGAGCGCGTAGGCATTATCTGCGTGGGTCATCGCGCGGTCGGCGACTGCAGAAGAAAGGTCTGCCGAATAGCCGCAGCGCGCCGCCTGATCGAAGCGCGCGCCGAGGATGCGGCCGTGATCATCGAATCCTGCTTCGTAGTCGATGCGGAAGTCGTGTCGCTTGCCCGTGATGATCATGTCATCGTCGCGGTCGACGCGGAGCTTGGCCGGCCGGCCGGTCTTGTGCGCGGCCAGCGCCGCGATCGCCGCGAATAGCGAGGGCTGGCTTTCCTTGCCGCCGAAGGCACCGCCCATGCGCCGCACTTCCACCGTTACCGCGTGGTCAGGCAATGCGAGTACCTTTGCGACATTATGCTGGACCTCGCTCGGGTGCTGGGTCGAGGAATGGACCAGCATATTGTTGTCCTCGCCGGGGATCGCGTAGGCGATCTGACCCTCGAGATAAAGATGATCCTGTCCACCTGTACGCACGGTCCCGGAAATACGATTCGGCGCTTTGCGCATCGCCGCATCGACGTCGCCAAGGCGCATGGTCTGCGCAGGCAGAAGATCGGCATTGGCCGCGAGCGCGTCGTCGATCGTGATCAGGGCGGGAAGATCCTCGTATTCGGCGCGAGCGAATTTTGCAGCCGCGCGTGCAGCTTCGATTGTCTCTGCCACGATCGCGAAGATGGATTGTCCGGCATATTGGACTTCGTCGACCGCAAAGACCGGATCGTCGCCGAAAATCGGGCTAGCATCGTTCACGCCTGGAATGTCGGCGGCAGTGAGCACGCAAACGACCCCTGGTTGCTGACGAACCATGGACACGTCGAGCGCAACGATTCGCGCGTGCGGCCGCGTGCTCATCGCGACGTAGAGATGGACGGTACCAGGCAACTCGGGGATGTCGTCGACGTAGATCGCTTCGCCCGAGACGTGACGCGTCGCACTGTCGTGAGCGAGCGCCGCGTTCACGCCGCCGCGAATCGGCTGCTCCTGCAGCATGCCCGGAACATCGCCGCGTTGCGCCGCCTCACCCATCATCAATTAGCTCCAGCACCCGCGTTGCAACTTTCTCGCCGCTGTTTTCCAGGTGGAACCGCCGCCATAGGTTCTGCGCGACGAGGAGGCGATAGTTCGTTGAGGCGCGCATATCGGTAATCGGGGTGAAGTCGTCGGTCAGCGCTGAGCAGGCGCGCTCGATGGTCGTCGCCTCGAAGGGCTGACCGGTCAGCGTCGCTTCCGTCTTTTCGGCGCGCTTTGACGTCGCGGCGATGCCACCATAGGCCACACGCGCCCGAACGACCCTGTTGTCCTGCAGCGTAACCGCGAAGGCGCCCATCACCGCAGAAATATCCTGGTCGAAGCGGCGCGAAATCTTGTAGCAGGCAAAACGCGTGGCCTCGCCGACGCGCGGCACCTGCAGGGCTTCGACGAATTCGCCCGGCGCGCGGTCCTGCTTACCATAGGCGAGGAAGAAAGCCTCGAGCGGCAACTCGCGCCGTGCGGCGCCGCGACGCAGCCGCAGCGTTGCGCCGAGCGCGATCAGCGCAGGCGCCAGATCGCCAATCGGAGAGGCGTTGGCGATATTGCCGCCGACCGTCCCCGCATTGCGAATTTGAATCGAGGCAAAGCGCCGAAACAGCTCGCCGAGATCTGGGTGAAGTCGACCGAGTGCCGCGGTTGCTTCCCGGTGGCTTACAGTCGCGCCGATGCTAAGGCCGTCCGCCGACTGCTTGATCTCATTGAGTCCGGCCACGCGGGTCACGTCGATAAGGGTCGCGAGATGCCGCTGCTGCTTCGTTACCCAAAGCCCGACGTCCGTCGCTCCGGCGACCAGCACGGCATCCGGCTGCTTGCTATAGACCTCGGCGAGCTCGTCAATGCTGCGCGGCGCAAACCATTCCTGGTCACCGTGCCTAATATGCAGCATGTCGCCGTCATCGAGAGCGGCAAGTCGCCGCGCGGTCACCGCCTGCGCTGCTGCTGCCGGGCCGGGCGCGGCCGCCACATCGAGGCCGGCGTCTATGATCGGACCGTAGCCGGTGCAGCGGCAAAGATTGCCGGCGAGCCAGTCCTTGACGCTCTGCCGATCTTTCAGCGTGCCCTCGAGCCACCCGGCATAAAGCTGCATAACGAAGCCAGGCGTGCAGAAGCCGCACTGCGAGCCGTGATGGTCCACCAGCGCCTGCTGCACCGGATGGAGCGTGCCGTCGGCGTGCTTCACGTCTTCGACCGTTAGAAGCTGACGGCCGTGCAGAGCCGGCACGAACTGGATGCACGCGTTGATCGCCCAATGGCGCAATCTGCCCGCACCGTCGGGCTCCGCCAGTACCACGGTACAGGCGCCACAGTCTCCTTCGGCACAGCCTTCCTTGGTGCCGGTGCGGCGGGCCTGACGCCGTAGATATTCGAGCACAGTTAGCGTGGGGGGCACATCCCGCAGCGCGCACTCGTCTTCGCCGAGAAGGAATCGAATAGCACTCATACTCTGATGGGTCGTCTTGCTCGATGCTAGTTATGCTCGCTCGGTCCCATGATGACAATGTTCTCGATCTGCTCAACGTGGCGGACGAAAATGTATTTATCCTCTCTTCCATCACTGTGCTTGCGCTTGATATCGCGCTTCACGCTGCGATCGATCTTCGCTACCACAACGTAGGGTGACTGCGCCGGCAGCCCCATCTCGCAATGTCGATCGAATTCGTCGAGCGTCTTCACCGCGTAAGCGTGCTCGATGCCCGCGCCGCGCGCAATCGCTGCGAGGTCGACCCGCCCGGACGCGGTGTGCGTCGGCGGGCCGCCGATCGACTCATAGCATTCGTTGTCCCAGATTACGATAAACAGGTTCTTTGGCTGCTCGTTTGCGAGCGTCGCCAGAATGCCAAGGTTGAACAATAGGCCGCCATCCGTATCGAGGGACACAATCCGCCGGTGCGGCAGGCCGACGGCGAGCCCGAATGCCTGCGGCGTCACGCAGCCGAGCTGCTGCTGGAACAGGCTCGCGCTGCGCATGTGCGGCGCCGCGTTGTACCATTCGTCGACGCTCGCACCTAGTGAAAGCACCACAAGCTCGTCCTTGAGCCGTGCGGCGAGCCGCGTCATGCAATCGAACCGATTCATCGCACAATGCTCCCCGAGAGCACGACCGCGGAGTGATAGTGGGCCGTATGCGACCAGAGGTAGGCGTCCATAATGGCACGTTGGATGTTTTCCTCGTGATCGACGATTCGGTAGGGAATGCGCATGGCGTTGAGCAGCGGCTCCATGGTCATGCCGTGCGGGATGGCCCACCAGTTGTTCTCGCCGAGGTCTCCGCGATGGCTCATGATCATTACCACCGGAATGCCTGCGCCCATGCCCATGCGCGCGAGCGGCTCGATCGAGGCACGCAGCCCCGAATTCTCCATGATCAGTGCAGACTTTTTTCCTGATAGCCAGATGCCACCACAGATCGCCGCGCCTTCTCCCTCGTTGGTGACGCGGATCGTGCGGATGTCTGGGTCGTGGTCGAGCGCCGGGTAGAGCTCCTTGAGCAGGGAATCTGGCAGATAGCAGACCACGCTGACGCCCGCGGCCTTGAGGCCGGCAATTACCTGTTCAACGGCACTGCCTTGCATGACCAATTACTCTCACCGTGTCAGCTCGACGTTCGCATTACGGTAGAGCGCGATGCATTCGTCTTCGAGCACGCCCTCAATCACCGTCAGGTCCCATCCGACCATCTCCGCAAAGCGCTCGACCGTATAGTCCTTGAAGTTGAACGCGAGCTTGGCGAGGCGTTTAATGTGGCGGTTACGCGCACCCATGACCAAGGTCTTGATCCCGCTGTTGAGGATTGCGCCGCAGCACATCGGGCATGGCTCGCAGGTGCAGTAGAACACGCAATCTGGCAGCGTGCGCTGCTTGAGTTTCTGCGTCGCGTGTTTGATCGCCAGCGTTTCAGAATGGGCGGTGGTGTCGCACGTCGAAACCTTCAGGCTGCGCGTGCGCACAATGACCTCTCCGTTGCGCGCGACGACCGCGCCAAACGGCTGCTCGCCCATGGCAGCCCCCAGCTTCGCCTCCTCGATGGCGATCGCCATGAAGCGCTCGTGATCAGCGTTCATACCGGTTCTCTCGTTGTCGGTAAGCGTCAGTAGGCCGCAGATTCCTCCGCGCCGCGATGACCAGCTCGCGATTGTTAAGGCGCGTGCTGTCACTTTCCCAGCATTTTGAGCTCCCGCTCGGCCTTGGGCGGCAGGAAAGAGCGGTCGAATACCTGCTTCACCTCGGGCTTGCTGGCGAGCTGGTAAGCCTCGGTCACCACCGCGATAGCGTTCGCCATGCGCTTGTCATCGACGTCGCCAATCCCGAGAGCGTTGGTCTCCGGTGTGATCATCTGTTTCTCAAGGAAGTAGATAAGGCGCGGCTTCTCAACCTCGGGTTTGAGCAGCGGCTCAACGTTTTGCAGCACGGCCATGCCGGAGTCTGGCTTCGCGGCAATCTCAACTAGCGCGCGGTTGATTGCGCGCACGAGGCCTCGTACTGCTTCCGGCTTCTCCTTCAATAGTTTCTGCGAGACCATGACACCGTTCGAATAGAGATCGAGGCCGTAATCGTCGTAGAAGAACCAGCGGAAGTCCTTCTCAGGGTCTTGCCGTTGCGCGACCACGTTCATGTAGGTCGTTGCAGCGAAGGCAGCGATCACGTCCACCTGGCCCTGGATCAGCATTTGTTCGACCAGATTGGGCGCGACATTGACTACCTTGATCTTGCTCTCGTCGACGCCGTTCTTTTTCGCGAGCGGCGCAAGCATGCGGTGAGTGGCGGAGCCCGCCGGGACGCCGAGCGACTTGCCCTCTAGATCCTTTAGCGTCTTTATTGGGCCGCTCGATTTGACGATCAGCGCAAATGGTGAGCGGTTGTAGATGAGATAGACCATCACCGGCTGCTCGCCCGGCCGATTTGCCGCGTTCTGGATGATGGCGTTCATGTCGCCAAACCCAGCATCATAGGCGCCCGACATGATGCGGGTGACCGTCGCAGCCGAGCCTTCGCCTTGATCCACCGTCACGTCGAGGCCCGCCTCGCGGAAATAGCCCTTGTCGCGTGCCAAGTAGAACCACGCGTGCGGCCCCTGGACTTTCCAGTCCAACGTGAACTTGATTTTCGTGAGTTCTTGCGCACTTGCAAAACCTAGTGAGAGGGCAAGCGCGCAGCATGCAGCGGTCAAGCGTTCCAGTATCATTAGAAAACCTCCTGTTCAACCCGATCGTTGCAGACTAGTTACCCCATTGCAAACTCGGTCTTTCGATTGGCCCAACCGGTGACTTTCTGTTCGATCAGCGCAGACACCGCATAGAGCGCGACGCCCATGATCGAGACCAGCAGCAGCCCGGCGAACACGAGCGGCACGTCGAAATTTGCCGAGGCGATCATCATGACTGTGCCGATGCCCTGGTTGGAGGCGATCGTCTCCGAAGTGATTGTGCCGATGAAGGCGACGGTGAGCGCAACTTTGAGCGATGCAAACAGATAAGGCATTGTGCGGGGCAACCCAACGTTCCACAGAATGTCGAGCTTACTTGCGCCCAGCGCCTTAAGCACGTCCTCAAGCTCGGGCTCGGTGGTGGCTAGGCCAGTAGCCACGTTCACGACGATCGGAAAGAAACAGATGATGAGCGAGGTGAGGACGGCGGGTACCGTGCCTGCGCCGAACCAGACCACGAGGATCGGAATAATCGCGACTTTTGGGATCGAAGAAAAACCGATGAGCAGCGGATACGCGCTGTTGTAGGCAAGGCGTGACGTCCCGATCAGTCCGCCGATCAGAACACCGACCAAGAGGCCAAGCGCAAAGCCGACCACCGTTGTGTAAACCGTCTGGATCAAGTGCGGCAGCAGCCCGTGGAATTGCTTAACCAGAGTGACGACGATCTCACTCGGTTTCGGCAGCACGAGGTCGCTCACGCCGAACATCCGGCAAAGCACTTCCCAAGCGAGGAAAAAGCCCATGATGAGGAGGATCGATGACATTTGCTCGTGCATGCGTTTTGCCAGTTGCATGGGTTGGCCTCTACGTTGTTGGAACATCGCTTATGAGAGCGCGCAGGCGCTGGTTCAGCGCGACGAAGTCGTGCTCGTAGGTCATAGGGATGGTGCGCGGGCGCGCGAAGCTTACGTCCTGATCGCAGATGATACGGCCTGGCCGCGCGCTCATCACGCAGATGCGGGTCGCGAGATAGGCAGCCTCACGGAGATCGTGGGAGACGAGCAAGACGGTCGGGCGGCGTTGCATCCACAGTTCCTGCATCGTCCCCCACAGCGCTTCGCGCGTGAAATGGTCGAGCGCGCCGAATGGCTCGTCGAGAAGTAGCAGCTTCGACCCGTGAATGAGCGCACGGCATAGATTTGCGCGCTGCTGCATGCCGCCTGAAAGCTGCCACGGGAATTTGTTGGCAAAGCCCTTCAGGCCTACTTGCGCCAGTAGTGCGTGAACGCGGTCGCGGAATTCGGTACGGCGTTTCGCGCGGTACTGCGAGCGGAACGGCTCCACGATTTTTAGAGGCACCATGACGTTGCGCTCAATCGTGAGCCACGGAAGCAGCGTGGGGTTCTGGAAGGCGATCCCGACGCTAAGTTTCCCACGTTCGACCCGCTTGCCTGCGATCGTGACCGTCCCGCTCGATGGCGCGAGCAGGCCGCAGACGAGCTTGAGGATTGTCGACTTGCCGCAGCCGGACGGACCAACGAGCCCAACGAATTCGCCATCGCGCAACTCAAGCGTCACCTCGTCAAGCGCCTTGACCGCGTCCATCCCACGGCCGAACGTCACCGACACGTGATCGAACTTGATGGTGCCGGGGCCTTGCTCGACCCTTGTTGCATCACGCGTCACCACTGGGGTGACCTTCGATGGCTGAGCAGGCGCCACGGTTCTCCTCTCGCGTGGGCGCGGAGCGGTGGGCGCCGGCCTCGCCGCGCGATGGTACGTTCTTGCTACGCAGAAATAGACTCCACTTGTTGCCGAAAAGGTGAGCTCTATTCAAGGCGCTTCAGCGCCTAGATCGGCATCTCTGCGGGCTTTGGCGAACACCTCGACGAGCTCCGCGGCAACCAGCGCGGCGACGACCTCCGGCCGCTTGTCATCTACACCGCGGTCCCCGATCGGGCAGACAAGGCGTGCAATGCGATCCTCGGGGATTCCAACTTCGCGGAAAGCGTGCTCAAACACGCGCCGCTTGGTCAGCGAGCCAATCAGGCCGCAATAGGCAAAGTCGCCGCGTTCGAGCACCGCCGAGACGATCAGGCTGTCGAGCGAATGGCTATGGGTGAGCACAACGTAAGCTGCATCAGGCGGCGCTCGCCCCACCTCCTCACCCCAGCGCTCGGTGACAATCATCTCGACATTATCGCCCAGTGGGGCCGTGCCAAACTCGCCCCCACGCGCGTCAATCCATCGCACCCGAAAGGGCAGGAGACTCAGCGAGCGCGCGAGGGCCCGCCCCACGTGACCGGCGCCGAACACGAGGACCATCGGCCGTGTCTGGGCGGCGGCGCGCTCAGCCAGTTCGATGCTAGCAAGTGCGCGCTCGTCGGCGCGCTCGATGCTTACGCTGACACGCCCGCCGCAGCACTGCCCGAGCTCCGGGCCGAGCGCCACGTCGAGGATCGTGGGCAAGGAGTCGCGTTTGAGGAAATCGCGCGCCTGCGCGATGGCGCGGAATTCAAGCTCGCCACCACCGATGCTGCCGCGCGTTTCACGTTCGGTTACGAGCATGCGTGCGCCCATCTCTCGCGGGGTCGAACCTTTGGCCTCTGCCACGGTGACCAGCGCGACCGACCGTCCTTCGGCAAGGAAGGTACGCAGCGAAGGGGCGATCATGTCGGTCATGGCGGGCGATTAGCTCGTTGCTCGCGCGGGGTAGTTGGCCTGCCTTCCCCGCAACAGCCGGGAAATTTACAAATATCCGGGGACTGCTTATAGGTGCCTCAATGCCGCGATAAAAGCAGCGGTTCGGAACCCCGACATGGTTGCTATGCCCCTCACCAGCCGTTCGGTCGATACTCCTTCGCTGCGCACATTTCTTGCTGAACTGCCCGAAGAGGACATTCTCCGCATCTCCGAGCCCTTGGACCTCGACTTTCTGCCAACCGCTCTGATCCTGGAACTCGAGAAACGCCGGCGGACGCCCGTTGTCATGATCGGGCGGCCAAGAGGCTTCGACGTGCCCGTCGTCGCCAACCTATTCGCGAGTCGGGACCGCATCGCGCGCATGGTCGGGGCACCGCCCGGCGGCTTCAATGATGCCTGGGTGCGTGCGCTCGCGAACCTCACGCCCCCCACCGTGGTGGCTCGGGGACCCGTACAGGAGGTTGTTGCGCAGGGGAACGAAGTCGATGCGGGCACGCTGCCGATCAGCCGGCATTTCGAGAAGGACGCCGGGCGCTACATCGGCTCCGGCATCCTAATCTGCAAGGACCCGGGCACGGGCGTGCGCAACCTCAGCTACCAGCGGCTGCAGCTCAAGGGACCGAACCGCTTCGGTGCGAGCCTGCATTCGCGCGGCCACATCTGGGACCACCTGCTGCGCTGTGAGGCGCGCGGCCGCAACCTGGAAGTCGCCGTCGTGATCGGCGTGCATCCCGTGATCAATCTTGCGGCGGGCGCGAAGGTAGCGATGGAGGTTGACGAATTCGACGTGGCTGGCGCGTTGCTCGGGCGCCCAGTCGAGCTCGTGAAATGTAAAACCATCGACATCGAGGTGCCGGCGGAGGCGGAGTTCGTGCTAGAAGGCGAAATCCTCGCCAACGTGCAGGAGGACGAAGGGCCGTACGGCGAATACACTGGCTATTCCACCTATCGCTCGACCCGCAACGTCTTCGTCGTAAGGGCGATCACGCACCGTCGCAAACCGATCTTCCACGACATCATTCCTGGCTACTCGGCCGAACACCTGCTGCTCGGGCGCTCCGCAAAGGAGGCGCATGTCTTTATGCGGCTCAAGGAAATGGTGCCAAACCTCGTTGCACTGAATTTTCCGAAGTCCGGCACGCATTTCCATGCCTATATGTCGATCAAGAAGACTGCGGAAGGGCAGGCGCGTCACGCCTTAATGTTGCTCCTGGGCCTTGATCCGTATCTCAAGTTCGTGGTCGCGGTCGACGAAGATGTGAATGTCTTCGACGAGGAAGAGGTGCTGTGGGCGCTCGCCACCCGCTTCCAAGCCGACACTGACATGTTCATGGTGCCACAAGTGTTCTGCAATCGGCTCGACCCGTCGTCGCGAGACGGTGTGTCGGCTAAGCTCGCCCTGGACGCGACAATGCCGCTCCAATGGGACGTCGAGCGCGCGGTCATTTCGCGTGAGGCTGCGGCAAAGGCGACCGAGTTGTTGGCACGGTTCTAGCTTCCGTGTGCGGAATGATGACCCCACGTCTCCGAATTACATTTGATTGGAGGAAACTCATGGCTCGATCCCGATTGGTTCGGCTTGGTTTTATGGCGCTAATGTTCGCCGTCGTCGGCGCCGCCCAGGCCTTTGCGCAGACGCCCGCGAAGGTGAAGATAAGGCTCGACTGGAAAGGCGGCGCACAGCACGCCCCGTTCTATCTCGGCCAGCAGCGCGGCCTCTATAAACAACAGGGTATCGATCTCGAAGTTATTTCGGGTTCAGGCTCGTCGGACACGATCAAGCAGGTGGGCTCCAAGGCCGTTGAATTCGGGCTCGTTGATGCGCTCGTGCTGGTACAAGGCGCGCAGCAGCGCCTGCCGGCGAAGTCGATTGCGGCCTACTACCAGCGCACGCCAATCGTGCTCATCAGTCCGAAAGACAAGCCGGTAACCGATCCGCGCCAACTGCTCGAAGGAATCAAGCTTGGCTCCAAGAAAGGCAGCGCGACCTTCCAGGGTCTCGTGGCGCTTCTCTCCGCCAACGGCATGCAGCTCGAACAGATTAAGCTCGTCGATATCGGCTTCGGCGTACAGCCACTCCTTGTGAAGCAGGTCGACGCTATCATGGGCTTCTCGATGAATGAGCCGATCGAAGCCGAGAGCGGCGGGATGGCGGTCACGCTGATGCCGATCTCGAATTACGGGGTCAACACTTATGGTCTGACGATCGTGTCCAATCCTGAGTTTATGCAGCAGAACCCGGAGATCGTGAAGGGCTTCATGAAAGCGACTCTGCTCTCCGTGGCTGAAGCCATAAAGGATCCGGCCGGAGCCGTTGCGGCAGTTGCGGCTGCCGTCGCCGAAACCAACACCAAGCGTGAGGCAAAGGTGCTCGAACATACGATCCCTTACTGGCAGAGCAAGGAGACGGACGCGCAGGGGTTCGGTTGGCAGACGGAGCAGCGCTGGCACGACACCATCGACATCACGAAGAAGCTTGGCCTGATCGAGACGGCGCCGCTTCCAGAGGACGTGTTCGTGAACACGTATCTCGGCAAATAGTCGGCGCCAACATGCCCGGTGGAACTGTTAGATTCGGGCTCTCTCGCAGAACGCCTCAGACCCTTTCCGCTTCTTCGCTTCGCTTGCCGGGCAGGAGGCCTTGATTAAGGCCAGACCGTTGGGAGGACGGGCTCGACTCATGGACACGCCGGTTGAAGCCGAGATGGACTGATGGAAGCTCGCCGGCAGCGCGATCCGGCGTTCTCTGAGGTCCCCGCGCCACCTTCGGTTGCGGCGAGTGGGCCCGCGTTCCCATGCATCGTACTCGACCGCGTAAGCCTGCGCTTCCAGAGCGAGCGCCGCCGGGTGCAGGCGCTTTCCGACATCAGCCTGAGCATCGCCGAGGGCGAGTTTGTCGCGCTGCTCGGACCGACCGGCTGCGGCAAGAGTTCGCTTCTTCGGCTCGTAAGCGATCTCCTTGCGCCAACCGCGGGCACCATCGCGGTGCGTGGGGAACCCGCGGCGGCGGCGCGACGCCTCAATCAGTTTGGCTTCGTGTTTCAGGAGCCTGCGCTCCTCTCCTGGCGCACGACGCTCGGCAACGTGCAGCTTCCGCTCGAAGTCGTTGGCTATCCACCCGAAAAGCGGATCGCGCGTTGCGAGGAGCTGCTCGATTCCGTAGGGCTGCTGAAGTTCAAGGATGCCTACCCGCATGAGTTATCCGGTGGCATGAAGCAGCGCGCAGCGATGGTGCGTGCGCTCGCCTGGAACCCGTCGATCCTGCTGATGGACGAGCCGTTCACCGCGCTCGACGAACTCACCCGCGGTCAGTTGCAGGACGATCTCCTCCAGCTGTGGAACCACGAGCGCAAGACCATACTGTTCGTCACGCACAATATTTCCGAAGCGATCTATCTCGCCGACCGCATCGTCGTGATGTCTCCGCATCCTGGCCGAATCAAAACCGTTCTCAGGCCCGACCTGCCGCGGCCGCGCACCGACGACTTTCACGAGACGCAGGAATTCATGAAATGGACGCGCATGGCCCGCGAGGCGTTGCGATCATGAGCGATGCCGCACCCACGATACAGAATCGTTTACGCGACGAAATTCTGCCGCCGCTCATCATTCTCGCGCTAGCGCTTGGATTTTGGGAGCTCTCGGTCAAGATCCTCGACATTCCGCCATGGCTCTTGCCTGCACCAAGTGACGTCGTCGATCGTTTCTTCAAGACCACGACGCTCTGGTATCACACTGGCCTCACCGTACTTGAGGCACTGGCCGGATTTGCGGTCTCTGCCGTGCTCGGCGTGTCATTATCTGCGGGCATCGTGCATTCGCGCTTCCTCGAACGCGGCGTCTTCCCCTATGTCATCGTATCCAACGCGATCCCAATCATCGCCATCATTCCGCTGCTCACCATCTGGTTCGGTTTCGGTATCGCGCCGAAGATCATGATCTGTTCGATCATCTCATTCTTCCCGATCGTCACCAACACGACGCGCGGGCTCAAAGCTACCGACCGCCGCATCATCGAATTCATGCGGTCGATTAACGCCACGCGCTTGGAAATCCTGCTCAAGGTTCAGCTGCCGAGTGCGTTGCCATTCATCTTCGCGAGCTTCAAGATCGCCGCCTCGCTCGCGCTGGTCGGCGCAGTGGTCGCAGAGTTCTATAGTTCCGATCGCGGCCTAGGCTATCTCATCATCACCTCGGCGACGCAGCTTCGCACCGATCTCCTGTTCGTCGCCATCGTCGTCCTCGCTGCGCTTGGTGTAAGCTCATTCATGCTGTTCGGCTACCTCGAACGCGTGACGACGCGCGGCGAGCGCAGCGATGAAACCCAATGAGCTGGCTCATCCGCGATGCGCTGATTGTTCCGCCGTTACGTGAGGCACCGTTCGACGGCCGAGATATCGGGTGTCCCTAGATGGGCGAAGCAGTCATGACCGAACATACGTTTATGCAACGCGCGGTCGCGCTTGCGCTTGAGAAAATGCGCGCGAATAGCGGCGGGCCATTCGGCGCAGTCATTGTTCGCGACAACACGATTATCTCAAAGGGTTGGAATGAAGTCACATCGACCAACGACCCGACCGCGCATGCCGAGATCGTGGCCATTCGCCGAGCCTGCGCACTGCTTGGCACGTTCAATCTGCTGGACTGCGACATCTACACGAGCTGTGAGCCCTGTCCGATGTGCCTCGGCGCGATCTATTGGGCGCGATTGCGGCGTGTCTATTACGCCAACACGCGGATCGAGGCGGCGCAGATCGGCTTCGACGACGGATTCATCTATGGCGAAGTTGCGCAGGCGCCGGAGCTGAGAAAGATTCCGCACCTCCGACTGATAACGGACGGCGCTCAGGTGGCGTTCACGGAATGGGCCGCCAGTCCGGAGAAAATTCGCTACTGATGAACGCTGGCAAGCCTTATTTGACGTTACCTATGCACAGCGTCATATCATAGGACAGGCGGGGCAAGTTGAACTTTAGCCGATACAGTCACAGCCGGACTGTCACCCTCGCCCGGCTTTCTGCTCACATACGTTTCAGAAGACCCGCTCTGACTTTGCCCTCTCACGGCGAAAACAGGGGTTCGAGTCCCCTAGGGAGCGCCAAGGTTTTTCTATCATCTTGATTTGCCTTTCGACTTTCTAGTTTTTCCAACCCTTGGAGTGGCGGTTTGGGCAATAGCGTTCTCGCTGTGTGCTTCGAGCTTAGTCACAGCAGCGGCGGCTAGCCGAGCCTGATTGGCCTCGCGCGTATAGCGTTCGGCCTCAGCGAGTGTCTTGTGTCCAAGCACAGCCATAATCTCTTTCGCTGTACAGCCGGCTTCTGCGAGACGGCGGCCGGCGGCCTTGCGTAGCCCATGCGGCTGAGCATCGAGGGGCAAGCCGGCAGCGCGGATCGAATCGCGTAGCCATTGGCTGAATCCGTCAACGGTGTAAGGCCGGCCGAATTCGGTGTTGATAATCGTCACATGCTTTCGGGACGCGGCAGCGAGCGCTTTGCGTAGCTCGTCGTGCAACGGAATAATAAGCTTGCCTTTCGTTTTTTGCTGCAGAACGCGGATCGTATTGCCTGACACGTCGGTCCAGGTCATGCGATGCACGTCTGAGCGCCGCTGGCCAGTGTAGAGCATCAACGCGAACGCAAGCCGCTGTTTGGTCCCAATCGGCCAGCGTGCCTCAAATATCTCGATCTCAGCATCAGTCCATGATCGTATTTCTTGCGTCTTCGGGCGCTTGATGCCAAGCGAAGGATCGTGCTTGAGCCATCCGATATCGATCGCGTGTCGGATCAGAACGCGGAGCATTTTTAGGATTGAGAGCGCTGCCCCTGGCCTGTCGGCGTATGGCTGCAGAATGCCCGTAATAATTCGCTCGCGCGTCAGGCCGGCGACACTGCGATGCCCGTGCTGCGTGCGCAGAACCTCAATACGGTGAGCGTATCCTACCTTCGTGGTTTCGCGTAGCCCGACATAGGCGGCGCTTTTTAGATAAGAGATGACAAGTGCGCCGATCGTGCCCGGAATAATTCTAGGCCGCCGCTCGCGCGCTGGCACGAGCTGCCCCGCCAACATCTGAGCATAAGCCGCATTGAATTCAGCTGTACCAAAATCAGGTAACGGAATACGAGGACCCTTGCGCGCCAAACGGCCATAGGTCCGCAACTTGCCATGCCGGTCGCGCCAACACTCAACGAATGGCGGGATCTTGCGAGGCATCGACATCGCTCCAAGTTGTATCATTATCTGCGCCGCCGTGTTCTGGCAGCCGATCGACGGCGGCGTCGAGAGATTTCACGTCCCACGCAACTCGGCGGTCACTCAGGCGCTTCGGTCGCGGCATCTTGCCAACCTGCACCAGCGTATCAAACATTGCGGGCGATACGCATACGTAAGCAGCCGCCGCCTCTCGGTTAATCAGCCGAGGAGCAAGTGTCGGCGGTAATGCGCATTGCTTCAAAGCTGCCGGCGTGCTCATCGACCAGCCCCCCGTGCCTCGCGGTTGCCACGGCGGGTCATCGCAGGTCGTCCAAGCTGTCGCCGACCGGCCCGAGCGCCGGCTTGTTGAGCTTGCGGTAGACAGTCACGTTGCCGCTCGGAATTTGAATCGCCGCAGTGGTCGCTGTGAGCGCCACTACCCGGCGGCCGTGCAGCAGCCAAATCAGTCCGGTCTCGTCGTAACGGGATAGGCGGCTGTAGCTCGGGTGCGGGTTGGTCGGCGGCTTGTGCAGGCCGAAGAGGTCGCGGGGGGACCAGCCAAGGGCCTCGGCCCGGTCGCCCCAGCGCGCGAGGAAGGCGCGGCCATCCTCTACCGCTTGCCGCCACCTCTCGGCAGGAACTAGCTCGGGGCAGCCGGTCTCGAACGCGGCCGCAACCCGCCCATAGCGACCCAGACAATCGGGAAAAGGACCACTTCGAGTACCCTCAAAACCGTCGAAACCCCCAACCGCCGTCGCGGTCGGCGCCACCGCAATCAAAGGGATACGTTTTGAGGGTTTTGAGGGTACGCCAAGTATGCCTTTTTGGGATCTTAGCGCGCGAAGCTTCTCGAGATAGGACCCGCTCACGGTCGCCTCCCGATCGCCGGGTGGATCCGATAGGGGACCTTCGGCCGCCCCCCATAATTCGATTTCTCGATTACGGGGGCGAGGTGGTCGAGCTCGACTAGAAGGTCGAGCCCTCGCTGGACGTGCTCGCGGTCTGTCAGCTTCGACCAGCCCGACTGATGCACATCGCGGGCCGTGAAGCCGTCTTTGAGAGCGCCGCTACGGATGTGGGCAAGGATCGCCTCGGCGGCGATGATGTCGATGGTATCTGTTGCGCCATACAGCCGCCGCGCGTGCGTCTCGAGGTATTCGGCCATCGCCAGCGCGCGCAGCAGCGCCCCTTTCCCGACACCGCCGTTTCCGGCCTCGGCAAGGTGGTCGATAAGCGCCAGCGCAGGAACTAACTTGCGGTACTTGGCAAGGTGCGCCTCCAGCGCAGGCGACAAACTGTCGCCGCGCAGCTGGCGTTCGAGACCCCCGCGCCAAGCCAAGAACTCCGGTGCAGCTTCGTCATCGAAGCGGAAGAACGGGATCTTATCATATGGGCCCTTCATGGCCCCCGATTTGAGCGCATCGGCTTCGGTGAGCTTCGATATGCGCTCGAATATCCCCCAGACCAGATCTCGCTTTTCCGAGTCCGGATACTCGTCAACATTCTTCCAGCCGACAGGCTCGTCGGGCCAGACCAGCGCACCGAAGCGCTGGATCAATCCATCACCGCCAGCACCGTCCGCGTTCGCGCGGCGAACATATTCGGCAATCTTCGTGGGCTGAGTGTTCCCAAGCACCCCGATACAGACCGCCTCGACGTGGACATGTCCGCGGGTAATTCGGTCGAAGGTATAGGGCTGGGTGCCCGACCAGCCGCTGAGATAGAACCCCCTCGCAACACATTGCTCCTCGCGGTCGAGATGCTTGAGTAGCGAGACAAGCTCGTCGCGCTCGACCAAGAGCCCTGCCGGGTTTGACACCAACAACGCGCCGATTGCCTCGTAACTTGAGTCATTCGTGCGATACCGGACCAGCTTCGGCTCTTCCGGTCCGGCGCCGAGCCCCAGAGGATCTTCGTTTTGCGCCTCCTTGATCATAGACTTGATCGAGGAGACCTCGCCGAGGCTAACGACCTTGTCTGCAACCTTCTTCTTTAACGCGTCTTTGAGAACGCTCTCCTTGACCGATTTGTGCAGCTTGAACTCGGCGAGCGCGGCTTGATAATCGACCAGCGCGGCAGCGTGGGCCTTCGCGGCCTCGGCCTCGAGATGATGAAGCGGCTTAAGCGCTTCCATCATCGCGGGCGATTTCAGCATTCCGGGCTTGCCGATAAAGCCGCCCCACACGTTCGGCACCTCTAACCAGTCCGTCTTCTGTTGAGGCTTGATGCCGACACGCCGGCCGATCAGCGCACCGAGCGCGACGAGGGCCCCATTCCGGGTGAGAAGATGGATTATCGGCACGCCCCGAACATTCTGGCAGCGCGTCGGTTATCGCCTTAAGCTCGTCAGCCGTGCCGCCGGCGGAGATCCAATCCGAGATGTCGCCCTTCTCAGGGCAGGCGGCCCAATGCTTGCCGATGTCAAGGACGCGGACTCTTTTGGCAGCGCCGCGCAGGGATGCAGCGACCTGCTCGCCATGCTCGCGGCCCTCGGCATGGTTATCAGGCAGCACGACAACATCGGCGCCGCGCAAAAATTCTGAATAGTCGTCACGCCATTTCTTGATGCCACCCGGATTCGTCGTCGCGAAAACCTCCAGAGCGCGCAGATTGTCGACATCCTTCTCGCCCTCGGGGATGTAGATCGTCTCTCCGGCGGCGACCGCCTTCAAAAGCTCGGGCAACCGATAGAGGACGCGGCGCGCGTCGCGCACATTCCAAATCCATCCGCCTCGGCCATCCGGCCGACG
>Ga0126376_10000460_pt1 | contig 19727 bp, 13 predicted proteins | sample PanSoiMetPlot_15_FD_92760 | JGI IMG/M metagenome (GOLD analysis project Ga0126376, IMG submission 92760) | Tropical forest soil microbial communities from Panama - MetaG Plot_15 | ecosystem: Environmental > Terrestrial > Soil > Tropical forest > Bulk soil | place: Panama | collected 2016-02-17
CCGGCCGCGCCGGTCGCATCCGCCGCGCCACCGCCCCCAGCCGCGCCTGCTGCGGCCCCGCCGGAGCGCGCGCCCGGACCCGCCGGCATCATCGATCTGCCCGCCCCCAAGCGGCCGGTCGGTGCGATGCCCGGTGGCGCCCTGCCCGGCGGCATCGTCGATTTGCCCGCCCCCAAGGGCCCGGTCGCCGCCGTCCCCCCGCCGCCCCCGCCCCCGGTGCGACGGCCGGCTTCTCCGGCGCCGCCGGCTGCGTCGCCAACCGGGCTCGGGATTACCGATCTGCCGGCGCCCAAGCGGCCGGCTGGTCCCGCGCGCCCGCCCGCAGCAGCCGGGAATCGGCCGCCGGCGCTCCCTGCAGCCGCGTCGGCCCGGCCCGATGGACCCATCGGGATTGTCGATCTGCCCGCGCCCAAGGGCGCGGCCGTACCGCCGCCTCCACCCGGAGGCGTGGTCGACCTTCCGACCCCGAAACGCGCCGCGGGCATCGTCGATCTGCCCACGCCCAAGCGTTCGGCCGAGGTGGTCGATCTGCCCGCGCCCAAGCATGCCAGCGACGGCGGCCTCGACGACTTCGACCTCGCCCCGGCGTCTGGCCAGCGCGACGCAGATGGCCTCGACCTGGGCGAGGTCGGCCTGCCGGCACCCAAGCACGCGCACGAGCCGCCGCCACCGCATGAGCAGGATCTGCTCATGCCCAGGTACACGCCCGAGGAGGATACCAGCGGCGAGGCGGCCATCATCACCGAGCCGGGTCTACCCGACATGGGCAACCTCGACCTGCTCACGCCCAAAAGCGGCGCCAGCGAGCGCGCGGCTCAGCTGCATGTCGATCTGGACGCGGTGGAAGCGCCGGCCAGCGATGGCGTGCTGCCCGAGTTCCCGCTCGGTCAGCCGCTCGGGGCGCCCGCCTACGAGGCGCCCCCGCAGCCGCAGGAGCAGGCCCCGACGCCCGCCCGCGGGAGTGGCAAGAGCGCCGCCCGGGTGCAGCCGCGCCCACGTCCGCCTGAGCCCGTCGTCGCGCGCGTGCCCGGCCGGCGCCGGCTGGTGATTGCGCTGGGCGCGCTGGGCGCTCTCGTGCTCGCGGGCGGTGCGGTCGGTGTGTTCACGCTCGGCGTGGGCGCGGGCGGCCGCATCGACGCCGCGGCGCTGGCCCGGCTGCGTGCCGAGATCGCGGACGACAACTACGCCAGCTACCTGCGGGTCGGGCAGCGCCTGAAGTCGGCCGCGCAAGGCAACCCCAAAGCGGTCGTCGAGCGCTCCATGGCGGCCGAGGCGCTGGCACTGGCCGTGATCGCGCACCGTGGCGCGGCCCAGCACCTGACCACCGCCAGCCAGCTGCTGGCCGAGATCGACCGATCGAACGATTCCAATTCGGAGCTGATCAAGGCGCGCGCGGCAGTAGCCATCGCGAGCGGCAAGCCGCAGGAAGCCGAGGCGCGCTTGACCCAGCTCCTGGGCGCGGGCCAGAAGTCGGCGGCCGATGCCCTGGGCACGCTGCTCCTGGGCTGGGCGCAGCTGCGTGGAAATCGTTCGCAGCCGGCCGAGACCTCGTTCCAGGCCGCCTTCAAGCTGGATCCGAAGCTGGCCGGCGCCGCCTACGGGATGGCGCTGTGCCGCCAGCGTGCCAATGACCCCGAGGGCGTGCGAGCGTGGCTGCAAAAAGCGCTGCAGGCCGCTCCCGGTCACTTCGCAGCCGGTCTGTGGGCGCTGACTCCGGGCGGCAGCGAGGACGCCATCCAGGGCCTCATCCAGGCCCACGGCGGCAAGGCCTCGCCGCCCGAGTTGGCCGACGCGTGGGGACAGATTGGGCAGCTCCAGCTCTTGCAGGAGCGGTTCGACGATGCCGAGGCTTCCTTCAAGCGCGCGCTGGGCGCCGACGCCAGCTCGCGGGCGGCCGAGATTGGGCTGGGCGTGACCTACTATCGGCTGGGCCGCTACCCCGAATCGCGCGAGCGGCTCGACAGCGCGCACAAGGCGGATCCGAACGACGTCGACGCCGCGCTCGCGCTGGCCAAAACCGAGCTCGCGCTCGGCCACCCGTTCGCGACCCAGGAGCTGCTCGAGGCCGCAGGCAAGATCGCGCCCCAGGATGCCCGCATCAAGCTGGTCCAGGGTAGCCTCGAGGAATCGCTCGACCGTCCGGGTGCCCAGGAGCGCGCGGCGGTCCTGTACAAGAAGGCCATCGACCTGGATCCGAAGCTGGTCGAGGCCTACGAGGCGCTGGCGCAGCAGGCGCTGCGCGTGGGCCGGTCCGACCAGGCGCAGGCGCTGGCTTCGGACGCCACCCAGGCCGCGGGCGACACCGCACCGGTGCACAACCTGCAAGGCACGGTACTGCTGGCCCTGGCGCAGCCACAAAAGGCGATGAACGAGTTCCGGGCGGCGCTCGACAAGGCGCCCAACAGTCTGTCGGCGCGCTTCAACCTGGCGGCCGCGCTGGAAGCCCAGAACAAGTCCGAAGCCGCCCTGGCCGAGCTGGAGAAGATCCGGGCCAAGGTGCCCTCGTATCCCGGCCTGTCGCAGAAGCTGGGCACGCTCTATCAGGCGCTGGGCCGGACCGAGGACGCTCGCAAGGCCTACGAAGATGCGCTCAAGATGCCCAACGCGACCATCCCACTCAAATTCGCGGCCGCCAGCTTCTTCTACACCTGCAAGCAGTGCGAGCGCGCGCGCGAAGTGGCCGACCAGATCAACAATGAGGATCCACGCAACGGGGATGCGATCGAGCTTCTGGCCAAGATCTGGGAATGCCAGGGCCGCATGAACGAGGCCCTGCAGAACATCAAGCACGCCATTGACGTCAGTGACAAACCGCAGTACCACCTGACCCGCGCCAAGATGCTGGAGCGCCTGGACAAGGGGCAGGATGCGCTGGCCGAGTACGAGATCGCAGCGAGCCGCGGGCACCTGCCCGACGCCTATGTGGGCCGCGCGCGGCTGAACCTGAACTTCGGCGCCAACAAGGAGGCGCTGCACGACCTCGACCTGGCGCTCAAGCTCGACAAGACGCGCGCGGATGCGTATGCGCTGCAGGGCCGGGCGCTTCTGAACCTGCAGCAGTTCAAGGGCGCCGAATCCAAGCTGCAAGCCGCCACCAAGATCGAGCCCAAGGACGCCAGCGCACACTACTGGCTGGCCGAGGCGTGCGCGGGCGCCAACGATTTTACCTGCGCCGGGACGCACTACCGCGAGGCCACGCGCCTCGGGCTGAGCGGCGAGGCTCAGGGCGACGCCTACTACAAGCTCGGCATGTACGAGCGCTCGCACGGCAGCCAGAGCGGCGCCCGGGCGGCTTTCACCAAGTGCATCGAGGTCGGCACCGCACTTCAGAAAACCAACTGCGGCCGCGAGCTGCAGTCCCTGGGCGGCTACAAGGAGTGAGCTTGAAAGATGAGCTGGTGTCCCTGCTGCCGAAGCGGCTGCGCAAGCTCGTGCGGACTGCAGAGGTGGCGGCGCGCGGAGTGTCGGTGATTCGAAAAACCGGTACGCTGGGTGCGTTCCGGCCGCGCGGCATTGCGCAGTTTGCGCGCTCGGTGCGCGACAACGGACGGCCGGGGCCCCAGCAGCTGGTGCGTCTGTACGCGTTCAACACGCCCGACAAGGTGGCGGTGGTGTTCAGGGACGAGCGCTTCACCTACGGTGAGCTCGACCAGCGCATCGCCCGGCTGGCGCACGCGCTGCACGGGCTCGGCATCGGGCCCGGCGCGGCGGTGGCGGTCATGCTGCGCAACTGCCATCAGTACCTGGAGGCCCAGTGCGCGGTCGCCCATCTGGGCGCAACCATCGTGCAGGTGGGCTATCGGCTCAAGGCGGGCGAGGTGGCCTACATCCTCGAGAACAGCCAATCCAAGGCGTTCCTCTATGGCAGTGAGTTCGGCGAGGTGGCAGCGGCGGCGGCGCGCGAGGCGAACACCATCGCGCCCGAGGCCATGATCGACGTGGGCGCGCGCTACCAGGACCTGCTCGAGCGCGTGGGCCCGGTCGACGGCCCGCCGGTCGTAGGAACCGAAGGGATGAGCGGGCTCATGGTGTACACCTCGGGCACCACCGGCAAGCCCAAGGGCGCCCTGCGCGACCTGCGGCGGACCGGCCTCGAGCCAGCGCTCGATCTGATGCGCCAGCTGCCAATTTCGCACGACGACCGGCATCTGGTGGTGTGCCCGCTCTATCACAGCGCGGCCCCCGCGTTCATGCTGCCGGTGATGACGCTGGGCGGCACCGTCGTCATCCTCGAGCACTTCGACCCCGAGGAAGTGTTGCGCGTGATCGAGTTCGAGCGCATCACGTCGTCGATGATGGTGCCGACCATGTACGCGCGCATCGTCAATCTGCCGTCCCAGACTCTGCGCAAGTACGACACCTCGTCGCTCAAGTGGCTGATGTCGGGCGCGGCGCCGTTGCCGACCCAGCTGGCGGGGCGGATCGAGGAGGTGCTCGGGCCCATCCTGTACAACTTCTACGGCGCCACCGAGACCGGCTACGTGACGCTGGCGCTGCCAGGCGAGCACACGGCGCGGCCGGGCACCATCGGGCGCGCCCTGGCCGGCACCGAGATCCGCCTGCTCGACGAGGCCGGCCACGACGTGCCGGCCGGCGAGGTGGGCGAGCTGTGGGTGCGCAGCTCCATGCTGGTCGACGGGTACTACCGCAACCAGGAAGCCACCGAGAAGTCGCGGCGTGAGGGCTTCTTCACGGTGGGCGATCTGGCGCGGCGCGACGCCGACGGCTACTACTACCTGGCCGATCGCAAGATCGACATGGTGATCTCGGGCGGCGTCAACATCTATCCGCTCGAGATCGAGCAGCACCTGCTCAAGCATCCGGCCGTGCTCGACTGTGCGGTCATCGGCGTGCCCGATGCGGAGTGGGGCGAGTCGCTGTGCGCGTTCGTGGTGCTGCGGCCCCGCGCGAGCGCAACCGCCGACGAGCTGCGCGCCTGGGTCAAGGGCGAGCTGGCCGATTACAAGAAGCCCAAGCATGTCCTGTTCACCGACGTGCTCCCGCGCACACCAACCGGCAAAGTGCTCAAGCGCGAGCTGCGGGAGCAGGCCGCCAAGACAATCGTGTGCGGCTAGCTTCACCACAGAGAACACGGAGAACACAGAGGATCGGATAGGCGTACGGGATCGGCCGTCATGGCTCGAGCCGGAGCCTTTTTCTTTCTCCGTGTTCTCTGTGTTCTCTGTGGTTAACTTTCTTGGATGTTGCTTGCCCTGATGGGCGCTGCGGCGCTGGTGGGGACCGCGAAGCTGCCGGCCGACGCGCCGGTCTACCTGGTCATCCGGCCCGGCCAGCTCGCCGACGACATGGCTCTGCTCAACCTGGCCGCGCGCACGCAGCCCGACGTGGCCGCGGTCGAGGACGCGCTGCGCGACACGCTCGGCTTCGACCTGTTCCGGCGCGCCGACTGGGTGCGCATCGGCATCGATCCCGAGACCCCGGTTGCGGCCGCTCTTCTGCGCACCGATCCGGCCGAGCTCGATCGGCTCGCCGCAGCGCTGGGCGCGGGCCGCAAACCGACCCCGTCCGCGATCGCCCTGCGCCATCGCTTGATCGCACGCGTGGCCGACCAGACCAAGTGGAAGACCTTTCTCGGCAACCTTGCGCGCGCGCCCTGGGGCTCGCAGGTGCGGGCCCAGCTCGACGGCGATCTGGCCGTGGTGGATTTCGTAACCCTGCCCGGGACGGGGCCGCTCAAGCCGGCGCCCCCGGCGGCGCCGCGCGCGCTTGGCTTCGTGCCCGATCGCGGTGCGGCGCGGCTGCTCGGCGACGCGCCGCTGTCGGCCTATGTCGCCTTCGACCGGCTGCCCGCGCTCATGCGCGCCCAGCTCCTCATCAAGGCCGCGGGCGCGATCGGGCTGGCCAGGCCTCGCTCGCGCGCCCGGATCGGCCAGGCTGTAGTCAAAGAGGCACGCGAGTGCGCCGACAGCTGGGGCAAGACTGGCGGCGCGCTCTTCGACGATTTCGCCATCGCCGGCCGGGTCGGCCTGGGCGCCTGGGAGGGGCACAGCGCCTGGGGCCTGTCGGCGCTCGGCAAGCTGGGGCTGGCCACATCCGCGGTCGATGACGGCGTGCTCGACGTGAAATCGCTCAAGGATCCGTTGGTGGTCGGACAGCTGTTCGTGCCCGCGGCGGCCTGGCGGGCGGTGCCGCGCATGGGCGTGCTGCGGGATCTGGCCTACGCCAGCCGCAGCATGGAGCAGTGCGGGGACGTGGCGGGCGCGCTGGCCGCGCTGCGCTTCTGGCCCCAGCTGGCCGCGTTCGCGCTGGACGAGGCGAGCCGGGATGCGCAGACCGGCCCGCTGGTCAGCGCCGCCCGCAACGCCGTGCTGGTGGTGCGCGATCTGCGCGACCCGCGCGATCTCGATCTCGAGGGTAGCCTCGCGGTCACGCTCGACCTGCCGGCCGGAAGCCCGGCCGAGCAGCGGCTGTGTCCGTCGCCGCGCAAGAGCAAGCAGAACGGCCGCGAGCTGACCTTGTGCGCGGCGCCGACCGCGAGCTCCAAGCGCGAGCAGCTGGCCTGGGAGACCCTGCCCGGGGGGACCCGCCTTCTGGCCTGGCTCAGCGACGGCAAGGCACTCGACTGGTGGACCGGCCTCCGGCGCGGCGCGCCGCAGCCCCATCCCAGCCTTCTGGCCAGCTTTCGCATGAGCCTCTCGAAGCTGTTTGCGGCCGCCGGCCGCGAGCTCGACCCGATGGCGCGGGCGCTCATCGGCTCGCTGGTGCAGCAGCGCCAGTTCGTACACGTGGTCGTGCGCGCCGACGGCGATCTCCTGCGTGGCGATCTTCGGCTAGACTCCACTCCGTGAGCGCGCGCCACATCGTCCTCGGCACGGCCGGGCACATCGATCACGGCAAGACCACCCTGGTCAAGGCGCTCACCGGCATCGATACCGACCGGCTCAAGGAAGAGAAGGAGCGCGGCATCACGATCGAGCTCGGCTTCGCGTATCTCGACCTGCCACCCTGGCGGTTCGGCGTGGTCGACGTGCCGGGTCACGAGCGCTTCGTCAAGACCATGGTGGCGGGCGCGGCCGGCATCGATCTGGTCATGCTGGTCATCGCGGCCGACGAGGGCGTGATGCCGCAGACGCGCGAGCACCTCGACATCTGCAGCCTCCTGGGTGTCCAGCGCGGCCTGGTCGCGCTGACCAAGATGGACCTGGTCGATAGCGACTGGCTGGCTCTGGTGAGCGAGGACATTCGCGCGCGGCTGGCGGGAACGTTTCTCGAGCAGGCGCCCATCATCCCGTGCTCTGCCACCAGCGGCCAGGGCCTGGACGCGCTGCGCGCGGCCATCGCCAAGCTGGCGCCCGAGGTGCCGGGCAAGGATCCCGAGGGGCTGTTCCGGCTGCCGCTCGACCGGGTGTTCACCATGCACGGCTTCGGCACCGTCGTGACCGGCACCCTGGCCTCGGGCCGCCTGCGCGAAAGCGATGACGTGATCGCGCTGCCGGGGCGGGCGGCCGGGAAGATCCGCGGTCTCCAGGTACACGGCCAACCCCACAAAGAAGCGCTGGCCGGCCAGCGCGTGGCGGCCAATCTGCAGGGCGTCGATCGGGAGGCGGTCGTGCGCGGCGAGGTGCTCACGCACCCGGGCCTGCTGCAGGCGACCACGGTGGTCGATGCCGAGCTGCGCTATCTCCGGGTCAGCCGCACTGCGCTGCCGCGCCGCACGCGCCTGCTCTTTCACGCCGGCACCACGCAGGTGATGGCGCAGTCGATCCTGCTCGACCGCAGCGAGCTCGCGCCCGGCGAGAGCGCGCTCGTGCAGCTGCAGCTCGAGGCCCCGGTGGTGCTGCTGCCGGGCGACCGCTACATCGTGCGCGGGTTCCGGCCGCTCGAGGACTATGGCACCACCGTGGGCGGCGGGGCGGTTGTGCGCGTGCAGGGGCCGCGACGGCGGCGCGGCAGCCCGGAGGTGGTTGCGGTCCTGCGCCGCATGGCGGCGGCCGGGCTCGAGGAACGGGTCGAGCTGGAGCTGGCCGAAGCCGGCGTGAGCGGGCGGGCGCGCGGCGACCTGCAGATGCGCCTGGGCGCCACCCCGCGCCAGGTCGATGCGGCGCTCGGCAAGCTGCAGAGCGCGCGCCGGGTGGTGCGGTTCGGGGAGGAGCGGGGGACGCTCATTCACGCCGCCGAGCTGGCGCGCCTGCGCGAGCTTACGCGCGAGCACATCGCCGCCTTTCACAAGGAGAATCCGCTGCGCGAAGGGATCTCGCGCGAGGAGCTGCGCAAGAAGCTGCCGGGCCAGGTGGGCGCGCGCCTTCTGCACGTGGTGCTGGAGGCGTTGATTGCGGACGGCGCCATCCACGCGGACAAGGATCTGGTCCGCAGTGCGAGTCACCAATCGGGCGCGGCCGCGGGCTCGCTGCGCGAGCGTGTGCTCGAGCGCTACCGCGCGGCCGGGCTGGCGCCGCCGCGCACGGCCGAGATCCCGACGCTGCTCGGAGTGCCGCCCAAGGACACGACCGACGTCCTCGCGCTGATGATCCGCGAGGGGGCGCTGGTGCGGGTGACCCCGGAGCTCCTGTTTGCACGCGCCACCATCGACGAGCTGCGCGCGCGGCTGCTCCAGCACCTCGAGCGCCACGGCCAGATCGACGCCCAGCAGTTCAAGGACCTGACCGGTCAGTCGCGCAAGTTCTCGATCCCGCTCGGCGAGTATTTCGACGCCCAGAAGCTGACCACGCGCGTGGGCGATCTGCGCAAGCTGCGCAGATAGCACATCAGAATCGGTATTCCGAGGCCACCCCGAGGAAGAAGGCGTCGTGGAACCCGCCCTCGAAGCGCACACGCGCCTTCGGGTGCACCTGCCACACCAGGCCGATGAGCAGGTTCACGATCGGCACCACCGGCGGCTTGTTGTCGTCGACGAACTGGGCGGGCGCGCTCGCTGAGTCGTCGTGCACGTTGGGCGGCGCCTTGTGCGCGTCCAGCTCGGCCTGCGTGCACGGTCCCTGCGCGCACACGATCGGGTAGCACCGGGTCACATCGCCCGGGCTGGTCACGCAACCGGGCGTCCCGTCCGAGATGCGCAGGATGTCGCCGGGCACGAACCCGATGCCCACGCCGGCCCCGTACTCGAGCAGGAAGGTCTCGGTGAAGGGGTGGTGCCAGATGAACGACACGTCAAACGAGATGATCTTGAGCCCTTTGAACTGCAGGAAGTCGGTGTCGGTCGAGGCCGGGTGGTTGTTGCCCAGCCAGTTGCCGTCGCTGGGCGACATGAACGAGAAATCCAGCGACACCACGATGTCGAGGTTCTCCTTGCGGCGCACGTATTCGCCCGCGAACGAGACGCTGTTGAGCGGAACGTTCTGCTGCGTGAACGCGCCCAGGAACCAACCGGGCACCGTGATGTAACGCAGGCGCAGGCCCGCCGAGTGGGTGACCGCGCCCGGCGCCACCTCCTCGGACACGCGCGCGCTCGGCGGGGGCGCCTCTTGTGCTGCCGGCGCGACGGCTGGCGGGGGCGCGGCCGGCCTGGTCGTGGTCTCGGGCACCGGCGGCGCAGGCGCGGGTGCAGCCGGAGGCGGGAGGGCAGGCGGGGGCGTGGACGCCGGTGGCAACGGTGCGGCCGGCGTGGTCGTGGTCTCGGCCGGCGGCGCGCCCTTCTTCTTCTTGGTTTTCTTTTCCTGCTTCTTGCCCTTTTTGGGCGTGGCCTCGGGCGCCGGCTCGGCCGACGGTGCCTTCTGCGCGGCCGGCGCGGGCGCGGGCGCAGGTGCCGGCGGGGGTGGGGGCGGCGGCGGCTTCTTGTGCTTGCCCGGCACCTCCTCGTCGACCTGCTGCTGCCCGAGTGCGACGTTCGTCCCAGCGAAGCCAAGCCCCAGAGCCAGTGCAAGTGCAGGTGCGAGTCGCGGCATGGCGCGCATTATAGCGATCTGCTGGTGCGCCAGCGCACAGAAAACTACAGCGGTTCCGGCCTCGGTTCCAAGCTTGTAGGTCCCCGGGGTCCCTCATATAATTCGCACGTGCGCGCTTGCCCGGAGTGTCATACTCCATATCCGGACGACCAGGCGATCTGCCCGCTCGACGGACAGGACCTCGCTGCCGGCAAACCGGGCGCGCCCGCGCTGGCCGCGACCGTGCCCACGCGCGATGAGCGTTCGCCGGCGCCGTCCCCGATCGCGTCGGCGCGCCGTCTCGCCAGCGCAGCCGCAGCACCGCGCTCGATCTCGGTGCCCATCGTCATCAGCGACGACGGCGAAGGCGAGATCCTGGGCCAGACGCTGGGCAGCTTCCGCGTGCTGTCGATTCTGGGCAAGGGCGGCATGGGCCGGGTCTATCTGGCCGAGCACATCAAGCTGGGCCGGCGGGTGGCGCTCAAGGTCCTGCGCCCCGAGTTCTCGGTCAAGCGCGACGCGGTAGGCCGCTTCTTCCAGGAAGCCAAGGCGGTCAGCCGCATCCGCCACAAGAACATCGTCGACGTCACCGACTTCGTGGAAGCCCCCGACGGCATCACCTTCATCGTCATGGAGCTGCTCGAGGGCATCACGCTGGGCGAGAAGTTCCGACGTCACCTCGAGACCCCTCTGCGCGAGGCCCTCGAGATCGGGATCCAGGTGTGCGATGGCCTCGATGCCGCGCATCGCGAAGGCATCATTCACCGCGATCTCAAGCCCGACAACATTTTCCTGGCCGCCAGCGGCTCCAGTGGCGGCGACAGCTGGGTCAAGCTGCTCGACTTCGGCGTGGCCAAGCTGATGGGCGAGGCCGACGCGGGCTGGCAGACCATGCAGGGCTCGGTCGTGGGCACGCCCGCCTACATGTCGCCCGAGCAGGCAGCCGGCATCGCGTGCGATCATCGTGCCGACCTGTACTCGCTCGGCACCATCCTGTACGAGATGCTCACCGGCCGCCGCGTGTTCGAGGCCAAGTCGTTCGGCGAGTTCGTGCTCAAGCACATGAGCCACGACCCGATACCGCCGCGCGAGATCAAGGGCGCCCCGCCGCTGCCGCGCGAGCTCGAGCGCTCGGTCTTGCGCTGCCTGGAGAAGCGGCCCGAGGATCGCTTCCAGACCGCGAGCGAGCTGCGCATGGCCCTGGTCGAGTCGCTGGCCAGCTTGGAGACCGCGTCGGTCGACGGGCACGTTGCGCGCGCCAAGCGGCGCCGTGCGTTTTACTTGGGCCTGTCGCTGGGCGCAGCCGGCATCGCGATCGTGCTCACGCTGCTGTTGACCGTGCGCTCGTCCGGCCCCGAATCCACCCTTGCCGGCGCCGGCGTCGAGCACACGGCGCCCGGGACTGCTTCCGGGGTCGCGCCGGGCCCGTCCACACCGGTGGTCGAGCAGCTCCCCATGCCGAGGCCGCGCCGAGGCGTGGTGGTGCGCTTCCACAGTGAGCCCGAAGGGGCGCACGTGGTCAATGAAGCCGGCGTGGTGATTGGCGACACGCCGCTCATCCGCGAGCTGGAGGCCGATGGGCGCGTGCACGAGTTTTCGTTCCACCGTGATGGCTTCCGCGACAAGCGCATGCGCGTACCGTGCGATCAGGACCGGACGGTGCTCGCAATCCTGGAGCGCTCCGCCGCCCCGCCCGCGCCCGCGCGGCCGTCGGACCATGCGCGGCCCGAGCCGGTCGCGCGCCCCGAGCCCCCCGCCCGCGCCGAGCCCCCCGCGCGCCCGCCCGGAAAGTCCAGGGTCGACGAGCACGTCACGGTCGACCCGTTCAAGGAGAAGTGATGACGGCACCGGCGCTTGCGCTCGCGCTCGCGGCCGTTCTGGCTGGTCGAGCGGGCCCGGCGCCCGAGCAGGTCGCGCGCAGGCACTTCGACCGAGCCGAGAAGCTGTACGCGCTCGAGAAGTTCCAAGATGCGCTCACCGAGTACGAGGCCGCCTACGACGCCAAACCGCTGCCCGGCTTCCTGTTCAACATCGGGCAGTGCTACCGCAACCTGGGCAACTTCCGGCAGGCCGTGTTCTCGTACAAGCGATATCTCAGCCTCCGGCCCGACACCCGGAATCGAGCCGAGATCGAGGATCTGATCGTCGACCTTGAAAAGAAAATCGCCGACGCCGACCGGCGCGCCAAGAATCGGGCGCTGCGGCTGGAGGCGCAGACACCGCCGCCTCAAAGCAACGTGACTCCGGTCAATCCGGTCGATCCTCCGCCGCCGACGCCGGCCGAGACGCCTTTTTACGGCCGTTGGTGGTTCTGGACCGCCATCGCCGTGGTGGCGGCTGGCGCCCTGGTGGGCGTGTACGCCGCCTCGAGCGGCAACGACAACGGGGTCCCCCCCACCACGTTGCCCCCCATCGACTTCCCGAGGTAGCCATGCGGACCCCGCCTCGTCTCATGGCCGGCCTGCTCCTCGCGGCGGCGGCTTGCGGGTCGGGCTCGCAGACCACCGTGGTCGTGGTCAAGCTGGCTGCGCCCACCGACCCGCCGGGCGTGGTGGTGCCGGCCCAGAGCATCACGGTCAAGGTCTCGAACGCGGGCACCACCATCATGCAGATGTACATGAACGGGCCCATCTCGTATCCGGCCACCTTCAGCGTGACGCCCCACGATCGCACGGGGGCGCTCGATATCGACGCGGTCGCGGTCGGAAACGAGTCGCTCGCGCGCACCGCCCACGGTGTGGGCTCGGTCCCCATCAGGCCGCTTGCGCGCGCCGACCTGACCGTCACGCTGCTGCCCGACGACTACGTGCTCAACTCGCGCCACACCGGCTTGCAAAGCCCCAGCTACGGGTGGGGCCTGCAGGGACGCCAGCTCGGCAGCGCCAGCGACGGCACGCTCGCGTTCATCTACGAGGATAGTTGCCCGCAAAACTCGCGCTGCGACATCTGGGGCCGGTTGTTCGATGCCTCCGGCAAGCCGCGGCCGAACCAGATCATTGGCGACGACAGCGACTTTCTCATCAACTCCTCCAATGTCGGCACGAACACGCATCCGACTCTGGGGGTCGCGCCCAGTGGCGGGTTCGCAGCCGCGTGGAAGACGCTCACCATGGGCATGCCGTCCGATCTCAGGGCGCGCGTGTTCCAGAGCAACGCCATGCCGGCCGGCAGCGAGTTCTCGCTTCTGGCCTCGACCATGGCCAACCGCGAGCCCGACGACCCGATGGTGGGCGCGCGGCCGGACGGCTCGTTTGTGGTGGTGTGGACCCAGGAGAAATTCACGATGGCCGGCATGCCGGGGCCGCTTTACATCCACGCCCGCCTGCTGCATGGCGACGGCAGCACGCTCACCGATTACATCGTCAACGACCCCAACCCGCCGGCGCCCAACACGCACGCCAACGATGATCACCAGACCCCGTTCATCTCCATTGCACCCGACGGCTGGTCCGCCATCGTCTGGGTGCGCGGGGCGAGCGGCTGCCACGACGGGCTCTCCCCGTCGAACGGATGCGAGGTGCGGGTGCGCTTCTACGATTCCGGCGGCACCCCGAGCCCGACCGAGCAGTCGATCTCGTCGCAGCCGACCGGACATGCGATCACGCCGGTGGTGGCACCGGTGCCGGGCGGCTGGCTCATCGTGTGGAACGACATCCTCGCGACCGGTCCCGATACCGACGGGCCCGCCATCGTGGCGCGGCTGTTCAACCGCCTGGGTCAGGCCACCTCGTCCAATTTCGTGGTCAACACCTTGACCGCGGGACAGCAATGGGAGCCCGCCGTGGCCACGCTGGCCGACGGCAGCGCGCTCATCGTATGGACCGACGAGAGCATGCGCGGCCAGGACATGCTCGGCGAGGCGGTGCGAGGCCGCGTGCTGCGCCCGTTCGGGCTGCCGCTGGGCGACGACTTTCCAGTCAACACGACCAGCCCCGCCAACCAATACCGCCCGAGCGTGGCCGCGACCAAGAGCAAGGCGTTTTTCTCGCTGTTTGCCGACGAGTCCAACCTGCCCCCCGACACCGACGGCGACGTGCGCGGCCGCTTCTTGCTGCCCGACTTCGGGCGCAAGGACGGTGTGGTGGGCGCGCTGTGCGGGAGCGGAAGCCCGTGCGGCAACGGCCTTCTCTGTGCCACCGCCCGCGATGGCCAGAGCTACTGCCACGTCGCCTGCACGCAGGTCGCCCAGGATTGCCTGACCGGCGGCAAATGCACCGGCTCGAGCGGACCCGACGGCGGCAACATCTGCCTCTTCTGAGCCCCGGAAGTTCCTACTCGCTCTGGGGTTCGTCGTCGGCCGCCTCGGGGCCCTCGGCCGCGCGCGGATCGATCCCGAGCGCGCGCATCTTCTTGTACAGGTGTGATCGCTCGACGCCCAACGCACGCGCCGTGTTGGAGACGTGGTGGGCGTGTGCGTCCAGCGCCTCCAGGATGATCTCGCGTTCGGCGGCCGCCATCAGGTCGCGCAGCGCAACCCCGTCCGCATAGCTGGCCCGCACCGGCTTGGCGCCCGGCAGGATCTCCTGCACGTCCGACGTGTGCACCACGTTGCCGTCGCTCAGGATGACCAGTCGCTCGACCGCGTTGCGCAGCTCACGCACGTTGCCCGGCCAGTCGTACTGCATGAGCAGGCCCACCGCAGCCTGCTCGATGGTCTTGGTGCGCATGTCGTTGCGCTCGCAGGCGACCTTGAGAAAGTGCTCGACCAGCGCCGGGACGTCCTCCTTGTGCTCGCGCAGCGGCGGCAGCTCGATCGGCACCACGTTCAGCCGATAGTACAAGTCTTCGCGGAACCGGCCCGCCTTGATCTCCTCGGCCAGGTTCTTGTTGGTCGCCGACACCACGCGCACGTCGACCTGGAGGGTCTCGTGGCCGCCCACCCGCTCCAGCTCGCCCTCCTGCAAGACCCGCAGCACCTTGGCCTGCGCGCCCGGCGACATGTCGCCAATCTCGTCGAGAAAGATGGTACCGCCGTGCGCGACCTCGAACTTGCCGCGGCGCTGCTGGGTGGCGCCCGTGAACGCACCCTTCTCGTGCCCGAACAGCTCGCTCTCGATCAGCTCGTGAGGGATGGCCGCACAGTTGACCTTGACGAAGGGCCCGTCGGCGCGCTTGGAGTGCTGGTGAATCGCGCGCGCCACCAGCTCTTTGCCGGTGCCGTTCTCGCCGTGGATGAGCACCCGACCCTGCGAGGGCGCGGTCTTGCGGATCTTCTCAAAAATGCCGCGCATGCGCGGGCCGGCCCCGATCATCGCGAACTCGGCCGAGGCCCGCTCGTAAAGCTCGTCGCGCTCGCGGCGCAGGCGCGCATAGGCAAGCGCGTTCTGCACCGTGATCAGGACCTTGTCGGTCGACAGCGGTTTCTCGAGAAAGTCGTGCGCGCCCAACTTGGTCGCCTGCACCGCGGTCTCGATGTTGGCCACCCCCGACATCATCACGATGGGCAGGTCGGGCCGCAGCTCGCGCGCCTTCTCGAGCACCGTGAGCCCCCCCATATCGGGCATCGCGACGTCGCACAGGACCAGGTCGAACGCGCGCGCGCCCAGCTTCTCGAGCGCCGCCTTGCCGCTGCCGGCCACCTCGGCCGCGTAGCCCTCCACCTCGAGCGCGCGCCGCAGCGTGGCCAAGATGTTGGGCTCGTCGTCGACCAGCAGCAGAGTCGCCTTGGCGGCCGCCATCGTGCTTAGATTCTAATCGCCTTCCAGCCGCCCTGGTTGAACTTCCAGCCCATGATGCTGGCCAGCAGCACCACGTAGACCACCGCGGCCAGCCACACCCCGACGATGCCCCAGCCTGCCTGCACGCCGAACAGGTACGCGAGCGGCACCAGACACGCGAAATGCAGCGTGAACTCGACCCACATCACGAAGCGCGTGTTGCCGGCCCCGAACAGCGCCTGCGTGAACACCATGGCCGCCACCATCAGCGGTTCCACCGAACCGCAGATCTGGAGGGGCCGGTGCGCGGCCGCGATGACCGCCACATCCTTGGTCAGGAGCCCCAGGATCGAGTCGGGCAGCAGCATGGTGTAGAGCCCGACGATGCCGAAAAAGTACATCCCGATCTTGACCGCCTCCCAGGCATACCGTTCGGCCAGATCGAAGTCGCCCGCGCCCATGCTCTGTCCGACCAGGGTCGCGGTCGCGGTCCCGTAGGCAATGCACGTGATGAAGGTGAGCTGCAGAATCGTGATGATGTTCTGGGTTGCGGCCGTGTAGACCGGCGTCCCCACGCCCACGTCGAGCCGCCCCACGATCTTGTAGAAGAGGAAAAAACCCGTCATCACGAACAGCGTGGCCAGGCCCGACGGGTAGCTGAGGCGGATGATGCTCTTCATGATGCCGGCCGAGAGGTTCTGCATGCGGTAGTAGCGGTGCGGGACCAGGTACTTGGGCCGCAGGCTCCACGCGAACATCATGCCCAGCCCGATGTACGAGCTGAAGGCCGAGGCCACGCCGGCACCCACCACGCCCAGGCGCGGCATGCCGAGATAGCCGAAGATGAGCCCGACCCCGAGCACGAAATTGACGATGTTCATCACGATGGCCGCGTACATGTGCACGCGCGTCCGGCCCAGCCCGTCGAAGAACGACTTGAAGCTGGCCGTCATGACCATCGACACCACGCCGCCCATCCGCCAGCGCACGTACGGGATGCCCAGCTCCAGAAGCAGCTGATCCTTTTCCAAGAACGCGAACACCGTGGGCACGATCAACCAGGCCAGGGTGGCCGCGACCACGCTGGCCAGGAACGCCACCACGAGCGAGTTGGTGAGAACCTGACCGGCTCGTTCGGGATCACCGGCGCCGGTGCGGCGCGCCGACAGCGCCTGCGTCCCGACCGCAATGGCGCTCAGCGTCCCGCCCACCATCCACAGGAGCACCAGGCTGGGCCCCAGCGCCGCCTGGCCAGCGCGCTGCTCGGCATGCGGCAGCCGACCGACCAGGATGTGATCGACCACATTGATAGCGGTCTGGCTCAGCATGGCCGCCACCACCGGCAGCGACAGCGCAGCAATCCGGCGGCCGAGCTTCGGGTCGATGGCGAGCTTCATGGGCGGTCGGAGCTTTTACGTGTACCCGATCCCTCAAAGGTTGACAACGGCCGGTGCCGCTTCTACGGTAAGGGGCCATGCGGATCCGATCGCTCGTGCTCATGCTCGTGTTGGCGATGGGCGGCTGTAAGCCCGACTACCCCAACTGCCGAAATGACGATGACTGCCGCAAGGAGCCCAAGGAGTACTGCGTGCAGGGCAAGTGTCAGCAATGCCGCAACGATCAGGACTGCCCGGGGGGCCAGAAGTGTGCCGGCGGCAAATGCCAGGCGCAGGCCTGCACCGACGACTCGCAATGCCCACCCGGGCAATCTTGCATCGGGGGCCAGTGCGCGCCCTGCCAGTCCGACACCGAATGCGGTCCGGGCGGCAAGTGCCAGGGCGGCAAGTGCCTGCGTGCCAAGAAATGCTCGTCGGACAGCGACTGCGCCCAAGACGAAGAGTGCAAGGGCGGAGTGTGCGTGAGCGGGCGGCCCCGGCAGGGCGGTGCGGGTCCGTGCGCGCTCGATCCCATCTTCTTCGATTTCAACGAGTCCTCGGTGACCACCGAAGGAGCGGCCACCATCCAGCGCAACTCCGAGTGTCTGAAGAAAGAGGCCGCTCGGTCCGTGCTCCTGACCGGGCACACCGATCCGCGCGGCACCGACGAGTACAACCTGGCGCTCGGCGATCGGCGCGCGCAGTCGGTGCGCTCGTATCTGGAGCGGCTGGGCGTGGCTCCGGGGCGGCTGAAAACGCTCTCGCGCGGCGAGATCGACGCCTCCGGCACCGACGAGGCCGGCTGGGCCAAAGACCGCCGCGTCGACTCGACCTGGCAGTAGGATGCGGCGGTTCGCGATCGGCCTGGCCCTGCTCGCGCTCACACCGGCGTGCTACTCGAAGTACGAGGGCGAGATGATGCGCAAGGACGTCGACCAGCTCAAGATCAAGGTCGACGAGATGGAGAAGCGCAGCGCCGATCTGACCCAGGCCACCACCGACGCCAAGGCCCAGCTTGAAAAGCTGAAGGGGCTGATGGAGGAGGCCACGCGTCTGGTCACCCGCAACAGCGCCGACTTCGGTCTCAAGGTCGAGAAGATGCAACAGGATCTGGCCACGCTGATGGGCCGGGTCGACGAGATCTCGCACAGCCTGGAAGCCATGCAGAAGGACTACCAGGCCTGGCGCGCGGCCGCCGACGTGCGGATGGAGGCGCTCGGGGGCAAGGGCCCGGGCACGCTCACCACCGGTCCAGCCGACAAGGACTCCCTGTTCACGCAGGCCAAGGACAAGCTGGCGGCGGGCGATCACGAGGACGCGCGGCGCCTGCTGCGCCAGTTCATCACGCAGTACCCGCAGGATGCGCGAGCTGCGCAGGCGCAGCTTCTGCACGGCGAGAGCTACTTCATGCAGAAGAAGTACGCGGCCGCGATTGGCGAGTTCCAGAAGGTGATCGATCAGTACCCGAAGTCGCCGGCGGTCGAGGAGGCCATGTTCAAGATCGGTCTGTCGTTCCTCGAGCTCAAGTACTGCACCGACGCCAAGACCTTCCTCGGCGAGACGCTCAAGCGCTATCCCAGATCCTCGCACGCCGCCCAGATCCACAAGGCGCTGGCCGACATTCAGCGCAACGCAAAGAATCGGAAGGCCTGTAGCAATTAGCGAGCGCCCAAAGGTCCGCCCCGACGATCCAAAAGCTGACAGCCCGGGCCTCTATGTCGTCTTCGGCCTGGCCTCGATGGTCCTGATCGCGCTGGCGATTGCGGGCCTGGTGCTGCCGCCGATGTTCGTGTACGCGGCGCTGCGCCGCCACCACGGCGTGATTGCGGTCCTGCTTGCGCTCGGGTGGGTGCTCTACATCGGGTGGATCGGACGAAAGTTGTTCAGCGCGAAGGCACCTCCGAGCGACGAGGACGGGCCCAGCTAGCGCGCAGCCGGCGCCACCAGGTGTTGGCGCCGCGCGCGGTCTCGGTTTCGCCCAGCTCGAGCGACAGCTCTTCGACCAGCCGGGCGGCCGCTTGCGCCTTGCCATCGAGGCCGAGCGATCGGAACAGGACCGCGGCCCGCTCGTAGGCCTCGAGCGCGCGCTCCACCTCGCCCGAGCGGCGCCGGGCCTCGGCCAGCCGAAGCGCGATTTGCCCGTCGGTGGGGCTGAGCTGCAGGATGTGCTCGTACAGGTCGGCCGCCTTCTTGTGCTTGCCTGCGAACGCGAGCTCGGTCGCCAGCCGTCTGAGCTTCGTCACCGTCGGCATTGCCGTGTCGTCTCCCGGAGACGCCGAAAAGCACGCGGCGTGCCATGGCTAAGTATTTGGAATGCAATGGGTTCGCTGGCTGAAGTCGTAGCAAATTGTCACGAATGGTGACTCCTCGCCTAGCCAGATGCACGAAATGTGTGGTGAATCGAGCGCGCCGCAGCCGTGAGATCGGGGGCCTGGTTGACTGCCGCAATGGCGGCGGCGGCGGCGGCTCCGGCGTTGGCCACCGCGGCCGCGCGCACGGGCGTGATGCCCCCGATTGCGACCACCGGGACCGGCCCGGCCGCGCGCACAACCGCGGCCAGGGCGGAAAGCCCCTGGACCGGATCGGGATGGGGCTTGCTCGCGGTGCCCCACACCGGGCCAAAGCCGAGATAGTCCGCACCCCCGGTCAGCGCCGCCTGGGCCTGCGCGAGCGAGTGGGTCGAGATGCCGATGAGAAGGCGCCCGGCCGCCAGAGCGCGCGCGGCGCCCAGGGGCAGGTCGTCCTGACCCAGGTGCACCGCGTCGGCACTTGAGAGGAGCGCGACGTCGAGCCGGTCGTTGACGCACAGGCCGGCCCCGCGCCGAGAGCACAGGGCGCGCAGCGTGCGCGCA
>Ga0126376_10000461_pt1 | contig 19726 bp, 18 predicted proteins | sample PanSoiMetPlot_15_FD_92760 | JGI IMG/M metagenome (GOLD analysis project Ga0126376, IMG submission 92760) | Tropical forest soil microbial communities from Panama - MetaG Plot_15 | ecosystem: Environmental > Terrestrial > Soil > Tropical forest > Bulk soil | place: Panama | collected 2016-02-17
AAGGCCAGCCGAGAGTTGCAGGCGCAAAACTAAGTAATGTTCGGGAAAGGGAAGCGATGGCTCGAAGTTGGCAAAAAACGGCAACCGTGTTGGCCGGGGCGGGACTTTTGGCGATGAGCTTGGCTGCCGATTCCATTTCAGAGCGGGCGAAGAAGCTTCATTTTTCTTCCATCGTAGTTGATACGCACGATGACACCACGCAACGCTTGCTCGATCCAAAGTTTGATCTCAGCGCCCGCCACGCCGACGGAAGCATTGATATTCCGCGCATGAAAGAGGGCGGCCTCAACGCAATTTTCTTTTCCATCTGGATGTCCGGCAAAATCACCGGGCCGGAGGCGGTCGAACGCGCGACGAAGCAGATTAGCGCCGTTCACGAACAGGTGAAGAAGCATCCCGACGATATTGTGCTCGCGACCAACGCTGAAGAAGTTCGCGCCGCCAAAAAACAGGGCAAAATCGCCGCGCTCATGGGCGTCGAAGGCGGCCATATGATTAACAGCGACCTCGCCGTGCTTCGCAACTTCGCGAAACTGGGCGTTCGTTACATGACGCTGACGCACAGTATCAATGTCGAATGGGCCGATTCCTCTACAGACAAAACCGGTCACAACGGCCTCACCGATTTCGGCAAGGAGGTCGTTCGCGAAATGAACCGCCTCGGCGTCATTGTGGACATTTCGCATGTCAGCGACAAAACGTTTTACGACGTGCTCGCTATCAGCAAGGCGCCGGTCTTTGCCTCGCATTCTTCGTGCCGCGCCATTTGCGACGCGCCGCGCAACATGACCGATCAAATGATCAAGGACCTTGCCGCAAAAGGCGGCGTCATCCAGATCAATTATCACGTGGGTTTCTTGAGCCAGGAATTTCGCGACGCGGAGAAGAAAGATCCTTCCATCAACGAAACTATCTCGGTGCAACTGAAGAAGCGTTGCCCCGATGAAAATGACGAAGCTTGCCAGCTGATCGAAGGCGACAAAATCACACGGGAGTACGTCACCGCCGGCAAGCTACCGAAAGTGGACTACGCCAAAATCATCGAGCACATCAACCATGTGGTAAAACTCGTCGGAGCGGACCATGCGGGCCTCGGCTCCGATTTTGAAGGCGCAAACATGCCGTACGGCATGGAAGACGCGACGATGCTCCCGAAAATCACAGAAGCTTTGTTGCAAAAAGGTTATTCGGAAAGCGACATTCGTAAAATCCTGGGTGAAAATACTTTGCGTGTGCTGAGCGAGGTCGAGCGCGTCAGCAAGGAACTGAGCGAGAAAAAGGAGTAGGCAGCCGATTCTCAAGCGAGCGGAGATTGGAGATACAGATGAAACTGGCAAAGTGGTGTTCAATTGTCGCCTTGGTTGCGCTGTTGGCCGGATGCAAAGCCAAAGAGCCCACCTCCGAAAGTAAGCCGGCCGAAACAGCAAAAACAGAGACGCCCACAGCGGCGCCCACTCCAACTCCTGCAACGTCCCCAGCCGAGACAAAGCCCACCACGACCGAAGCCGAAGCTGCCGCACCACATGCCAAGCCGGGCAATCTGTTGAAACCTCTGACACTTAAAGAAACTGCGCCAGACAAGTACGAAGTCCTCTTCAAGACGACGCGCGGCGACTTCACCGTCCTCGTCACGCGGGCTTGGTCACCAACCGGTGCGGATCGCTTTTACAACCTGGTCAAAGCGCACTTTTACGACAACACGGCCTTCTTTCGAGTGGTGCCGGGCTTCGTCGTGCAATTCGGGATCAGCGACCGTCCGGCTGTTTCCGCCGCTTGGAAACATACGGAAATTGCCGACGATCCGGTCACGCAAACAAACAAGCGCGGCGCACTTAGCTTTGCCACTGCGGGTCCGAAAACACGCACCACTCAGATCTTTATTAACCTCAAGGACAATCCGCGTCTGGACGGCATGGGTTTTTCGCCGTTTGCCACTGTCGAAGGGAACGGCATGAATGTTGTAGACATGTTGTACGACCAATACGGCGACGCCGGCGGGCCGGATCAAAATCAGATTGAGATGCAAGGTACGCCCTATTTGAAAAAAGGCTGGCCGAAGCTGGACTACATTGTATCCGCGACGCTCATGGAGCCTGCTGCCGCGAAAAAGGTGCAGTAATCGCTCGTCCCACTGAAATCCCAGACGGATCGTCCGGCACACAGCTCAGCCGCTGGGTGTGGATTCTCGCTGCAACGGGCACGTTGCTCCATTTTGTCTTCAATCGGCAGTATGGTTTCTTTCGCGACGAACTTTACTACGCCGCCTGCGGTGAACATCCCGCTTGGGGCTACGTAGATCACTCTCCGCTTGCGCCGTGGGTCACCTATGCAACGCGGGCCCTTTTGGGGAATTCGCTCTTTGCGCTCCGTTTTGTTCCGGCGCTCGCCAGTGCGGCCAAGATTTTGCTTGGCGGCTGGATAGCCCGCGAAGTCGGCGGTGGAAAGTTTGCGCAAGCGTTTGCCGCATTCACGGTCTTGTGCGCCCCGATCTACCTCACTTTTGACAATTTCCTTTCCATGAACTCGTTTGAGCCGGTGTTCTGGATGGCGAGTGCGGCGGTCATCTTGCGCGTTCTGAATGGCGGCGACCAAAAACTCTGGCTTCTTTTTGGTGTGATCGCGGGGCTTGGCGTATTGAATAAGCACTCGATGTTGTTTTTTGGGTCTGGCCTGGCGATTGGACTTCTAGCCATGAAATCTCGCAATGTCTATCGTTCGGCCTGGATCTGGTGTGGTGCGGGAGTCTTTGTCCTGATTTTTCTTCCAAACTTGCTTTGGGAGATTCGCAATCACTATCCAACGATCCAGTTGCTCCGCACCGTCATCGGCACGAAATATTCGACAATTTCTCCTGTGGAATACGTCGCGCAACAAGCTTTGCTGACCCATCCGCTCGCGACGCCCGTGTGGCTGTTCGGTTTGTGGTTCCTCTTAGGAGACGTAATGGGCCGCAAATATGCGTTTCTGGGAATCGCATATCTGGTCACATTGGCGGAAATGATCCTGTTGCACGGCAAAATCTATTATTTGGCTCCTGCGTACGTCATGTTGCTAGCCGGCGGCGCCGTATGGATCGAAAAACGGCTTATGCCGCGAGTCGGTTCGTGGATCAAGCCCGTGCTCGTGGCGCCGTTGCTCGTTGGCGCTTTGATTGCGGCACCGCTCGCAATGCCGATTTTGCCGGTAAAACAAGCCGCCAAATACTGCACCTTCTGGGATGTGAAATCCGTCCATGTGGAAAACGTTCCGCTCGGTGAACTGCCCCAGCTCTTCGGTGACATGTTTGGCTGGGAAGAACAGGCGCAGGCGATGTCGCGCGCTTTTCGCTCGTTGCCGGAGGCGGAACGCACGAGCACGGCGCTCCTTGCTTACAACTACGGAGAGGCGGGAGCGATCGATTACTTCGGCAAGCGCTATGGACTGCCGAAGGCCATCAGCGGGCACAATCAGTACGGCTATTGGGGTCCGCGCGGCTATTCTGGAGAAATCGTGATCGCCATCGGCTTCCCGGCGGAACGCTTGAGATCGTCTTTTGAGGAAGTGCAGCCGTTTGAGACCATTAGCCCGCAGTACGCGATGCCCGAGGAGACCAGCCTAACTATCTATATCTGCCGTAAGCCCAAAAAGTCGCTGGCCGGCAGCTGGAGCGAATGGGTGTACCTGAACTAATTTGTACTCGGCCGGTATCCAAACGTCCCCCACGTGCATCAAAAAAGCTGATGTGATCTATCGACAATGTGGCGCCTTGTTTCATTGACACGTTGCCGGCGTTCACGTAGATTAAGAAAAGCATGAGCGTTTCTTGCCAGATGACTTGTTGTCCCTGCGACTTCTGTATGTGTCGCAAGACTCCATCTCTGGCCTGAGGCGGCATCGGAAGCAAGACCGAACTAGATTCGTAATTCCGTAGCCCACGTGCCAGGGGTCAAGGCAACGTGGGTTTTTTGTTTTTAGGTGCATTTTTCAGGGCCAAGCCGGGGCGGGATGCCGATGAGCGAAGTGAAGGAAACAAAGGCGCAAAAGATCGAGCGACTAAAGCGCGAAAAAGTTGCGTGGGATCGTCTCGATGAAATTCGAGAGTTCGCGCGCCAGGGCCACGGCGCGATTCCACCGGAATGGCTCGGCACCTATTTCCGCACCTGGGGCATTTACACGCAAGGTGATGGGCTTGGGGTCGTCGGCGGCAAGAACGGAGAAGGGAATGCCACGCAGTACTTCATGGCGCGCATCCGTATCCCCAATGGATTGCTTACGAGCGACCAGGCGCGCGTCATTGCTAATCTTTCCGAAGAATATGGCCGTGGCGTTGCGGACATTACGGTTCGTCAAAACATTCAGCTTCACTGGGTCACCATTGAAAATATCCCCGATCTGATAGAGCGGTTGCAGCGCGTCGGTCTGACGAGCACTGGCGCTTGCGGCGACGTCGTGCGAAACGTTACCGGCTGCCCCGTTGCGGGAATCGACGCGCACGAAATCATCGATGCTTCACCGTTCGCGCTAGCGATCGACAGAGAACTCGGCGGCAATCGTGATTTTTACAATCTTCCCCGCAAATTCAAAATGACCGCCACAGGTTGCAGCTCCTGGTGCAGCTATCCCGAAATCAACGATGTCGCATTCACGGCAACAAAACGCATTCGCAACGGGCAGGAAGAGATCGGTTTCAGTGTCCGCATTGGCGGCGGCCTTTCCACGGAGCCTCATCTCGCAGTTCGGCTTAATGCATTTGTGACACAAGACCAGGTGACGGCGGTCGCTCGCGGCGTGGCAGAAATTTTTCGCGCAAGCGAGGTCCTGCGCCAGAGTCGCGATAAAGCTCGACTAAAATACCTCTTCCTGCAGCATGGATGGACCGCGGAAAGCTTTCTCGAAGAACTGGAACGCCAGATCGGATTCAAGCTGGATCGCGCTGCAGAAGAGGAAATCCCCGTCGACATTCACCGCGATCATCTCGGCGTTCATCGTCAGAAACAGAATGGCTTGTTCTACGTCGGCGCTTCCGTATTGCGCGGCCGCATTACTCCGGAGCAACTCCGCAAAGTCGCGGCACTTGCGGAACTCTACGGTGACGGTCACGTCCGTTTGACCGTACAACAGAACATTTTGCTGATTGACTTGTCCGAAGGGCACGTGAATGAAGTCGTTAACGAGTTGAATCGCGCTGGACTTCCCGTCACCGTTTCCGCTTTCGCACGCGGCACAGTCGCCTGCACTGGCTCAGAATTCTGCAAACTCGCGCTCACGGAAACAAAAGGCTTCGCTCGCTGGCTCATCCGCGAACTCGAAGACCGCCTTCCCGGTTTTGAGGAACAGATCAAGCTCCACATCACGGGCTGCCCAAACAGCTGCGGGCAGCATTGGATCGCGGACATCGGCATCGAAGGCAAAAAGACAAAAATTGACGGAAAAATGGTCGATGCCTACTACTTCTGCGTTGGCGGCAGCGTCGGGCAAATCGCTTCGATTGCAAGGCCCGTCGGTTATCGCTGTGCAGCAACGCAAGTGCCCGACACGATCGAGCGCTTGCTCGAAACCTTCAACCTCAACCGCGATGGCTCCGAATCCTTGCGCGAATTTCTCGCGCGCCACAGCAATGAAGAGATTCGCGCGATTTTGGCGGCAGATTTGGTTGGCGCCGTCGCCAGGGATTTGCCTGCGGCCGGCGTGCCGCAAGGCGTGGAGGGCTGACCATGAGCCTCTTTCCCATGTTCGCGAAGCTCGCCGGACGCCGCGTCGTCGTTGTCGGTGGTGGCGAAATCGCGGCTGGCAAAATGGACGGCCTGCTGGAAGCCGGAGCGAGAATCGTGGTCGTTTCGCCGGCGGTCAACCCTCAAGTCGGCAATCTCGTCCGCGAAAGAAAGATCGAGTGGCGCGAAAAGCAATTTTCCCCGGACGATCTGCAAGGCTCGTTCCTTGTGATCGCAGCGACGTCCGTTCCCAGTGTGAACGACGCCGTTTACCACGCCGCCGAAGCGCGTGGACTTCTTTGCAACGCCGTGGACGACATCGCAAACTGCCATTTCTACTACGGCTCCGTCGTACAACGCGGCGACCTACAAATCGCCATCTCCACGAACGGGAAAAGCCCGGCGCTTGCACAACGCCTCCGCAAGGAACTCGAAGCGCAATTCGGCCCCGAGTATGAAAACTGGCTCGAATGGCTCGGTGCAGCGCGTGACGTGCTCCGTTCTTCCGGCGCATCGCAAGCTCAGAACAGAGAAGTTCTTCACAACTTGGCGAGCAAGGAATCGTTTGACCGTTTTCTGGCTGAAGCGAGGCGCAAGCCGTCCACGGAAGGCGTCGAATAATGGGCAAGGTCTTCCTCGTCGGCGCGGGCCCGGGCGATCCGGAATTGCTCACGGTCAAAGCCCTGCGCATTCTTGAGAAAGCCGACGTCGTATTGCACGACTCCCTTGTCAGTGGCGATGTTCTGAAGCTTGTCCCGAAGTCCACAACACTCGTCGATGTGGGAAAGCGCGCCGGACTGAAACTCCTCACGCAAGACGAGATCAATTCGCTTCTCGTCGATTATGCCGGGCGAAGCGAAACTGTCGTCCGCCTCAAGGCAGGCGATCCGATGCTCTTCGGCCGCGCTGCCGAAGAGATCAAAGCACTGCGCCAAGCCAATGTCCCGTTTGAAATTGTTCCCGGTATCAGCGCCGCATTTGGCGCTGCAGCGGCGGCGGGTTTTTCCCTAACCGATCGTCGCGCCGCGTCTCAAGTCCTTTTCACAACTTTCTCCCGCGGCGCAAGCGCAAAAAGCCTCGGCTGGCGTGAAGTCACCGCCGACACTACGCTAGCCATCTACATGCCAGGGACCGACTACGCCGAGGTGGCGTCGCGTTTGTTCGATGCGGGTCTGGATCCGCAGACGCCTTGCGCCGTCATCTCACATGCCACGCGCGCGGAACAGCAGATTCGCTGGACCAACATTCATTCTCTGTTCGACGAAGCGCAGCTCCCTGCGCCGTCTGTTTTGATCGTCGGCAAAGTTGCCACGCAAGACGCGCGTGAGGTCGAAATCTCGAAGTATCAGGAATGGTTTGCTGGCCGGGATTTGCAGTCAGTCCCGCTTCACAAGTTCGGCCGGAATTAGCGGAATCAAGCAAGGGACAGCCTCGATGAACATCGAAACAAATTCGCAAGCAGAAAACACACACGGCGGCTGGACGTGGGAACGTTGGATCGCTCTTTTAGCCTTCACCGTTGCCGCGCTCGTCCGGGCAGGCCTCTTCAAGCACCTGCCCTGGTAAGCGGTCAGACTACTTCTGTCGTTAGGAACTGCCTCTACCGAGTTTCTTGAACGGTCCGCTGGCGAGCGTCTGCACCGTCACTCCATCCAGATCCTTTGGCAGTTGCGCCGCGAGTTTCGGGTCATCAGAGTCCAGATGCACGGCGATGTAAAAATCACCGCCATCCGTTTTTTGCACACCCACGCCGCACACGCCAGGCATTCGCAGCAATTCTGCCGAGTGGCGGTTCTTCGCATCGCGGGCTTGTTGTTCGCTGGCCATGGTCCTTCTCGGCCAGTCTAGCACTTTTGGCTTGCGCTAAGGTTATGCGAGCCTCACCTTCAGCGCTGCGAGCACGTCTCCGAAATGGTTCGCAATCGTGTGCGATTTCGAACCGGCAAAAAGCAACGCCACTGCCTTGTTCGTGCCGCGCTGCAGGATCAGCGAACCGGAGTCGCCCGCGTCGCTGAACGATTGGCCATGGCTTCCGACCACAATAATTTGGCTTGAGAACGTGTAATCGCCCGTTTCGTAACCAACCGTTACGTCGGTGTCCAAGCTGACGATGCGTCCGACCGTGTAGCCAGTGGTGCGTCCGAATTTGTGCACGCTCATGTCGAGTGTGGCGTTGGTGGCACCCTTTGGCGCTCCGATATGCAGAATCGCTGTGGACACGATGTTGTTCTGCGTCACCTTCGCAATCGCGCAATCCACGGAATTCGGCTTCGACGCATCCAGCATAATGAAACGAGTCAGTGATGCGATCTGATCCGTGGCCACGTTTCCGCCGTCAAGAAGTCCCGGCTGAAAAATGGCCGCTCCAATTGGCAACCGGTTCTCATCCGCAAGCACGTGATTGTTGCTGACGACGTATGTTCCGTTTGCATCCTTCACCACTGCGCCGAACGTTCCGGCCATCACGAACTGGTTGGCCGGATCTTGAAAGCCGATCGAAGACCCAGGGTGTGCCGGCCGCATCTTCGTTCGTGGGTTGGGCATTCCCGTCAGTCTGCGCGCCGTCGCCGTCTGAAACCGCCGGAACGCGCCGCTTTCCTCGATGTCCGTGGAGATTCCGTTGATTTCCTTCGGCAAAGTCGCATTGCTGTTCAGTTCGGAGAGCGGATACTTCATCCGCACGAAGAGCTTCACGGCCAAGGTGCCGGTCTGCTTGCCTTCACTGACCTTTTCTCCGATGCCGACACCCACCACGTTGTGCAGTGGGTTCGGCGAGATGGCAGCCATCGCGCGCGGAATCGCCGCAATCTGCGTTCCGGCGCGCCGCGCAAGCTCCGCTCTTCGACCGTGTACATAACGATTTGCCAACTCTGCCTTCGCCGCTCGCAAATCGTTCAGCTTCAACGCCGATGTTTCAATAAAGGAACTTTCGTTTCGGGCCATGGGTTGCTCCTTCTTCGCACTCTTTGATTAGACATCCAGATTTACTCGTGGGCCGGCCACCTGCTTAGCCGGTAGGGGGAGAGAATCGGAGCATACGCCTGCACTGCACGCAGCGTCAATAGAACCTGACCGCAGAATCTGTCTTGTGCCGAGATGCCTAGGAAAAAAAGAAAGGCCGGAGCAAGCAGTCTGTGTGAAAACCCGGGTCTTGATCGTCACGACCACAAGATGTAAGGAAAGACGATCTGACCCTGCGCGATTTGTAGGCGCCACCCAGAGTTTCGTAACAGACTGCAAGGTCCGGCCCCTTCAATTTTCGAGTCTCTGAACGAACTAAATGCCCAACACCGAAACAAGTTCCTTCACCGAACCCGCCGACTTCTGCAGCGCGGCGTTCTCTTCCGCCGTGAGTTTGATCTTAATAATTTCTTCCACTCCCTTTTCGCCGAGCTTTACGGGCACGCCCACGAATAGTCCATTGATTCCATATTCCCCGTCGAGATAAACGGCGCAGGGCAGAATCTTCTTCTTGTCTTTCAAAATCGCTTCGACCATTTCGACGGCGGCAGCCGAAGGCGCGTAGTACGCAGAACCGGTCTTCAGCAAATTCACGATCTCCGCTCCACCCTTGCGCGTGCGCTCCACGATCTGATCGATGCGTTCCTTCGGCAGCAAATCCGGCAACGGAATGCCAGCCACAGTCGAATAGCGCGGAAGCGGCACCATGTCGTCGCCATGCCCGCCAAGCACGAACGAGTGCACGTTCTCCACGCTGACCTTGCATTCCATCGCCACGAACGCGCTCATTCGCGCCGAATCCAGCACACCCGCCATTCCAAGCACGCGATTCTTCGGAAAGCCGCTCACACGAAACGCCGCCTGCGCCATCGCATCCAACGGATTCGTCACCACAATGATGATGCAGTTCGGCGAATGCTTCACGATTTGTTCGACGACCGCTTTCACCACGTCGTAGTTCGCCTTCAGCAAATCGTCGCGGCTCATCCCCGGCTTGCGCGGAAAGCCAGCCGTAATCACCACCACGTCGCTGCCCGCGGTCGCGGAGTAGTCGCCGCTCGCCGTCGAAATGCCGGTTGCATTTACATCGGTTCGCGTAATCGGCGCCGTTTCCATCATGTCTAGCGCTTTGCCCGCTGGTGGTCCATCCAAAATATCCGTCAACACCACATCGGCTAGCTCCATGTCCGCGATCCGCTGCGCCGTCGTCGAACCCACAAATCCACCGCCAACCACCGTCACCTTTTTTCGACTCATCCTCTTTTTATCCTTTTCTCTGTGAACTCTGTGCCTCCGTAACTCAAACCTTCCTATCCCGCCACCGCCAGGCCCTTCATATTCTCAATAATCGCGCTCGCAAACGCCGAAGTGCCCAGCTTCGTCGCCCCCGGCAACAGCCGTTCCAGGTCGTATGTCACCTTCTTCTGCTGAATCGTCCGCGCGATGCCGTCCTCGATCAGCTGCGCCGCTTCATTCCATCCCAGAAACTCAAACATCATCGCTCCGCTCAGCATCACCGAGCTCGGATTGATTACATCCTTGTCCGCATACTTGGGCGCCGTTCCGTGCGTCGCCTCAAACACGCCGTATCCGTCGCCAATGTTCGACCCTGGCGCCATGCCCAGCCCACCAACCTGCGCGGCGCAAGCATCCGACAAATAATCGCCGTTCAAGTTCGATGTCGCGAGCACGTTGTATTCGTCCGCCCGCATCAGCACCTGCTGGAACACCGAATCCGCGATGCGGTCGTTGATCATCAGCTTCTGTTTCCATTGACCCTTGCCGTGCGTCACATAAATTGCGTCGAGCGTCTGTTTCACTTCGTCGTAGACGGACTTCTTAAACGAATCGACCGCCTGCTCCAGCCCCGGCTCAATCATCGCCGCATTCTGTTCCACGCTCAGCCCCGGATTCTTGTCCAAGTTGTCCAGAATCCAGCTCTCCCGCTCCGTCACCGTTTGCGCGCGGAACTCTTCCTGCGCAAGCTGGTAGCCCCAATCGCGGAAGCCGCCCTCGGTAAATTTCTGAATGTTGCCCTTGTGCACCAGTGTCACGCTTTTGCGTCCGTGCTTCAGCGCGTATTTAATCGCTCGCCGCACCAGGCGCTTCGTTCCCGTCGGCGAAATCGGCTTGATGCCCACACCGGAATCCCACCGAATCTGCTTCTTGCCGTCTTTCAGCATCTCGTTGTTCAGGAATTCCAGCAGTTTCTTCGTTTCTGGCGAACCGCTCTTCCACTCAATGCCGATATAAACGTCTTCCGTGTTCTCCCGGAAAATGACCACATTCAACTTTTCCGGATGCCGCACCGGCGAAGGCACGCCCTCGAAATAGCGCACCGGCCGCTCGCACGAATACAAATCCAAAATCTGCCGCAGCGCCACGTTCAGCGAGCGAATTCCGCCGCCCACTGGCGTCGTCAGCGGCCCCTTAATCGCAATGCGAAAATCCCGAATCGCTTCAACCGTATCGTTCGGCAACCATTCTTTAAACGTATTGAAAGCCTTTTCTCCTGCATAAACTTCAAACCACGCAACTTTCTTGTTCCCGCCATAGGCATGCTCAACCGCCGCATCAAACACCCGCCGCGACGCCTTCCAAATATCGCGCCCGGTTCCGTCGCCCTCAATGAACGGAATCACCGGCGTGTCGGGCACCTGCAATTCGCCGTTGGCATATCCGATTGCGCGCCCTTCGACTGGCACGGATAGCCCGTTATAGACACTCTTCATGTATGTTTTCTCCCGCGGAAAGGGAAGTGAACTGCCGCGCGCCGCCTCTGACCGCGCAATCACTCGCAACCGAATCTGGAACGATAACACAACCTGCTGTCGGGCTAAAGTCGGGCGACCTTGCTCCGTCTCTTGCGGTGACACTCGCGCCTGGCTGTGCAAATCCTACGGTGATACAGTCCTGCCAATGTCTAGGTTAAATCATTGAAGCGTTACGACGCTGGACGTTCCTAGATTTGCCTCTTTTCGCCCTTTCGCTTGGACTGATGATCTCGGTCAAGCATTCCGGCGTAATTTGTGCTGGCTTCATCGCGGTTTTGGCTTTAGCCGCTTTGCTTTGGCAACACCACCGAAACTGGCGCAGTTTCTTGCGTAAAGCGGGTGCGCTGGTTTGGTATTTGCAGCAGCAATTTCCCTCCTGTGGGGCACATATGGATTTCGCTATCGCGTCGCGAGACCAAGCGGAATACCGAACGCTTCAATGGTCCTCTTTCGCAAAGATAGGAGATATCCACTCGCCTCTTTGGCTAAAAGAGTGCATCTCCTATAGGAGCAAGCCACCGGCAACGATAGTCGTGGAGCAGTTTGAATTTCTTGGTTCGTGACACAATAGATCAGAATTTCAAAACCGGCTCACTATTGCAGCGATTGAATTCTGCCCTTCGTACTTCTTATTGAAGTAGACTCCGGGATGCATTGTCAGAACAGACTTCGCGAGGGAGAGAGAACCCATGATGATCGATTGGAATGAGTATCATCGGCAGTTTGGCGCGCGCGTCGGCGAATTGATGAAGCTTTCGCCGGACACGGTGAAAGGCTATCAGACGCTGAGTGCCGCCAACTCTGCCACATCTAAACTTGGCGAAAAAACACGCCAACTGATTTCCCTGGCCGTTGCGATTACAACAAAATGCGACGGCTGCATCGTGCACCACACCGACGCCGCGCTGAAGGCCGGCGCGACCAGAGAAGAAATCGCCGAAGCGCTCGGTGTCGCCGTCGGCATGAACGCTGGCGCCGCCCTTGTCTATTCGACGCGCGTCCTCGATGCCGTCGAAGCAAAATCGTCGGCAGCCTCCCGCTCCTGAGTTGGTTCTCATCCCTGCAGATGTCTCACGGCGGGCTTCCGTTCTCAGCGTGAGACGTTGCTCCATTCGCCCTGACATGCCGCGAGCACACGCGACCTCCTCGCCCTGCATGGACAAGTTCTCTCAATTTCGCCGCTACTTCCACAACTCACTGTAAATAGGCCGCTTAGACCAGTCTCCGATTCTTAGTAACTCTCAAGCACAGAACCGCAACCAGCACCCATATTGGCTTGACCCTTGCTCCTACTTCCGCAAGGCAAGTTGTGTAGGAATCTCCCTCCTGCAGTTCTTGCAATCAAAGTAAGGGGTCTGGCTTCATGAAGCACTCAACGCTAACCCGCAGGCTCGCACAACTCGCGTGTCTCGCTATCGTATTCGGCCTTGGTTCCGGAATCGTCTTCTCGCAGGATGCCGACCGCAGGATCATCAAGAAAGTGGAACCGGATTACCCGGCGGTTCTTCGCGACAAGGGAATCGGCGGCACAGTGCGCCTGCGCGTGACCGTGCGTGCCGACGGCACCGTAAAGGATGTCCAGACTCTTGGCGGCAACGCTGTTCTTGTTGATGCAGCTGCTCGCGCCGTCAAACAGTGGCGCTATGCCTCAGCTGAAAAGGAAACAACCAGCGAAGTCTCCATCCACTTCGGCCCGCACTAATCTATCTGAGTAAGGTTACGTCCGACGACTGTGCATCGTCTTGTTTTGGCACGTACAGGGGCGCGATATTATCGTGCCTTCTTAGGCCGCCAACCGCGGGCTAGTCGTAGTATTCCTGCCCGAGGTGCGTGATCAACTCTTCGCCCATCATCCACCGCAGGGTGTTCTTCAGCTTCATCGATTGAATGAACAGGTCATGTTCCGGGTAAAGGCCTTCGCCCGTCATCGGAGATTTGAAGTAGAAGCTCAGCCATTCCTGGATTCCACGGAAGCCTGCACGCTGTGCCAAGTCCATGAACATAATCAGGTCTAGCACAATCGGCGCTGCCAGAATCGAATCGCGGCAGAGGAAATCTACCTTGATCTGCATCGGATACCGCAGCCAACCGAAAATGTCTATGTTGTCCCAGCCCTCTTTGTTGTCTCCGCGCGGCGGATAATAGTTGATGCGGACCTTGTGGTACATTTTGTTGTAAAGATCCGGATAAAGCTGCGGCTGCAAAATATATTCGAGTGCGCCAAGCTTCGATTCTTCTTTCGTCTTGAACGAACCCGGATCGTCCAGCACTTCGCCGTCGCGATTGCCCAGGATATTCGTCGAATACCAGCCATCCAGTCCCAGCATGCGCGCCTTAAAAGCCGGAGCGAGCACCGTCTTCATCAACGTCTGACCGGTCTTAAAGTCCTTGCCGCTGATGGCGACGTTGTGTTCCAGTGCCAGCTTTTGAATCGCCGGGATATCCACGGTCAAATTCGGCGCTCCGTTTGCAAAGGGAACTCCGCTCGTTATGCACGCCCACGCGTACAACATCGAAGGCGCGATCGCCGGGTCATTCTTCTTCATGCCCTCGACTAACTTCTCCGGCGTCGAATGCACCTCTTCCGGCTTGATGAAGACTTCCGTCGAAGCGCACCAGCAAGCAACCAGCCGCGAAACCCGCTTCGTCTTTCGAAAATTCTCAATGTCGTCCTTGAGCTGCAGCGCTAGTTCGTACTTGTTCTTTGCCTTCTTCACGTACGTTCCATCCAACCGTTTCACGTACTCGCGATCGAACGCCGCCTTCATCGGCTTGATGCCCTTAAGGAATGGCTTGACCTTGCCCAAATCTTCCGGCGTCAGAACCCCTGCTTTCTCCGCCGCCTGGTACGCATCGTCCCTGAAAATATCCCAACTCCCGAACACAAGGTCGTTCAAATCCGCTAGCGGCACGAACTTCTTGATCAGCGGCGATTTGCCTTCGGTACGCTTGCCGAGCCGGATGGTCCCCAGTTGCGTCAGCGACCCTACCGGCTGCGCCTTCCCCTTGCGCACCAGTTCTACTCCGGCCATGAACGTCGTGCTTACCGCACCCATACCGGGCGTCAATACCCCTAGTTTTCCTTTGGCAGGGGCTATCTTTGCAGGCTTTTCCATTCTGCTCCCTCAAGCAAGCGGCCCGTGGCGCGGCCGTTCGAATTAAATTTTTACAGATTGATGCAGCGGGCACGGCGCCCGAAATTCATCCCCAAGCAAACAAGCAGTATCGCGCAAAGCAAACCACTCATGCAAATGCGTATGAGGGAGTGCAGCACGCCATAGGCGCGAAACACGCTAGCCCAGCGCGTTTACCCTGCGCATCCTGTGCGTCTTTTTGGGTAAGTTTTTGGGGGCCGCCTTCCGCCTGCCCCGGCTCCATCGGGGAGGCGGGCCTGCTTGTCTTACGGAGTACGGCGAACCCAGCTTGCGGTTTATTGAAACCTTCCGCCCGGCCTAAGTTCAACGGCGGACGTACCGCCTCTAAGTCGGGCCTTTGTTCCTTAGGACCGTCGCCTATGCGACGAAAGGATGGAACTTGCCAACGTAAATGCCACTAAACACGCTATCGCAAAACCCAGGACAAAGACGATCAAGGGACCCTCCGTCAAACAACTCTTTAGAGTGCAACGGACTGGCCAAAGGTACAGGTAGCTAAGTTATTTATTTTCAATAGGAAATGTACTAGAACCGGCGGAATTTCCTTTCCCAAGTGTCCTGCATTTTCCACATGGCCGCCACACCCCGGGGCGGGCTCGGTAGTAAAAAAAGAGCCCCGGAAGGCAGCGCCTCTCCGGGGCAAATCCGAGCATATGAATTGAAATTACGTGTGGCTCAGACGAATCGAACCGTCGCCCGTATGGATCGTCACCGGCTGCCCGCCGCCGTTCATTTTCCCGTGAATCTGCGAATTGCTGAACTGGCCTTCCACCGTCACCGGAATGCCCAGACTAATCCGACCGTCATTCGTGCTGGCATCAATGTTCGCGTTCAAGTCGTTCGGAACCGTCAAATCGACGCTTCCATCTCCGGTTCGAATACTCCACGCGCTCAACACCTTTGATCCCGGTTGTGCATGTGCGTTGATGCTGCCGTCGCCCGTCTTGATATTCAGCGTATCGAAACGCCCGTCTAGCGTGATGTGCCCGTCGCCAGAGTCGGCTTCGATCTTTCCATCCAGATCACGGCCCTCGATGCTTCCATCACCGGTACGCAGCTTAATCTGCCCTTTCGCGCCCTGCACTTTGATATGCCCATCGCCGGTGTGAATATCCAAATTGCCTGTAATTGCTTCGGCTTCCACTGACCCGTCCCCGCTGTCCACGCTCAGGTCCCCGTCTTTCGGCATTCGCACTTCAAGCCGCAACCCGCGATTCATGTGGATTCCAAAGCCCCAATTCCAATGATTCGTTTCGCGAGCGCTCAACTCCACGCGGTCGCCTTCCTGCCGCGACTCGATCTTCAGGTTCTTATCCAGCGTGTAGCCGTTATAAATCACCCTCAGCTCGACTTGCTTCGTATCCGCCGTATAGACCCGCACGCTTCCGTCATTCGTATCTACGTGTACATTGGCTCGCCCGGACACCACATAGTTCTTCGTCCATTCCTCCGCCCGAGCCGCCGGAGCCACCGCCCCGGCCGCCAGAACCGCGAACGCCAAAAAGGGAAGTACCACCTGGCCGTATCGAATCCTCATAGGTTTATATGCCTCGCTTGGCCGTATTCCGGCTCGTCTGTAGGAGGTACGACACCTCGTATCAAAATGTTCCGTGTCGGACCGCTTTTGGCTGTGCTCTTAGGACTCATCCCTTTCGCGTAGCATCGACCCAGATCGGCTCGATGAACAAAGGCACTCGCAAGCGTTGGCTTCCCGGCTCGCCGGGATTCATTTCGCCTTGGCCGCGTGCTTCTTAGGATGTGCCCCGGGCTTCGGCCGCAAGGCCTCCAGGAACTCGTTGACAGGCAAGGTGTTAAGGACATCCTTCTTCGTCAGCCACGCACGCCGCGCCGTCTTCACTCCGTACCGGATAAACTTCAAATTGCCCGCCGTGTGCGAATCCGTCGAAATCACCACCTTCACTCCACGCTCTCTGCACATCCTCAAATGCACGTCGTTCAAGTCCAGCCGGTCGGGGTACGAATTGCACTCCATCGCCACCCCATTCTTCGCGCAAGCATCCAGAACTTTCTCCATGTCATAGTCGAGGGGATCACGCCGCAACAACAGCCGCCCCGTCGGGTGCCCAATAATCTGTGTGTACGGATTCTCAATCGCCGCCAGCATCCTTTCCGTCATTTCCGACCGATCCAGATTGAAGTACGAGTGGATCGAGCACACCACTACGTCTAGCTGTGCCAGCGCCTCGTCCGAGTAATCGAGCGCTCCACCCTTCATAATGTCCACTTCCGAACCAGCCAGCACACGTATTCCCAGCTTCCTGTCATTCGCCGCGTGTAACTTCTTTATGTGCGTTTCGAGTCGCTTTTCATCGAGTCCGTTCGCCACCGTCACCGCTTTCGAATGATCCGTAATCGCTATGTACTCGTGCCCCAGCTCGCGCGCCGCCTCCGCCATCTCTTCGATGGAGTTTTTTCCATCGCTCGCTGTCGTGTGCATCTGCAAATCGCCCTTTACATCCTTCAGCTCAATTAGATCTGGCAGCGTGTGCTTTTCAGCCGCGGTAATTTCTCCGGTGTTCTCGCGCAGTTCCGGCGGAATAAAATGCAATTTCAGCTTCCCATAAATCTCCTCTTCCGTCCCTCCCGCAACTCGCTTTTCGCCCTTTAGCGTCGCCAGCGCATACTCATTCAATGTGTAACCCATAGCGTTCGCGCGCCCGCGCAACGCCACGTTGTGCTCTTTCGACCCTGTAAAATAAAGCAGCGCCGCTCCGAAGTTTTCCTTCTCCAGCATTCGCACGTCTACTTGCAGCCCGTTCTCCAGCGTAAAACTCACCTTGTTTTCGCCGTGCGCCAGCGTCTGATCAATTCCAGGAAACTTCAAAATATGTTCCGCAAGTGCGTCCACATGTTTCTGCGCCGTGTGCCCATCGGCCATCGTCGCCAGCAAATCGAGGTCGCCCACCGTCTCTTTTCCGCGCCGCAACGAACCTGCGGGCGTCACACTCTCCACTGCTTTCCCCGCCTTCTTGATGTGCACGGCAATCGCCGTCGCCGCTTCTTCCGCCGTACTCAGCAGGAATCGTCCCGTCGACTTCTTGTACACTTCCACCGCTTTCAGAATATTCTGCTCGCTCTTCTCACCGAATCCTTCCAGTTCTCGCAGCTTTCCTTCTCTCGCAATTCTCTCGACGTCCGCCACCGTCGCCGCTTTGAATTTCTTCCAAAGCAGCGCCACTTTTTTCGGCCCCAGCGATTGCAGCTCCAGCACCTCGAGAATCGCCGCCGGATATTTTTTCAATAGTTTCTTCCTCAGCGAATAATCTCCTGTTTTCACGATCTCTTCGAGATGCTCCGCCATCCGGTCGCCGATTCCCGGCAACTCCTTCAGCTTTTCCGGCGTCTTCACCATCTGCTCGATCGATTCGGGCATCGAATCAATCAGTTCTCCAGCCTTCTCGTAACTCCGGTAGCGGCCGATGATCGCGCCATCAATTTCGAGGAGGTGTGCGGTCTCGCGCAGGATTTTTGCAATTTGTTTGTTGTCCATAGCCGCTCATTATATGCCCAACTCTTTTCCACCACTTTCTTTCCTACGTCTTAAATGTCACGGCAAAAACAAAAAATGGCCGGCAAGGGGGCGCTCCCTGCCGGCCGAATAATGGCAAACTGCAACTTCACCCTGCTTTTTGCACGTTCGATGCTTGTGGTCCCTTTGGTCCTTGTACAATCTCGAATTCGACCGCGTCGCCTTCCTGCAACGTCCGGTAACCGTCTCCTACGATCGCTGAGTAATGGACAAAAACATCCGGCCCATCTTCGCGACCTATGAAGCCGTATCCCTTCGAGTTGTTAAACCATTTTACGGTTCCCTGCACCTCGATCTGCCTCCTGAAGGTAGATTCAGTTTGTTTCACGGACATCATGCGGATTACCCTCGAACTAACCGCGATGTGAGTGCAACGCGCGGAGTGTATTCAGAAACGCCCTTGCGAGTCAATAGAACTTGACACAAACCTTATAAATATTCAGCAGACTTCAAGGCGTCCAAAATCGTTTTAATTAACGTTTTTTCGTATGTTTCCGAATTGTCGCGATGAATCGGAAGTAGTAGAGGAGTCCCGCAATCGACTTCGCGTCGTGCAGTTGTCCTTGCTCGATCATGCGCTCCAATTTGGTCGGTTCATAGATTGCCGAGACGATTTTTTCGTCCTCTTCGGGCGTTGCTTCGCCCTCGACGATGTCCGAAGCCAGCAACAGGAACATTTTTTCCTCTAAGAATCCGGGGGTCGGGAAGACATCCATAAAAACCCTAAGCTTCTTCGCCCGGTAGCCGGTTTCTTCGGCCAGTTCTCTGGCCGCCGCTTGCTTCGGGTCTTCGCCCGGCTCCATTCGCCCTGCCACCAGCTCCCACAAATACTGCTTCGCGGCGTGGCGGTACTGCTGAATCATCACGATCCGCCCGTCGGGCAGCACCGGAAGCACGACAACGGACCCCGGATGCGTAATGACCTCGCGCCTCGTTCGCAATCCCGTCGGCTCAATCAGCTCATCCCGCCGCAGCCCAAATACCGGCCCTTCATAAATCATTTCGCTGCTCAATACCTGCGCCGCCGGCTTGGCCGCCCCGTTCTTCTTCGCCATAAACTCTCCCCAAATTGTGCGTCCCGCAGTGTAATCGAACTCTTCGCATTTGCCACGCAAGGTCATATGTGGCGTAACATGGGAGGGCACGATCCCTCGGCCTCGCTCGGGACAGGTATATCGTGCCCTACTCTGTTTGAGGGAGTGTCATTGTTGGGGCCATCCTCCGGGACGGCCGTGCGCCTTCGCGGCAAATGTCGCGACTCAAATGCCTATCAACACGCTCATCGTTGACGACGAAAAGCCCGCCCGGGACGAACTCGCGTTCCTTCTGAAGGGCTTTCCCGAAATCAATCTTATCGGCCAGGGCAAAAACGGCCTCGAAGCCGTCAACCTCATCAAAGAACACTCGCCCGATCTTGTTTTTCTCGATGTCCAGATGCCCGGCCTCGATGGCTTCGGCGTCCTCAAGAAACTTGTCGAGCGCGAAGCCCGCGTTCCTCATGTGGTTTTCGCCACCTCCTTCGATCACTACGCGGTGCAGGCTTTCGATTTGAATGCCGTTGACTATGTATTAAAACCATTAGACAAATCTCGAATC
>Ga0126376_10000464_pt1 | contig 19700 bp, 18 predicted proteins | sample PanSoiMetPlot_15_FD_92760 | JGI IMG/M metagenome (GOLD analysis project Ga0126376, IMG submission 92760) | Tropical forest soil microbial communities from Panama - MetaG Plot_15 | ecosystem: Environmental > Terrestrial > Soil > Tropical forest > Bulk soil | place: Panama | collected 2016-02-17
CAACACCATCATCAGAGGTAGATAAAATCCGCTGAATGCACCGGCGTAAAGGGCGGGAAACGCGAAATACAAAGTTCCGCCTGCGGCCAGCAGCCAAACTTCGTTCCCATCCCATACCGGCCCTATGCTCGCCAGAATCTGCCGCCGTTCTTCATCCGTCTTCGCCACAAAAAGATGGATCGCGCCAGCGCCAAGATCAAATCCATCCAGCAGCACGTACAGCGCGACCATGATGGCTACCAGGCAGAACCAAATCGTTTCCATTTCGCCTCTCAGTCCGCAGCCAGCACGTCGAGCTCGGCACTTGGCATTTTGCCGGGCTCGGGGCCAATTTCAATTTCCCGCCACACGAGGAACAAAAACAGAATCGCTAGGACTGTGTACAGTCCCATAAAGCCAATGAGCGTAAACAAGGTGTTGCCAGCCCCGACTCGCGGCGACGTTCCGTGCATTGTTTTCATGAGTCCGTAAATCAGCCAAGGCTGCCGGCCCAATTCGGCAGTCATCCAGCCTGCTGTATTCGCGATGTAAGGCATAGGAATGCAAATCATCAGCAGCCAAAGCATCCAGCGCGATTTGTAAAGCCTTCCGCGCCACAAAAGAATTGCACCGAGCCCCATCACAGCGATGAAAATCGTTCCAAGCCCAACCATCACGTGATAGCTGTAATAGAGCAGCGCAATCCGATCCGGCCACAACTCCTGCGGAAAACTGTCGAGACCCTTCACGCTCGCCGCCCATTTTTGATAGGTCAAGAAGCTCAACATTTTGGGAACTTGCAGAGGATTGTCGAGCTTCTGATTCTGCACGTCTGGTTGTCCAAGAATCACCAGTGGCGCGCCCTGCTCAGTGTGAAAGAGCCCTTCCATCGCGGCAAGCGTCACCGGCTGGTTCGCAGCAATCTGCTTTCCCTGCATGTCGCCCGTGGGAAAGAGTTGAAGAAAAGCTGCAATCACTCCAACAATAACCCCGGTGCGTACAAAGGTCTTCCCGTATGCTTCGTCGCGCTTCGTCATCAGGTAGAACGCGCCGATTCCAGCCATTACGAAACAACCGGTCTGTAGTGCGCCGATCATGTTGTGCGCGTACTGCCAAAGCACCCATGGATTCAGGAGCAGGGCCCAGAAGTTCGAAAGAAGAATCTCGCCGTGTGGTCCAATGACATAACCAACCGGGTGCTGCATCCATGCATCGGTTGCGACGATGAAATATCCGGAAAGCCAAGAACCAACGAACACCAACACTGCGGAGAGCCAGTGGCCGACGCGTCCCAATTTTTTCTCGCCATACAAGAAGAGTCCAAGAAAACTCGATTCCAGAAAAAACGAAAACACTCCTTCCATGGCCAGCGTTTGCCCAATGACTCCTCCCGCAGTTTTTGAAAACTGCGCCCAGTTTGTGCCGAACTGAAATTCCATCGGAATTCCGGTCACCACACCGAGAGCAAAGTTGATTCCGAAGATGCGGGCCCAAAAGCGGGCTGCCTTGTTGTAGTGCTCGTCGCCGGTCCGTAGAGCTTTCGTCTTCAGGTATACGATCAGCAGCGCAAGCCCCATCGTGAGCTGCGGAAACAAATAGTGAAATGTGACCGTAAACGCGAAGTGCAGGCGGTGCGCTTCTAGGGCTGGCTCCATGGACGCTCCTTCACTGGCATTGTTGCGCCGAGGCATTGTTGAGCGCAACTTTCGCGGTGCTGACGCAGGTCCCGCTTTCCGTCAATGATTACGGCAATATTGCAGTGTGAACTCTGATCTGAAAGTGATCGCGGTCACCAACTCAAAAAATTATGCCCTCTGCGTTTCGCTTTCAACGCCAGTCATCTTTTCGAGCCTGGGCCGGTCCGGAATCAGCACGCTTGCGCCGTGAACTTCGATCAGCCCCTCGCGTTTGAAACTGGCAAAAAGCCGCGTTACCGTTTCCCGCGATGCGCCGATCGTTTCGCCGATTTCCTTGTGTGTCAAAGTCAGCGTCGCTCGGGAATGTCCATTCGTAGCCAGAGGTTGCGTTGGCAGGTCCAGAAGAAATCGTGCCAGCTTTTCCGCGGTGGAACTGGAAAATCCTAGATAACGTACTTCCAATAATGTTGCGTGATAAATTCGGCTCATGATTTCCGCAACCCGTACTGCCGCTTCCGCGTGTTCTCGCAAAAATTGCAGAAACGCGTCTTTGGGTATGAAATTTGCCTGCAATGGTTCCAGCGCTTCAGCGGTCAGTTCATAGGCTTTCCCAGTAAGCGTTCCTGCCAGTCCAACCACTTCTCCGGGTTCCGCAATTCGCACGATGATGGACTTTCCATCCGCGGACGTCGTCGAAAGTTTTACTCTGCCGTTGCACAGTACAAAAACGCCTCTAGGATCTTGTCCTTCGACAAACAGAATCGCATCTTTCGGATACACTGCCGACGAGGAAATTCCGTTAATTGCCGCCAGTGCGGGTTTTGGCAAATCGCAAAAAAAGTGCTCTTTAATGAGTGGACAGGTCAGACAATCTTCAATCACCTGAAGTCCATAAGGGGTTTTGCGGGAACTATTGGGCACTGTGGCCCGATGCTTTACTTTCGGGATGACCTTGACTTTGTATCCCATGATCTCGCTCCCTGGGCGCTCGGTTATACATTTCGGCGTCCAAGTGCATTCATAGCGGGATTCTGGCCAGGCCGAAGTGATACGCGGCACGCGCCGGTGTGATAGACATCACATATCGGCTAGCTCTTGCGAAAAGTCAATGCTTGACGAACTCCAAGGAGGGAACGTTCAGGTGAACTATCCGCGCATAGTCAACACAGGACAAACGGCTTGCGTTACTACACGGTGGGCAATTGCACTATCAAAATGCGTCTCAATGCCGATTCTCAAATGCGGAGCACGCACTCCTATCACAATCAAATCTGCGCCGGATTCCTTTGCGCATTCCAAGATTTTCTCGGCAGGTCGGCCAAACCGCACAAGAGCTTCCGGTTTGCACCAGTATCCTGATTCCTTTGGCAACAGTCTTTGCATTTGGTGCATAGCATCCGCCACACTCTCTTTCGGCGATTTAGGGCCTTTTTTTGGCGCCGGTTCGGGAAGGACGTGGAGAAGAATGAGTTTTGCCTGGCTCTCCTCGGCGAAGGAAAGTGCATAGGGCGCGGCGGCATCGGCTTCGCGACTGAAATCTGTAGCGTACAGAATGGTGTGAAAGCGACCGCCGTTGTGCACGCCATTGTGTACTGCCGGGCCGATAGTTAGAACCGGAGTGTTGCATTTCCGGAAAATTTCCTCCGCCACCGAGCCCATCATGAGCTTTAGCACCCCTGTTCTGCCATGAGTTCCGAGCACGACAAGATCAATCGAGTGTTCACGAAGAACGCTGTCGACCGCAGGCCAGACGTTGTTGCTCCTCATCAAAAGCGTTTGATGTTCGAGCCCAAGCAACTGTGACTCAAGCTGCTGACAGCCTTCCTGCGCTCTATTTTCCATCGCTTCCAGCGTGGCTGCAGCCGATTCGGGGCTTGCATATGCCAAAGGAAAAGAAGTGAGGACATGCAACGCCAGAATCTTTGATTCGTATTGCCTAGCGAGATTAAGCGCAAAAGGAAGCGCGCGCTCCGAGGCGTCGGAAAAATCAGAGAGAAAGAGAATATTGTTCAGCGCAAGACGCGTTCCCGGCTTGAGAGCGTTCATGCTCATGACCCCAATTGGCCGAGAGTGTGGAATCTTCCCTTCAGATTTGCCGTGACGCACGTCACGTTCGGCGGTGACCAAAGTCACGGTCAATTCCACCACTCAGCCCTAATCTTCTTGCGGACAATGCGGGGTCGCCGCAAAAGAGAGAAAAACATGTTGCTTCAGGAAATGGATGCGCAAGCGTGCAGAGAGTTGCTCAAGCGGCTCGGCTCGGGCCGGCTTGCTTGCGCGCGAAACAATCAACCATATGTGATCCCAATCTACTTCGCCGCGGACAACGATCTTCTTTATAGCTTCGCTACATTCGGGAAGAAGATTGAGTGGATGCGCGAAAACCCGCTGGTTTGCCTTGAGGCCGATCAGGTTCGCGGCCCGAACAATTGGGATAGCGTCGTTATATTGGGCAGGTTTGAAGAGCTACCGAACACGGTGGAATTTATGAAAGAACGTAAACAAGCACAGATGGTGCTCGATCGACGCGCGCTGTGGTGGCAGACGGCATATGCAGCGTCACAGCCGCGGACAGAACACAAACCACCGGAACCGATTTTTTTCCGTATACACATTGACGAAATCACGGGCCACAAGGCGCGGCCGGATGCGATCGAAACGACCTTCAATGGCGGAAAACAACTAGGAAGAAGCGCTGCGCACAGGTAGTCAGAAATGGAAGAAGACAGTTTCAGAATCGCCTTGTATGAAAACATCCCAACTGTAGCAATTCGCTGCGGCCGCTTTGCGGGCGAGGAGTGTTCCAATTCGCTCTCCGGGGACCGCTTTGAGTTCCGGATTTCTTTTTATGGCATCGAGATCTCCGAAGTAAACACGGGTGTGAACCGGTTTGAGCAAACCACGCATGAAAATCAAAACTTCGGCAAATGTGGCGCTGTTTGCCCTGGAGTGGTCGAAAACGACGGAGTAAGATCCATCCTCTGAAGTTGCAACGCGTGCGAACTTATCTCCCGTCCAGAACTCGAAGACTGCATCAGGGATTGGTTGATGATTTCCGTCGAAGATTTTGCCGGTAAGAGTGATCGTTTTGTCCGAAGATTCGGACGTGGCATTCTGATAGAGCGGCGAGAGTCCAATTGAGAAAAACGGTCCGACGGTTTGCGAAGAGGTGGGAGTCAACTTCATGGATGATTTGTCTCCATGGGAGTTGATTTTGCACCGCGCAGGATTATGTCGAAGCGATAGCCTAACGCGTGTTCCGGTTTCGTTGTATGCCAATCAAAAGTTGAAATCAATCTCTGTTTCGCGCTTTGGTCTGGAATACTGTTGTATATCGGATCGAAGGCGAGAAGCGGATCGCCCGGAAAATACATTTGCGTGACGAGACGCGAAAGAATTCCCGCCCCGAACAAAGAAAAATGAATGTGCGCGGGACGCCAGGCGTTTTCATGATTTTTCCAAGGGTAGGCACCTGGTTTGATGGAGACAAAACTGTAGCGGCCATCGCTGTCTGTGTGGACGCGGCCGCAACCCGTGAAATTCGGATCGAGCGGAGCAGCGTGATTGTCGTTCTTGTGCTTGTAGCGCCCCGCAGCATTGGCCTGCCAGATCTCTAGCAATGCGCCGCGAACGGGATGGCCGTCGTCATCGACGACTTTGCCCGTGACAATAATTCGTTCGCCGAGCGGTTCGCCGGCATGCTGTTTCGTTAGATCGGCGTCTTGGGAGTTGATTGGCTCGTGGCCAAACACGGGACCGCGCAGATCGGCAAGAGAACTAGGCAAAGCGACAAGCGGCTTCGAGGGCGCGCGCTTGCGAGTGCTGACGTAATCGGGATAGAGGTACGGCGGCTGCGAGTTGTTCAACGCATTTTGCTGGTCAGAGTGGGTCGGCATTTTGCATTCTCTGCTAAACACGCTCTAGCGCAACAGTAACTCCTTGGCCGACGCCAACGCACATCGTAGCCAGCGCTCGTTTTCCGTTCGTCTTTTGCAACTGATGAACTGCTGTAAGTATCAGGCGCGCACCAGTCATGCCGAGTGGGTGGCCGAGAGCAATCGCGCCGCCATTCGGATTGACGTGCGGGGCATCGTCCGGAATGCCGAGTTGACGCAGGCATGCGAGCGATTGGCTGGCAAATGCTTCATTCAATTCGATCGCGTCAAAGTGAGAAATCTTCAAGCCGAGACGCGCGAGCAGTTTCTTAGTCGAAGGAACCGGACCGATGCCCATGATGCGCGGCGGAACGCCCGCGGTGGCCATGCCAAGAAAACGCGCGCGAGGAGTAAGGCCGTGCTTTTTTGCGGCGTCTTCGGACACAAGAATCATAGCGGCTGCACCATCGTTTACGCCGGAAGCGTTTCCGGCAGTAATTGTTCCGGAAGTACGAAACGCCGGTTTTAGGTTTGCGAGCGCTTCGACGCTTGTGTCGGCTCGCGGATGCTCATCTTTAGAGATAATGACCGTCTCTTTCTTGCCGGGAATTTCAACAGCGACAATTTCTTCGCCAAGAAAGCAGGAAGTTTGCCCTTTGACCGCGCGCTGCTGGCTGCGCAGAGCAAACGCGTCCTGGTCTTCGCGCGAAATCTTGAATTCCTCGGCGACGTTTTCGCCCGTTTCCGGCATGGAATCCACACTGTACTGCCTTTTCATGATTGGGTTGATGAAACGCCAGCCAATCGTCGTATCGTAGATTTCGGTAGCGCGTTGAAAAGCGGCTTCGGCTTTTGGCATGACGAACGGCGCACGAGACATTGATTCGACGCCACCTGCAATTGCGAAATCGATTTCGCCTGTTGCGATGGCACGGGCCGCGGTCCCCACAGCATCCATTCCTGAAGCGCACAGGCGATTGATGGTCGCACCTGGAATGGAATCTGGGAGGCCCGCAAGCAACAAAGACATGCGGGCAACGTTGCGATTGTCTTCGCCGGCTTGATTGGCACAGCCAAGAATCACTTCGTCCAGTTGCGCCCAATCGGCCTTGGAGTTGCGTCTTACGAGTTCGCGAATCGGAATTGCCGCAAGATCGTCCGCACGAACGGAGGAGAGTACGCCGCCAAACCGACCAATCGGAGTACGAATTGCGTCGCAGATGAATACAGGTCTCGTCATTTCATCCCTTATGCCGCTGGAGCCTGGCCGTGCGCGACGGCCGTGCGATGCAGGAGGTCACGCAGAACACGGAGCTCTTCTTCCATGGGCGCCCCAGTTTCTTTTAGGTCTGAAGCGAACTTAACTTCCCACCCAGTCGCTTTCGTAACTTGGTCCCGCGCAATGCCCGGATGCATTTGAGTCACCGTAAGCTCTTTCGTTATTTCGTCCGGCTTCATAATGCACAAATCAGTGACGACGGCGACGGGGCCCTTTCCCGGAAGGGCGAGCTTTTTCCTTGCCTCGCCGCCATTGAGATAGCCTACGGAGGTCAGAAAATCGAGTTTTTTCACAAATGCGCGTGCAGATTGCTTCAGGACGAGCACGACTTCTTTAGCGCAACTGGCGATTTCGGGAGCGCCGCCTGCGCCGGGAAGGCGCGTCGTAGGCCTCATATAGTTGCCGATGACCGTTGTATTGATATTTGCGAATTTATCGATCTGAGCGGCGCCGAGAAATCCGACGTCCACGCGACCGCCCTGAAGCCAGTAGCGAAAGATCTCCGGGGTTGAAACGACAGTGTCGGCACGCTCTGCGAGATCGCCATCACCGATAGAGAGCGGCAGAACTTCCGGTTTTGCGCCGATCGGGCCGGACTCATAGATAAGAACGATATCGGGAGCGTGTGTGAGTCGCGCAAGATTTGCAGCTGTGGAAGGAAGGCCGATGCCGACGAAACAGACGGCTCCATTCTTGAGCAATCGCGAGGCGGCGATAGTCATCATTTCGGTTGTGGTGTAGTTCGCGGAGCTCAAACGATTTGCTCCTTTATGCTTTCGTTCAACAGTCTTTGAAACGCGACGAAGTCTTCGGTTTCGAGAATGTGTTTTCTGGTCCAATTCAAGAAGATTTCGCGATCGCGCGAAATTTCGTCCCAAGCCTGATAAAAACGGTTGTCGCGATCGTAGTAACCGTGTGCGTAGCTTGGGCGCGCGCCGCCTGGAACGTGGCACACGGCTGAAAGAATCCAGGAAGGAAGAACGCAAGCGTTTGGCGAAGCATTCAGATCGTCAACGATCTCTTCCACCGTGACGATGGCGCGTTTTGCTGCAAGAACGGCTTCTTTTTGTACGCCAAGGATTCCCCAAAGCAGAACATTCCCTTTGTGGTCGGCCTTTTGCGCATGAATGACAGTCACGTCAGGGCGAATCGCAGGAACGGCTGCTAGTTTTTCGCCAGTGAAGGGACATTCGATAAAACGAATGTTCTTGTTGTGCTGCGGCAGCTCGGAGCCTGCGTACGCGCGCAAAACCGCAAACGGAAGATTCGCTGCGCCAGCGACGTACGCGTTAGAGAGGTCGCCGTGGCCGTGCTCTTGAATTCCGAGAGGGGCCGGCCAATCTTTTTCGACTGCGTCGCGCAGGCGGTGCAGCGAGCCGACGCCGGGATTTCCACCCCAGGAAAAAATCAGCTTCTTCGCGCAGCCGGCGCCAATGAGCTGGTCGTAAATGACGTCGGGAGTCATGCGAATCAGCGTAAGATTTTTTCTGCGCTGGCGAATGACTTCGTGACCTGCTGCGAAGGGAATCAGATGCGTGAAACCTTCCATGGCGACGGTGTCGCCATCGTGAACGTGCGCGCGAATTGCATTTTGCAGCGAAGTGATTTCAGCCATGTCGATTCAAACTGATCGCAAGCGGCGGCGTACGGAAGAGATTATCATGCGCGCGAATCCAAAAAAATCTTGAGAAGCGTGGTTACGCCATTCCACAAAATCTGCACGCCGATACAGACGAGCAAAAAAGAAGAGAGGCGGAGAATGACGTTCATGCCCGTCTGGCCGAGGATTGCGGCGAGCCGGTCAGAGAAACCGTAACAGAGATAAATGGTAAAGGCGACGATGGCTGCACCAACGACGGCTGACAAAACCGCGACAAGGTCCGCGCCGAGATGATGAGGCGCATTCGCGCCAAGAGTAATAGCAATGGAGATTGACCCGGGACCGACGGTGAGGGGCAAAGTCAGCGGATAAAATGCACGGCGAAGAATGTCCGCCGGGTTCATGTTTTTCTGAATTTGGCCGCGCTCATCGGAATCTTTTTGTTTGAGAAGGGCCCAGCCGTTGGAGATGACAATGAGCCCGCCGCCGACTTGCACGATCGGAATGGAGATTCCGAAGAAAGCAAGAATATGTGTGCCGACGAGATAGGAAGCGACGATGAGGATGAAGCTGTTTAGCGTGATGCGCCAGGCGAGGAGGCGCCGGGCGGGAGTAGTGTAGTCGCTAGTGACTGCGAGGAAAACCGGGGCGCCGCCAATCGGGTTAACGATGGGGAAGAGGGCGCTGACGATGAGGAGAATACTTTTGGCGACTTCGAGCAAGGAAAGCTCCGGGAGAAAGTATAGCTGAGGTTCAAAATTGGAAGAATTGAACCACCCTCGGTTGTTTTCATAAGCACAGAATGGCTACGCAAAAAAGAAAAGGCGGGCTGCAGATGCAGCCCGCCTTTTCGTTGCCGGCGGCAAGTGCCGCCGGGAAGTTAGAAGGAGAAGCGTACGCCGAGTTCCAACTGACGAGAGGAATAGGCGAAGTTACTGTTAGCGTTGGTGATGGTGCCGAAGGGGCCGTTGAAGTTTAGACATGGAGCAGCTGTCGTACAGGCCGGTGCACCCGCAACGTTGTTGAGAGTGCCACTGGTTGAGATGACGTAACCAGTGTTGTTCACACTGGTGGCGTTGACGTGGTTGAAGAGATTGTAAGCCTGGGCCACGAATTCGGCGTTGTAACGCTCTGCAAAAGTGAACTTCTTTGAGATGCGCATGTCGACAACCTGAGTGCGCGGCAAACGGAATGTGTTTCTGCCAATTACATCGATGCCGCTGCGACCGCCGGAGCCGTTGATACCGCTGGAGAGGCCGCCGGGCGCGCTGCCGGAAGTAACAAGGGAGTACGGGAGGCCGCTCTGCGCCTGATAGAGAGGCGAGACTTGCCAGCCGTTGATAAGGTAGCCGAGCGCCCCTTCTTTCTTCCAAGGCGTGCCGATAATCGCGCTCAAAACGGAGCGCTGGCGAATGTCAAAGTTGGAGTTGCCGTACTCACCGCGAATGTTGAACGGGTTGAGCAGGTCATTGGTGTCGCTGAAAGTGCTTGAATTCTGGCCGAAGTCCAGCGAGTGGGCCCAGGTGTAGTTGTAGTTTATTTGGATGTTTTGCCCGACGCGCTTTTGGACACGAACGGCAAGAGCGTTATAGCTGGAGCTGATGCCGCTGAAGACATCGGTCATAGAGCCGAAGCTCGCGTTTGGACGGGGACCCTTGAAAAGGGTCGTGGTATAGGTCGGTCCGGCAATGGGGCCGCCAGCGCCGACGTTGTACGTCACTGTGCCAGCAGCAGTTGGACTAATGTTTTGATCGACGAAATCCGGCAAATCGCGGCCTAAGCTGCCGAGATAGCTGACGGAGAGAGCCGTCTTCCAGCCGAGATCGCGCTCAACATTCAGATCGAACTGTTGAATCGACGGATTCTGGAACTGCGGATCGAAGTAGGTGATCGCCAAAGCGGAGAGGTTCGTCGGTTGATTGGAAAGAATCTGGGGAAAAGCCGGTGCGCCCGCGGTAGTGGCGTTGAAACGGAAGGGGAACTGCCCGCCGTTCACACCGGTGCTGATGAGCGCGTTGTAGATGGTGGAGTTGATGATGCGGCCGTAATAGATGCCGTAGCCGCCGCGAATGGACGTTTTGCCGTCGCCAAAGACGTCATAGGCAAAGCCAACACGCGGACCCCAGTTGTTGGTGTCGTGGGGAAGGTGCTGCGTTGCAAAGACGGTAGGATTGGGAAGGAAGACTTTCGGCATCATTTCGTATTCGAAACGAACGCCCAGGTTCAAGGTCAAGCGGGGCAGAATGCGCCAGCTATCTTCCGCGAAGAAGGCGATGTCATTGGTATCGAATTGGAAGCCGAGCGGACCGAACGCCTGCTGGTATGAAGAATAGCAGGGGATGAATGTGAAGTTCGGAGCAGTTCCCGTGGTGCAGTGCCCGGGATGGTAGAAGTCAGAGAGATAGTTCAGCACGGACGTGTAGCTGAAGGAGCCGAACTGAAGGCGAAGGTTCTTAGCCGTGTCGTTAGTGTGAGCGATGTCGACACCGAACTTCCAGCTGTGCTTGCCCCGAATGTAAGAGACGGTGTCTGCGAACTGCGTGCGACGCTCGTCGGGGAATGCAGGCCGTTGTAGAAAAGTGGGGACGCCAAAATCAAAACCATTGGTGATGAACACGTCTGGAGGCAGCCCAAGTGGGTTCGTGTATGCAGGGAAATTGGGCGACTTGACAAGATTGGCAGCTTCATAGGCGCTGGGCGCTTGAGGGAATTCAAACTCAAGATCGCGCCCGTACTGGAAGCGGGCTTCGTTGCTGAGTGTGTTGGTGATGGTGGTATAGAGCTTGGCGACGCCCCAAGTGGTGCGAACATAGTCATTGCCAAAGCTGGCGACGCCGAAAGTGTTGCTCGCTTGCGTCTGAATACCAGCCGGGGAACCCCAGCGCATGCGATTGACTTCGAACGTCGCGTGGTTCCTGGAATTAATGGTCCAATCGATTTTGGGGAGGAAGATAGTCGCTTGGCCCTTGCGGGGAACAGGACCCGTTTCGGAAAGGAGGCCCGTCAGACCGCTGTTGTAGTCGGTAGTTGCTTGAGCGGTTTGGGCTGCCGTAGGAGTCTGCGTGGGAAAGAGATTATTCTCGCGCTGCGCCAGTGTGTTAATAGTGGCTGCGCTAGGGGCCGCGAAGAAAACGCTGGGGCTGGTGGCCTTTGCCGTGCCCGGATAGTTCTTGTCGTAACGATCGAAGGCGAAAAAGAAGAAGAGCTTATCTTTGAGGATAGGGCCGCCGACACCGAAGCCGTAAATCTTTCGCTCATCTACGGGCTTATAAGGGTTCGTTACGAAAGTCCCATTCTGAAGCGTTGTAAGCGTGGTGAAGGGATTGATCGCGCCCCATTCGTTGTCGCGATCATAATAATAGGCTTCCCCGTGGAACTGGTTGGAGCCGCTCTTGCTCACGGTATTGATAACCGCACCGGCAGCGCGGCCATATTCCGAAGAGTAGTTGGAAGTATTGACCTGAAACTCCTGAACGGCAGCTTTGGGTATGGTGTAGCCGATGCGCGTGCGACCGCGTTCCTCGGAAAAGAAAGCCTGATTGTTGTCACCGCCATCGACCGTGCTGTTGTTGAGCAAAGGGCTTATGCCGCGGAAGCTGATTAGACCAAAACCGCTGCTGTCGTTGACCGCGCCGGGGGTAAGTAGCGCGAAGCTCGACCAGCGGCCGTTGTTGATCGGCAAGTTGGTGACGGCTTTCTCGTCGACGACGTTGGAGAAATCCTGCGAAACAGTGTTGATAACAGGAAGTTCTGCGCTGACGACGACCGTGGCGCCGGCAGAGGCGACACCGAGGCGCGGATTGATTTCCGTGACGGTGCCGATTTGAATGACAACCTGCTCCGCTTTGTAGGGCGCAAAGCCGTTAGCTTCGACCGTGATGGTGTACTCAGCCGGAGTTAGCTTTGCGATACGGAAGTAACCAGTGTCGTCGGAGGTGGTGGAATCGGACGCGTTCGTACCGTTATTCTTTGCGGTTACTTTGGCGCCAGACACGGCGGCACCCGAGGAATCTGTGATAGTGCCTCCAACAGCGCCGTCGGTTGTGGACTGCGCACTGGCTCTACTGCCTAGAAACAACACACACACGACGCAAAAACAGAGCGCCGTTAACCAAGTCAAAATGCGACTCGCTTTCATCAATACCCTCCTGAGGATTCAATTCGAAATCAAATGCAGCACGGGCCACAAAACAAAGCCTATAAGTCCACTTCAAAGGGGTGTAGGGGGACTCTCAATGACGCCCAATGGCGACCACCACGACGAGAACCGAAACTTGAATGTTACAAGCCCCAACTCAATGTGAATATTCTTTAACACAGAAAGGGTCCAATGTTAAAGCTCATTTCTGTGGAAAAGTATTGCTGCAAAGCATCGGTAAAGCCAATGCCAACCTCGACTCGCAACTTTATGTAATAGAAGGTAAGGAAAGGATGTTTCTTGTGTGTTAAAGAAATGCAAAGACAGGGTTAAGGCATATTGTGTGGAGGATGGAGCTGGGGTAGAGTCTGCGGCTCGGAGAACCGGAATGGCAAAGAAGACTGCGAGTCCAAAGGTCAAGAACGAAACGGTCAAACCACTATTGACGAAGGCGAGAATCCAGAAACGGATCCGGGAAATGGGGAAGCAGATCCGAAAAGATTTTCCCGGAGAGCCGATCCTTTTAATTGGGGTGCTGAAGGGGGCCGTGCCGTTTTTGGCGGATTTGGCGAGGCATATTCCAGGAGAAGTGACGTTTGATTTTATTGCCGTGTCGAGCTACGGGAAGGACACGAAGTCGTCTGGCCAGGTGAAATTGAATAAGGACCTCGACTCGAGCATTGAAGGCAAAACGGTCGTTGTGGTTGAAGATATTTTGGATACGGGACTGACTTTGCAGTATTTGCTGAGGATTTTACAGCAGCGGAAGCCGAAGCATCTGCGAATTGCGGTGCTACTGGATAAAGTCGAGCGGCGAATCGCGAATGTTCACGCGGACTATGTTGGATTCGTGATCCCCAACGAGTTCGTAGTGGGATTTGGATTGGATTACGCGGAACGATATAGAAATCTGCCGCAAGTAGGGATTCTTCATTTGCCTAACGCAGAATAGTCCTGTCCACGGGCACTAGCAGCGGCCTGATATACTGTACTTTGAGCATGAATCCCCCTGAAACACAGACAGATCCCATCCTGACTTCCACACCTTCTGAAGTGTCAGAAGAAGTGCTTGCGACGCTGACGCAAATCGGCGAAGAGGTGAATGCTTCGCTCGATTTGGACGAAGTGTTGGCGCGCACGGCGGCGCTGATCAAGAAACACATAGATTATGAGATTTTTGGAGTTCTGCTGCTCGATGAGAGCACACAAACGTTAAAGCATCGCTTTTCGATTGGCTACAACCGGGAGCTCGCCGCAAATCTAGTGATTCCCGTTGGACAGGGAATTACAGGCACGGCCGCGGCGACGGGGCATGCAGTGCGTGTGTGCGACGTAACGAAGGATCCGCGATACATCAATGCGATTGACGCTGTCCGGTCAGAACTGGCCGTCCCGCTTATGGCGCAGGGTAAATGCATCGGAGTGCTGGATATTCAGAGCAATCACCTGAACTATTTTACGAAAGACCAGCAAAGCATTTTGACGCTGCTGGCAAGTCGGCTGGCGGTAGCGATTGAAAACGCGCGGTTGTTCGAACGGGTTCGTTCGCAGGCGGAGACTTTGCTTCTGTTGAATGAAGTCAGCCGCGAGATGAGTTCGATTCTGGACGTCGAGGAGTTGCTTCGGCGTGCCGCGGAACAAGTGAAGCGCGTCATCGACTATCAGATTCTGAGCATTATGCTCTACGACGAAGAGCAAAAGGTGTTCCGGCACAGGTTGGACGTCAAACACGGGCAGCGGGTGCAAGGGAAATTGCGCGTGGCTGCAAGCGAAGGAATTGTAGGTGCAGCGGCGACGCTGAAGGAGCCGGTCCTGGCGCCGGATGTGAGTCTGGACCCGCGATATCTAATGGTGAATCCGGAGACGCGATCAGAGCTTGCCGTGCCGATGCTGCACAAAGGAAGGATCCTCGGCGTGCTCGATCTGGAAAGCCCTCAGTTGAATGCTTTTACGCAGGATCATGTGCAGACGCTTTCGATTCTAGCGGCAAACCTTGCCGTTTCGCTGGAGAATGCGCGCCTCTATGAAAAAGTGGCTCGCGATGAAGCGCGGCTGGAGCGTGATTTACAGGCCGCGAAAAGAATTCAGGGCGCGCTGATTCGTCCCGTTCCTACTGAAGATTTTGGGCTGGACATGGCGGCGCGGTATATCTCGGCGAGAGAAGTTTGCGGAGATTTATACGAGTTTCTCCGCTACGGACCGCAGCAGCTCGGAATTGCGTTGGCGGACGTAAGTGGAAAGGGAACTGCGGCGGCATTGTACGGAGCCGTGGCGATCGGGATCATGCGCAGCCTGGCACCGCAGAAACTGCAACCCGCAGAAATGCTGCGACAGATGAATCAGCTGGTTGGCGAACGGAAGATTGAAGGACGCTTTATGACGGCGTGTTTCGCGACTTGGCAGAAAGGCCGGCAGAAGCTGCGAATTGCCAATGCGGGGCAGTCGCAACCGCTCTTGTATAAGGATGGGAGATGCGGAAAGGTCGAACTGACCGGTTATCCGCTGGGGATTTTTGAAGAGGTGAGTTACGACGAGTGGGGCGTAACGCTGGAGCAAGGCAACATCGTTGTTTTTCATTCGGACGGAATTGCGGAAACGACAAACAGTGAAGGACAGTTTTTTGGCACAGAGCGTCTGCGCAAACTGATTGAAAGCCATCATGAGTTTTCCGCGACCGAACTTTCCGATTTGATCTTGAGTGAAGTGGACTGGTTTGCGCAGAGCGCGCCGCTCTCCGATGACAGAACTCTGGTTATATTGAAGGTCCGATGAGCGCACAAGCTGCGGCAATCTCCGGTTCTCAAACGTTTGTCGATCCGGCTGAATTCACGCCGTTTTTTGGATGGAAGAAGGGAAGAGCATCGAAGCGCGAGACAGTTTATTGCGAGGGTGTTTCGCTTGTTGCGGCCGCCACGAAATTTGGAACTCCTCTCTATCTCTACAGCCGAAGCGCCATTGAATCCGCATATCGAGAGCTTGATCTCGGATTGAAGGGCATTCCGAACATGTTGTGTTTTGCTGTGAAATCAAACGGCAATCTTTCTATTTTGAAGGCGCTGGCGAATCTCGGGAGCGGATTCGACGTCGTGTCTGGAAATGAGCTGTTACACCTGCAACACCTCGGTGTTTCCGGCAATCGAATCGTGTTTTCTGGCGTGGGCAAGTCGCGGGAAGAGATTCGAACGGGACTGCGCTACAACGGAAAGAAGCGCGGAAAGCCGACAGGGATATTGCTGTTTAATGTGGAGTCCGAAGAAGAGCTGGAAGTTCTGCTTGAAGAATCTTCGAAACACGTTGCGCGCGGCGGGCGAGTGCCTGGTGTGGCAATTCGCGTGAACCCGGATGTGCAAGCGGGAGGGCATCCGCACATTTCGACCGGGAAATACGAACACAAGTTTGGCTTGGAGTGGAACACGGCTTTTTCACTCTATAAGAAATATGCGAGCGCGAAGCAGATTTCGTGGGATGGAATTAGCGCGCACATCGGTTCTCAAATCACCGATCTCGAGCCGTTCCGAGAAGCGTTGAGGCGCGTTGTTGGCTATGTTTCGCAGTTGCGCTCGGAAGGGATTGCGCTGCGTTACCTGGATTTTGGCGGCGGCTTGGGCGTGCGATACACGGATCAGCAGGTCCCTTCGCGCGAATCTTATGCGGAGATGGTAGCGAGCCTGGTGAAGCCGCTGGGAATTCATTTGTTGCTCGAGCCTGGACGCAACATCATCGCGCCGGCGGGCATTTTACTGACAAGAGTGCGCTACGTGAAACGCAACGGGGAAAAAAAATTTGTGGTCGTAGACGCTGCGATGAATGATTTGATGCGCCCGTCGCTCTACGGGGCCGTGCACGCGATTACCAGTGTCGAGCGGCGCGAAGGTGCGCACCATACGTATGAACCCGCTGACATCGTGGGACCGGTGTGCGAGACGGGCGATTGCTTCCTGCGCGGCTGGCCGATTGGAGAAGTGAAAGCTGGAGATGTGCTGGCCATTTGGACTGCCGGAGCGTACGGAATGTCGCTCGCGTCGAATTACAACGCGCGTTTTCGTCCGGCAGAAGTATTGGTGGAAGGAAAACGGGCAAAAGTGATTCGCAAACGGGAATCGTTGATAGATTTGTTGCGAGGCGACGCGCTCGCGTGATTTAAGCTTCTCCCCACTTGAGTTTGCTTCGCAGAATTTCGTAATAAGACTTGCGCTTCGGTTGAATCAGTTTTAGGCGCTCTTCCGCGCGGAAAATTCGGACTTTGTCCCCAGACTGCATCTGCACGCCTTTTTGTCCATCCAAAGTTAAATAGACGGACTCTGCTGGGCCGCTGAGTTTTAATTCGACGCAGCATTTATCGTCCACGACGATGGGACGGTCGCTGAGTGTATGCGGGCAGATAGGCGTAATGATGATGGATTCGACGTTGGGATGAACAATTGGCCCGCCCGCGGAAAGGGAATAAGCCGTCGAACCTGTTGGTGTGGCCACGATGAGGCCGTCGGCGCGATACCGGCAGACGAAATCGGTGTTGATGGTGAGGCGAACTTCGATCATTCGCGCGAGAGCGCCTTTGTTGATGACGACTTCGTTGAGGACACGCTGGTCGTCAAGCGTTTTACCGTCGCGGATGAGCACGGCGTGAAGCAGCACGCGTTCGCTTGCGGTAAGATGGCCGGCAAGTGTTTCTTCAAGCGCGGGATAAAGCTCCTGCAAAGTAAAACTCGTTAGAAAGCCGAGGCTGCCGAGGTTGATAGGGAGAATGGGGATGCCGCGCGGTGCGGCTTCGCGGGCAGCAGCGAGAAGTGTGCCATCGCCACCGAGGACAAGCAGGAGATCGCTTTGCGCTGCGAGTTCGGCGCGCGTTTTGCCTCCCTCGGTTTTATCAAGGGAGGTTGCCGTCTCTTGGTCGTAAGACGCATTCAATTTCCGATCGGCGAGCCATTTAAGGAGTGGAGGCACGATGCCCGTTATGTCCACGCGGCGCGGGCGGGAAAAAATGCCAATGGTTTTGAAGTCAGACATGGAGTGGATGGATTCTACCTTAGTCATGCGGATTTACGGGCGTGCAGAAAGAATTCCTGATTGCCTTCTGCGCCCATGAGGCGACTTGGGTGAATGCTGAGAACTTGCAGACCATTTTGTTGTGCATGTTTCTTGACGAAGGCGATTGCCTTTTCGTGTAAAGCAGGATCCTTCACGATGCCGCCAGAGCTTACGTCTTCGCGACGAAGTTCGAACTGCGGTTTGACGAGGATGAGGAACGTTGCGTTAGGCTTCGCGACTTGAACGGACGGCGCAAGGATTTTGGTGACTGAGATGAAAGAAACATCGGCTACAGCGAGGTCAACGAGCTCGGGGATGTCGTCAGCCTGCAGCTCGCGGGCGTTGCGCTCGATTTTGATTACGCGATTGTCCTGCCGGAGCTTCCAGGCAAGCTGATTGACATTGACATCCACTGCGTAGACACGAGCCGCGCCATGTTGCAGCAAACAATCGGTGAAACCGCCTGTCGAAGAGCCCAAGTCAAGGCAGACGAGGTTTTGGGGATCGACGGAGAAATCGGCAAGCGCACCTTCAAGTTTGAAGCCACCGCGGCTTGCGTATTTCTGAAGGCGGCTGGCGACTTCGATTTGAGCGGATTCGGAAATTTGTGCGCCGGCTTTTTGCTGCTTGGCTCCGTCGACGGTGACTTCGCCCGCGAGAATCATGGCTTGGGCTTTTTGACGAGAGTCCGCGAGGCGGCGTTCGAACAGCAGAACGTCGAGACGCTTCTTTGGCGATTTCGCATTCATGAAAAACTACGCGCGGCGGCAGACGAGAAATTCGGCGATTTCGCGAAGGCGCGAGGCTTTCGAACCGTAGGTGTCGAGTTCGGCGATCGCTTTTTCGGAGAGTTCCTTCGCAATTTGATGAGAGCGCTCGAGGCCGAAGACGCTTGGATAAGTCGCCTTCTGCTGCGCGATGTCCTTGCCCGCAGTTTTGCCGAGAGCGGCAGAGGATTCTTCGACGTCGAGAATGTCATCGGTAACTTGGAAAGCCCAACCGATCGTTTCGCCGAAGCGGCGTAGGCGAGTGACATCCTCATCCGGCGCACCGGCACAAAGCGCGCCCGCCGTAATCGATGCGCGAATCAATGCTGCAGTCTTAGAACGGTGAATGTATTCGAGCATTTCCTGGCCGACGCCCTTGCCTTCGGCTTCGAGGTCGGCCACCTGGCCGCCGACCATTCCATTCACGGTGCCCGCAGCGGTGGCGATTTCCGTGACCATTTTGACGCGGCGACTGGCGTCGACTGGTGCTGCAGCAACAGTTTCGAAAGCTAAGGTAAGGAGCGCGTCTCCGGCAAGAATGGCGGCTGCTTCTCCGAATTGTTTGTGACAAGTGGGCTTACCACGGCGAAGATCGTCGTTGTCGAGGGCAGGGAGATCGTCGTGGATGAGGGAGTAAGTATGGATGAATTCGATAGCGCAGCCAGGATATAGGGCAGCAGAAACGTCGTCGCCGAAGATTCGCGCCGATTCAAGGCAAAGAATAGGGCGGACGCGCTTGCCCCCGGCGAACACGCTATAGCGCATGGCTTTGTGAATAGACGCGGGGGGAGTAGCTTCCGGCGGCAGGAGGCCTTGCAGTGCCGCGTCTACTGCTTGCAGGTCTTCTTCAAAGAAAGCGGGGAGCTTCATCGTGAGTTGAGGGGCAAAGGGAAGCGAATCAAGATTCGTCGCCTTCCGGGTCGAAAGGTTCGGCGGTAATTTTGCCGTCCGCTTTCTTCAAAAGAATTTCGACTTTGCCTTCCGCTTCCTCAAGCTGTTTCTGGCACTCGCGCGAGAGCGCAACGCCTTCTTCAAACAACTTCATTGCGTCGTCGAGCGAAAGTTGCGGGCTCTCGAGTTTGCGAACGACTTCCTCTAGACGAGCAAGTGTCTTTTCAAATTCCGGTTTCTTTGCCGGTTCCGGTTTTTTTGTTACTGGAGTGTTCACTCGAGTTCGCTCGTCCGCTCGCAAGTCAGATTTTTTGTGCGCTTACTTCTGGCAAGTGCTGCAAAAGTATGTCGACCGTCCGCCTTGGGCGATTCGGCGAATCAAATTGCCGCAGCGGCGGCAGGGCTGATCCTCCAAATCGTACGCCCGAAGGATTTGTTCGAGCCCCTGAAACCACCACGACGGGTCGCGGAAATCCGGAGCAGGGTGCAAACAACATTCTAAGGCA
>Ga0126376_10000465_pt1 | contig 19699 bp, 17 predicted proteins | sample PanSoiMetPlot_15_FD_92760 | JGI IMG/M metagenome (GOLD analysis project Ga0126376, IMG submission 92760) | Tropical forest soil microbial communities from Panama - MetaG Plot_15 | ecosystem: Environmental > Terrestrial > Soil > Tropical forest > Bulk soil | place: Panama | collected 2016-02-17
AGCGCGTTGGTCAGGCCTGGACGCGCCGGCACCATCACCTCGGGAATGCCGAGTTCGCGGGCCAGCGCCACGGCGTGCAGCGGACCGGCGCCGCCGAAAGCAAACAAGGTAAAGTCGCGAGGGTCGTGACCGCGCCCGATCGAGACCATGCGAATGGCGCCCGCCATGTGCGTGTTGGCAAGCTCCAGCACGGCGGCGGCGGCGGCATCGGCGCTGAGGCCCAGTGGCCGCCCGAGCCGCCGCTCGAAGGCCTCGCGCACGGCGGCGACCGGCGCCTCTCCCGGCACCGACAGCAGCGCCGCCGGGTCGAGGCGACCAAGCAGCAGATTGGCATCGGTGATGGTCGGCTCGCTGCCGCCGCGCCGGAAGGCGATCGGTCCGGGCTCGGCGCCGGCCGACTTGGGCCCGACCGCGAGCATGCCGGCGGCATTGATGGCGGCGATCGAGCCGCCGCCGGCGCCGATGCTGCGCACGTCCAGCATCGGCACATGCACCGGCAGGCCATAGGCGATGGCGAGCTCCGCCGACACTTCGGGAATGCCACCGCGAATGAGCGCGACGTCCGATGAGGTGCCGCCCATGTCGTAGGTAATGGCGTGCTTGATGCCGCTCTGGGCCAAGGTCGCTGCCGCCGCCATCACCCCTGCGGCCGGCCCGGACATGATGGTCTTGGCCGCCTCGCGGGCAACCAGGCGGGCGGCCACCGTGCCGCCGTTGCCGTTCATGATGATGAGGTCGCGCTCGAAGCCTTGCGCCGCCAGCTCGGTGGCGAGGCGGTCGACGTAGCGATCGAGAACCGGTTGCACGGCGGCGTTGATGGTGGCGGTGGTGCCGCGCTCGTATTCGCGAAACTCCGACAACAGTTGGTGCGCGAGGGTGATATAGGGGTTGGGCCAAAGGGCGCGGGCGATGGCGCCGGCGCCGAGCTCGTGCACCGGGTTGGCATAGGCGTTGAGAAAGTGAATGACCAGGCTCTCGCAGCCGGCCTGCAGCAGGGTTTTGACGGCGCCCTCGACGCCGGCGCCATCGAGCGGCGTCAGAATTTCGCCACTGGCGCTGATGCGCTCATCGACCTCGAGCCGCAGCTCGCGCGGTACCAGCGGTTCGAACACGCCGGTCATGCCATAGGCATTGGGCCGCGTACGTCGGCCTAGCTCGAGGCTGTCCCGGAAGCCCGAGGTGGTGATGAGGCCGACCTTGGCGACCTTGCGCTCCAACACCGCGTTGGTGGTGGTGGTGGTGCCGTGGATGATGAGGTCGAGGCTGCCGGCGGCGACGCCGGCTGCCGCCAGCACCGCCAGCACGCCGTCGGCCTCATTGCCGGCGGTGGTCGGGATCTTGGCGAGCCGCACCCGATCGCCCGCCGCTGCCCGCTCGTAGACGATGAGGTCGGTGAAGGTGCCGCCGACGTCGATGCCTGCAACCCGCCGCATGCGCACCAAAACCTCGGGCCTGCCGCCGATGTCATTAGTATACAAACAATCCTGCGCCGGGTCCACTTGCCGCAAGCACCGCCGGCCGGCAGCGTCGGGCCCCCGCCAGGCGCCGGTCGCACCAGCACGCGGCCGACGGCAGTCCGCCTAGAGCAGCTTGCCGGGATTGAGGATGCCTTTGGGATCCAGGGCCTGCTTGATGGCGCGCATGACGTCGAGCGCGACCGGGCTCTTGGCGGCCATCAGCGCATCGCGCTTCATGACGCCGATACCGTGCTCGGCGGAGATCGAGCCGCCGAATTCCAAGGCCGCCCGGTTGACCGCCGCCTGCAGCGCCTGCCACAGCGCCAGGAATTGCGCCTTGGGCATGGCCAGCGGTTGGGCGATGTTATAGTGCACATTGCCGTCGCCAAAATGGCCGAACGCCAAGCGACGCGCCGCCGGGCAGATGCCGAGCACCAGCGCGTCGGCCCGGGCGATGAAGGCGGGAATGCTGGCGATTGGTACCGAGACGTCGTTCTTGACGTTGCCGCCCTCGTGCTTTTGCGCCTGCGAGATCAGGTCGCGCAGGCGCCAGAAGTCGCGCGCTTGGGCCACGGAGCTCGCCAAGGTGGCATCGACGATGAGGCCGCGTTCGGCGGCCGCCTCAAGGATCGCCAGCATCTGGCGTTCGGCGCTGCCGTCCGGCTTGAGGCCACTGACGTCGATCAGGGCATACCATGGCGCGGGCGTCGCAAACGGGTCACGGGTGTTGGCGACGTGCTTGAGCACGAAATCGATGGCAAGGCGCGGCATGAATTCGAAGGCGGTCAGGCTGCTGCCGGCGGCAGCGGCGGCCGCCGCAAACAGCGCCAATACCCGCTCCAGGTCGGCGAGGGCCACAAATGCCGTCGCGGTCTCGGCCGGGCGCGGAAACAGCCGCAAGGTCGCCGCGGTGATGATGCCGAGCGTTCCCTCCGAACCAATGAACAGATGCTTGAGGTCGTAGCCGCTATTGTCCTTCTTGAGCGTGCTGAGCGCGGGTAGCACGCGGCCATCGGCCAGCACCACCTCAAGACCCAGGGCCAGCGCCCGCGCCGTGCCGTAGGCCAAGACACCAGCGCCACCGGCGTTGCTGGCGAGATTGCCGCCGATCTGCGCGCTCCCTTCCGAGGCCAGACTCAAGGGAAACAGCCGATCGACGGCGGCGGCCGCCGCCTGCGCCTCGGCCAGGGTCACGCCGGCCTCCACCGTCATGGTGTAGCCGGCCGCATCGACCTGCCGCAGCCGTTTGAGGCGGCCAACGGACAACAGGATTTCGCCGTTGAACGGCAGCTGGCCGCCGACCAGGCCGGTGTTGCCCGCCTGCGGCACCACCGCGATCGCATGCGCGTTGGCAAGCGCCATGATCTCAGCCACCTGATCGGTCGAGCCTGGCCGCACCACCACCCCTGCGCGCCCCTGATAGAGCTCGCGCCATTCCCTGAGATAGGGCAACTGCTGATCGGCGTCGATCAGCACGTGTTGACGCCCGACGATGGCGCTGACGCGCTCGATGATGGCGGGGCTCAGCGCCACGCCGGCGGAGGAATTGTTCATTGCGGCCTCGCCGCGCGCCGCAGCCGATCATTGATGGCTTCGCCCAGGCCACGCTCGGGGATCGGCATCACGGCGATGCCGGCGGCGGCGCCATCGAGCCGGCGCAGGCCCGCAAACAGATTGGCGGCAGCTTCGAGAAGGTCCGCCTCGGGGCTCAAGTTGAACACCGGGCCGGCATGCTGCGGCAGGTCGCGACCGAAGGCCAGCAGGGCTTCGCCCGGCAAAACCTCGCACACCGCCAGTCGCAGCGGCGTTGCCGGCGCATAGTGGCGCTCGAGCATGCCGGGCGAGGCCGGGCGGTCGCTGGCACCGTCGGCGACCGGCAGCGGCCGCCGCAGCACGCCGGCAATGACCGCGCGCTCGATGCCGCCCAGCCGCAGCACCACCGGCGCCTCGCCGCTGACATCGACCACGGTCGATTCGAGGCCGAGCCGGGTGGCGCCGCCGTCGAGGATCAGGGCCACGCAACCGCCGAGGTCGGCCGCAACGTGGGCGGCGGTGGTGGGGCTCACGTGACCGGAGCGATTGGCGCTCGGGGCCGCGACCGGCACGCCGGCGGCCCGCAACAGCGCCTGGGCCACGGCATCGGCCGGCACCCTAATGGCGATGGTGTCGAGGCCGGCGGTGGCGAGCTCGGCGATCGGGCTCGCCGTGCGCCGCCGCAGCACCAAGGTCAGCGCCCCCGGCCAAAAGGCGGCGGCGAGCGCTAGCGCGGTGTCGTCGAACGCGGCAAGCCTCGATGCCGCCGCCAGATCCGGCACATGCACGATCAAGGGATTGAACCGTGGTCGCCCCTTGGCGGCAAACACCGCCGCCACGGCGCGGGCGTTGGTCGCATCCGCACCAAGGCCGTAGACGGTCTCGGTTGGAAACGCCACCAGCCGGCCGGCGGCGAGCGCCGCCGCGCCATCTGCGATTGCCTCCGGCGTTGCCGTTGTCACGGCCATCTTTGTCACCACACCACCAGCTACTCGGGGCAGCTACTCGGGGCAGCTACTCGGGGCAGCTACTCGGGGCAGCTACTCGGGCCTTTCGAGCCTGGAGCTTTCCGCCTATTGTGCCGCCAGCGTCAAGGCGCAATGTCAAGCCGCGCGAGGCCTTCCCATGACCTATCAGGCTCCCGTAGACGACATTATGCACGCGCTCAAGAGCGCGGCCGGGCTCGACGAGCTCATGGCGCGTGGCCTGTTGGGCGACCTCGACGAGGCCACCATCCGCGCCGTCATCGAAGAGGCCGGCAAGTTCGGCGCCGAGGTGTTGGATCCGCTGAGCCCCATCGGCGACCGCAGCGGCTCGAAGCTCATCGGCGGCCAGGTGGAAACGCCGCCCGGCTGGCGCGAGGCTTACCGGCAGTTTGCCGCCGGTGGCTGGGGGGCGCTGGCGGCGCCGGAACAATGGGGCGGCCAGAACCTGCCCAGCCTGGTGGCGACGGTGGCCGGCGAGATCTGGAATTCGGCCAACTTGGGCTTCGGCCTGTGCCCGCTGCTGACGCTCGGAGCGATCGATGCGATCGAAGCCGAGGGCAGCGAGGAGCTCAAGCACAGCTTTCTGCCCAAGATGGTGTCGGGCGAATGGTCCGGGACCATGAACCTGACCGAGCCACACGCCGGCTCCGACTTGAGCCAGTTGAAGACGCGCGCCGTCAAGCAGGCTGACGGCAGCTATCGCATCTTTGGCACCAAGATCTTCATCACCTACGGCGACCACGAACTGACCGACAACATCATCCATCTGGTGCTGGCGCGCCTGCCCGACGCCCCGCCCGGCACGCGCGGGATCTCGCTGTTCCTGGTGCCGAAGGTGCTGATCACCGCCGACGGCGCGCTGGGGGAACGCAACGACGTCGTGTGCGCCGGCATCGAGCACAAGCTCGGCATTCACGCCAGTCCCACCTGCGTCATGAAGTATGGCGAGAGCGGTGCCGGCGCCGTCGGCTATCTCGTGGGTCAGGAAAATCGCGGCCTCAACGTCATGTTCATTATGATGAATGCGGCGCGGCTGGCGGTCGGCATGCAGGGCGTGGCGGTGGCCGAGCGCGCCACCCAACGCGCCGTCGCCTACGCCAAGGAGCGCCGCCAGGGCCGCAGCACCAGCTCCGCCTCGTCGGCCGAAATGGCGCCGATCATCGAGCACCCCGACATCCGCCGCAGCCTGATGACGATGAAGGCGTTAACCCAAGCGGCGCGCGCCATCTGCCTCGTGACCGCGCGTGAGACCGACGTCGCCCGCCGCGCCCCGGACGCGGCCGAACGCGCCGCCGCCCACCAGCGCGTGGCGCTGCTCACCCCGGTGGCCAAGGCCTTTGCCACCGACATCGGCTGCGAGGTGGCCTCGATCGGGGTGCAGGTCCACGGCGGCATGGGCTTCATCGAGGAGACCGGCGCCGCCCAGCATTATCGCGACGCTCGCATCCTGCCGATCTACGAGGGAACCAATGGCATCCAGGCCATCGACCTGGTCGGCCGCAAGCTGGGGTTGGAGGGAGGCGAGGTGGTCAAGGCCTACCTCGGCGATCTGACCCAGACCGTCGAAGCGGTGCGCGCGTCCAACCGCCCGGAGTTCGGGCGCATGGCCGAACGTCTGGGGGAGGCCGTGGCGGCGCTGACGGAGGCGACGGGCTGGCTGGCTCGGCAGCTCGGCGAGGACCAGAACCAGGCGCTGGCCGGCGCCGCCCCCTACCTGCGTCTGTTCGGGCTGGCGGCCGGCGGCATCTATCTGGCACGGGGCGCGTTGGCCGCCACCCGCAACGGCGCGCAGGACCGCGGCGTCACCTCGCCGGCCATCGCGCTCGCGCGTTTCTTTGCTGAGACCTTGGTCACGGCGGCGCCGGGCCTCAAGGACAGCGTCGTCGACGGCGCTGCCGCCACCTTGATGCTGGCGCCAGACGCGCTCTCGGCCTAAGGGCGCGGGGCGCGCGCGCGCGCGCCTCGGCCGACCCATTGGGCACAAACCAGGCGTTCAAGGGTCGCACATTTGCCGCTAATGTTGCCGCGGCACCGTTCAATGAAAGGACGCGCGGATGACGGCCGACATCGACATTAGCATCAGCGACGGCGTGCAGGTCATGCGCTTCCTGCGCGCGCACAAGAAGAATGCCTTCACCGGCGCCATGTACGATGCCATGTCGGCGGCGCTCGACGCGGCCGCCAGCAACGATGCCGTCGTGTGCCACATCTTCATCGGCTCGGACGGCGTGTTCTCGGCTGGCAACGACATCAACGATTTCCTGCGCCGTGCCGAGGCCGCCAGCACCGGCGGCCAGGGCATCCCGGCGCCCTCGCTCGAATTCATTCGCCGCCTGCCGCAGGTGAATAAGCCGATGATTGCCGCCGTCGATGGCCTCGCCGTCGGCATCGGCACCACCTTGCTGTTGCACTGTGATCTTGTCTATGCCACGCCCGCCGCCAGCCTGCGCGCGCCGTTTCTCGATTTGGGGCTGGTGCAGGAGGCAGGCTCGAGCGTGCTGGCGCCGCAGCGCCTGGGCTATCCGCGCGCCTTCGAACTCATCTGCCTGGGCGAACCCTTCTCGGCGCAGCGCGCGTTCGAGGCTGGGCTCATCAATGCCATTGTGCCGTCCGCCGAGCTCGAGGCGACGGCGCGCGCGGCAGCCCGGCGCCTGGTGGCCAAACCGCGCCAGGCGCTGATGACCGCGCGGCGGCTGTTGCGCCGGCAGCAGGCCGAGATTATGCGCGCGATCGAGGACGAGGCCACCTCATATACCGGGCTCATGTCTTCGCCCGAGGCCCGCGAGGCCTTCACCGCCTTCCTGGAGAAGCGCCCGCCCGATTTTGCCAAGGCGCGCAAGGCCTAGCGCCCCGCCGGCGAGCCGCAGATCGTGGGAAGGGCACGACCGCAGTGGCCGCCGGACGCTCAAGAGCACCACGGCAGGGACCTCCGGACCAGGCTTCGCCAAAATGCGCCGATATGCTCGGTCAATGGCTATCTGCGGTTCACCTCACGCCCGGCGCCGCGCCCGTGGCTGGCCGGGTGCCAAGGCGGTCCTGATGCGGCTATCGGGGCTCCTGCTGCTGGGGGTGCTGCTGCTGCCGAGCCAGCTCGACGCCGCCGGGCTCGATAGCCTCCTCGACGCCGCCCGGCGCGTGGTGCGGCCGGCGGCAAGCCCCGACCGAGGGGCGCTGGCGCGTGCCGCCGCCTATATCAAGACGCTTGCCCCCAAGCCCGAGGCGGTGGTGCTGGCGGCGGAATCGACGCCCGAGGGCCATTGGCGTTTCGTCAACAGGGCGGGCGAGATCATCACCGCGGGCACGGCGCAGGAAATGCGACGCATCCCGACGTTGCTCGCGCCCGAGGCCAAACCCGAGGCCCACTTGAGCCTCTACCTGACCGAGGAGACGGTTTTTGCCCGCCGCGCCCTGCTCAAGGACCTGCCGCGCGCCAGCGACCTTTATGTCCTGGTCAACGCCGACAGCTATCGCGTCCTGAAGCGCGGCGAGGGTGCCAGCGAGCGGCTATTCGCCGAAATTCGCGGCAACCTGGTGGTCGAGCTCGCCGACCGCGCGGAGTTCGCCGAGGCCGTCTACCAGCTGGCGCGCCCCCTCGACCGGGCCCAGATCCGCATCCTGGCGCTGGAGCCGGCCAGCGCTGCCAGGCTGCCGCCGTCACCGCGCATCGATCCGGCCAGCAAGAAGGCGCTGATCGACAGCATCGATCCCGATAGCCTGGCGTCGGCGCTGGGTACGGTGTCGGGCCAGACCGTGCTGATCACCGGCCGCATCGATGGGCGGCTCGTCTATTTCAAGCCCGCCAGCGCCGCCGAACGCAGCCTCAGTCTTGAGGACCTGTTCAAGGCGGCCGAGGTCGCCGATGTCAATCTGATCGTGCTCGGCGCCAGCTCCACCCCGCGCCAGCCCGGCGGGCGCAACTGGTTGTGGCAAAAAGTCGAGGTCAAGGGACTTACCGAGGCGCTGCAGCACGCACGCGTCGCCGATTTCTATAATGCCCTGGCGGCCGCCAATGGCCGCTATCTGGTCGGCGCCAAGCCGGCCGGCGCCGTGCGTACCGTGCTCGACATTGCCCCGATCACCGATTTGCCCAGGGCGCCGCCGTCGCGGCCCATCGGCGACGTCTTGTCGGACACCGCGTCCGGCCTCATGGGGCGGGTTATTACGGCGGGCGTGGTCGCCAATGTGCGCAGCGCCGCGCTGCAGCGCGACATCGACTGGCGCTTCGTTGCCAACGTTCCCGCCAGCATCCAGATCGGCTATCTCGCACTGATGACGCTCGGCTTTTGCGGCGCCCCGGTCGCGCGCCGGTGGTGGCAACGGATCTGGCCCTGCGAAGACGCCGCCGAGTACGCCGGCCGCAGCGGCTATTGGGCGGCCTCAAGCATTCGCCTGGCCGCGTTCGTGCTGGTGTTTCTGCCGCTGACGGCGCTCATAAGTGCGCCGCTCAACCTCCGTCGCCAGAGCCTGGCGCGACGGAGCATGGCGCCCCGCGGCCGGCGGCTATTGCCGGGCAAGGCGCGCCGCGGCAGCGCCGAGGCGTCCCCCACCCCCGACGGCCATGGCGCCGCCCAGGGCGGCGGACGCGCCGTCGACCGCGGCCTCGGCTCCTACCGCCCGAGCCGGTGAACGCGGGCCAGGTGCCCTCGGATCGGCCACCGGCGGCGCGCCGGCGCCAATAACAGCGCGCGGGTTTCTAAAAGCGCGGGTTGTGAAGCGTGCAGGGTTGCTCGCGTCGGAGCCCGGCGTGGGCTAGCGAGTCGGCGGCGGCCCGGCTATGACATGGCCGGGATCCGGAGGACTTGCGGATGGCAACGCTCCAAGGCAAGACGCTCTTCATCACCGGTGCCAGCCGCGGCATCGGGCTTGCGATCGCGCTCAGGGCGGCCCGCGACGGCGCCAACATCGCCATTGCCGCCAAGACGGTGGCAGCCCATCCCAAGCTCGAGGGCACCATCCACACCGCTGCCGAAGCCATCACCGCGGCGGGCGGCAGAGCCCTGCCGCTCGCCTGCGACATCCGCTTTGAGGACCAGGTGCTGGCGGCGACTGCCGCCACCGCCGAGACCTTCGGCGGCATCGACATCGTGATCAATAATGCCAGCGCCATCTCGCTGACGCCGGTCGCGGCCACCGACATGAAGCGCTACGACCTGATGCATAGTATCAATGCGCGCGGTACCTTCCTCGTGTCCAAGACGGCAATCGGCTACCTCAAGCGCGCCCAAAACCCGCACATCCTGATGCTGTCGCCGCCGCTCGATATGAACGCCAAGTGGTTTGCCCCACACACCGCCTACTCGATGGCCAAGTTCAACATGAGCATCATTGCGCTGGGTCTCGCCGGCGAGCTCAAGGACCAAGGCATCGCCGTCAATGCCTTGTGGCCGCGCACCACCATTGCCACGGCGGCGATCAAGAACCTGTTGGGTGGCGACGCGCTGATGGCGAGAAGCCGCACGCCGCAGATCATCGCCGATGCCGCCCACCTCATCCTCACCCAGGACGCCAAGCGCTTCAGTGGGCGCTTTTGCATCGATGACAGCTTGCTCTACGAGCATGGTGTTCGCGACTTCGATCACTATCGTGTCGACCGGCGCCTGCCGTTGGCACCCGACTTCTTCGTGCCCGATGCGATACCGCCGCCGCCGGGCGTGACGCTGGCCGCTGCCGACGGCTGAGCCAGGGAGCGGCGCCAACACCCCTAGTCCGCAGGCCAAAGGCGTGCGCAGAGGCGCGCGGCAGGGTCAGCAGGCCAGGGCAGAGGCAGGGGACAAGCATGGCCAACGACATCGAGATTACGGGTATCCGCATGCGTCCGGTGCGGGTGCCGTTGCGCCGCGTGCTCAATACCCGCGTCGGGCGCTTTACGCACGGTCCGTTTCTGGCGATCGACCTTGAGCTCAAGGGCGGCGGTGTCGGCCGCATCCTTGGCTTCACCTTCATCCCGCTTGGGCTCAAGCTGGTGCCGCCCCTAATCGAGGACCTCGTTGCCGCGGTCAAAGGCCGCAAAATCGGCCCCGACGATGTCCCCGCCGTGCACGACGCCTGCCAGAAGCGCCTGTCGCACCTGGGCCACGAAGGTCTGGCGCAGATGGCCATCTCGATGTTCGACATGGCGCTGTGGGAGGCGCTTGCCCGCGCCGCCGGGGTCCCGCTCTACCGGCTGCTCGGCGGCAGCAACGCAGCGCTTGCGACCTATCACAGTTGCGGCCTGGGTCTCGCCGAACCGCACGAGCTGGCGCGCGAAGCCTTGGAGATGCTGGGCGAGCATGGCGGCTTCGGGCACATGAAGCTGCGCATGGGGCGTCAACGGGCCGCCGAGGAGCTCGCCGCCTACCGGGCGGTGCGCGAGGCGATCGGCCCAGATGTGCTGCTGTCGGTCGATTTCAACCAGGGTCTGGCGGTGGCGACCGCGCTCGACACCTGCCGGGCCATTGATGGCCTGGGGCTGGCTTGGATCGAGGAGCCCGTCAGCTACGATGATTACGACACCCAGGCGCGGCTGGCGCGCAAGCTCGCGACCCCGGTCCAGATCGGCGAAAACTGGTGGAGCTGGCGCGTCGGCAAGGCTGCCATCGAGATCGGCGCCTGCGATTACATCATGCCGGATCTGTTGCGCATCGGTGGCGTCACCGGCTGGATGCGGCTGGCGCGCGTGGCCGAGGCGCGCAGCATTCCCTTCTCCTCGCATCTGTCGTTCGATTTCTCTGCCCACGTGCTGGCCGCCACCCCGACCAAGCATTGGCTGGAGTTCATGGACTGGGGGCAGGACCTCACCATGGACCCGCTGCTGCCGGTCAAGGGCTTGACCACGCCCGGCGATCGGCCCGGCACCGGCGTCGAATGGAACGAGAAGGCCATCGCCGCGGTCCTCATCACGCCCTGAGGCCAACACCACACCCACCCGGTGGCGGGCTCCAGTGCGGCCGGGAAGGCGTGCCGTTTCTCCATCACTGCAGCTGTGGGACCAGGCGCCGGAGGAGAACGATCAATGCTCCAGCAATGCCCACCCACCGATGACGGTGCGGCCCGCCACCTCAAACGCGGCCGGCGCATGCCCGACCTCGACCTGCCGGCAACCATCGCGGGACCGGTCAATCTCGCCCGGCGACCGGGCCGCGTCATTGTGTACTGCTATCCCTGGACCGGCCGGCCCGGGCGCGCCAATCCCAAAGGCTGGGACGAGATCCCGGGCGCGCATGGATCAACGCCGCAGACCGAGGGCTTCCGCGACCTCTACGCCGGCTTTCTGCAGGTGGGCGCTGAGGTGTTCGGCCTGTCAACGCAAGCGCAGGACGAGCAGCGCGAGCTGGCGCAACGCTTGCGGCTCCCGTTCGCCTTGTTGAGCGATGCGACATTTGCCCTGCAGCGGGCGCTGGCGCTTCCCACCTTCAAGGCCGACGGCACCACCTATCTGAAGCGTCTCACGCTTGCCCTCAACGACGGCGCCATCGAACGCGTCTACTATCCCGTCCACCCGCCCGCCGCGCATGCGCGCGAAGTGTGCGCCTGGCTCGGCATGATCGACCGGTCGCATTGAGCGTCCCCTCATCGCCAAGCGCGATCGCCTCGCGGGAGGGCGTTGCGGGCTGTTGACACCACAGTGGCGGGGTCTTTCCGCTTACGTCTGAACGCGGCGCGCCGCTGGGTGCTTGCTGGGTGGCATCGGCTTGCGCGCGACGGCGCGCTGGCGGACACGTCCTCTGCCCCACGCCCCTTCAGGCCAGGTAGGTCTTGATGTCGCGCACCACGGTGCGCAGCATCTCGGGCGTGAGCCGCCCGGTGTTGGTGTTGTAGCGCGAGCAGTGATAGCTATCGAACAGCGCCACGCCGTTTGCCGGTTGATGCTGGGCCCCGTGACGGAACGGGAACGGCGCCTTGGCCACACCCAGGGCCGTTAATGTGCTGTCATGGGCGATCCGCCCGAGCGCCAGAATCGCGGCGAGGCGGGGAACAGCAGCGATGCGCGCGGCCAGAAACTGGCGGCAGGTGCCGATCTCCGCCGGCGTCGGCCGGTTTTCCGGCGGCACGCAGCGCACGGCGTTGGTAATCATGCAGTCGACGAGGGTGAAGCCGTCGTCAGGCCGCGCCAAATAGGTGCCGCGGGCAAAGCCGAAGGCGAGCAAAGTTGCATAGAGAAGGTCGCCGGCATAGTCGCCGGTAAAGGGTCGCCCGGTGCGATTGGCGCCGCGCAGACCGGGCGCCAGGCCGACGATCAGCAGGCGCGCGCTCGGCTCCCCGAAGGAGGGGACGGCCCCATTGTGCCAGTCGGGTTGCTGGGCGCGATTCTGCGCGCGAAACGCCACCAGGCGCGGACAGAGCGCGCAGTCGGCCTTGGCTTCGGCTGGGGCTTCGCTTGGAGCTTGCGGCATCGCCGTGCCGAGTGTGCCTGGCCGCGTTAGGGCCGATCGTCGTCCTCGTCGTCGGGATAGTTCAAGGTCGCCGGCGCCGGTGCCTGCTGACGCCGCGCCGGGCTTGGCCGCGAGCCGCCCTCGCGCGTCTCGCGCACCGGACGCGAGGCGGGATCACGGCACACCTGGTCCTCAAGGTCGGCAAGATCAATGAACTGGTCGGCCTGCCGGCGCAACTCGTCGGCCACCATCGGCGGCTGCGTTTGCAGGGTCGACACGACGCTGACCCGGCGCCCGGATTGCTGCAGGGCGGCGACCAGGGCCCGGAAATCGCCATCGCCGGTGAACAACACGATATGGTCCAGCCGATCCACCAGCCGCATGGCATCGACGGTCAGCTCGATGTCCATGTTGCCCTTGATCTTGCGCCGGCCGAGGGCGTCGGTGAACTCCTTGGTCGGCTTGGTCACCATCGTATAGCCGTTGTAGTCGAGCCAATCGACCAGCGGCCGGATCGAGGAATATTCCTGGTCCTCGGCCAGGGCGGTGTAGTAGAGGGCGCGAACCAACTGGCCCTTGGTGCGGAACAGGGCGAGCAGCCGCTTGTAATCGATGTCGAAGCCGAGCGCTTTGGCGGTGGCATAGAGGTTGGCGCCGTCGATAAAGAGGGCAATTCGCTCGGTCTCGTAAAAATGCATTGCATGCATTTGAGCTCGTTCCTCTGAAAAAGCGTACGCTCCAGCGATCCGAAAAGCAGCGCAGGGAGCATCCGAGGCCGTGACGTAAGCTCATTCAAGAGCAATGCCAAGGCGACAAATAGCCATGATCAAGAATTCTCTAAATGTCTACTCGAATAGACTTAAATTTTTGCAATCAGCGCGAAGGTGTGTACCGAATCGCCTGTTGCTCGGTCTTGGCGCCAATATTTCCGGCACTTGGGGCACACCGCCGCAGACGCTCGAGCGGGCGATGGCGGAGCTGGCCGCGGCCGGGCTGCGCCCGCTGTGCCGATCGCGCCTGTTTCAGACCAAGCCGCTGGGTCCAGGCCACCAGCCGAGCTTTGTCAATGCCGCCCTGTTGGTCGCGGCGACGCTGCCGCCGGCGGCGCTGCTGCGTTTGGTTAAGGGCTTGGAAAGAAAGGCCGGCCGCCGCCTTGGTCAAACCTGGGGCCCGCGTCCCCTCGATATCGATATCTTGGACTTTGGTGGCCGGCGGCTGGGCTGGCCGCCGCCACGGCAGCGCCGCGGGCGGCTCATTCTGCCGCACCCGGAGGCGCACCGGCGCGCGTTTGTGCTGCTGCCGCTGGCGGACATCGCCCCAGCCTGGCGCCATCCGGTGCTCGGCGCCACGCCGGCGCGCCTCATCCGCCACCTGGGCGCGAGGCTGGCACCCGAGATTGCGGCCAAACCCTTGATTTCGTGTCCAGCGCATGCGAAAAACCACGAAAGATGAGACATCTTGGGACCGCCGTGTTCCGGGCTCGTTTCCATTCGCATTGTGGCTAGAGGGATCATCGCATGGCGCGCGTGACCGTCGAAGACTGCGTCGACAAAGTTCCGAACCGATTTGAGCTCGTGCTGCTGGCGTCGCATCGCGCCAGAGCCATCGCCAACGGCTCGCACATCACAGTTGACACCGAGAATGACAAGAACCCCGTCATCGCCTTGCGCGAGATCGCCGAAAAGACCATCCCGGCCGATGACATGCGCGAGGGCTTGATCCACTCGATCCAACGCAACGTCGAGGTCGATGAACCCGAGCCCGGCGCCGCTCCGACCTTGCCGCAAGAGCGTCGACCGATTCTCGGCCGGGACGATCAGAGCACCGATACCCAGGTCGACGTCATCACCGAGGAACAGCTGTTGCGCGGCATGGAAAGCCTGACCCCCACCGAGCCCTCCGCCAACGGCGGCGGCAGTGGCGGCGGCGGCTCCGGCCGCGGTGGCCTCTAGGCTCGGTGCGCCGCGCGCCAGCGCGTAACTCAGCTCGCGGGCGCGCTTCGGCCAACAGAGGAGCAAGATCACCGCCTGCCCGAACGGCGGGCGCGCGAGGCGTGGCATGATGCGCCAATACGAACTGGTGGAACGGGTCCAGAAGTACGACCCCAGCGCCAACGAGGCGCTGCTCAACCGCGCCTACGTCTATGCCATGCGCGCGCACGGCCACCAGAAGCGGTTGTCGGGGGATCCCTATTTCTCGCATCCCCTGGAAGTCGCCGCGATCCTGACCGAGCTCAGGCTCGACGACGCCACCATTGCCGCGGCGCTGTTGCACGACGTCATCGAGGATACCGACGTCACCCGCACCGAGATCGACCAGAAGTTCGGGAAAGAAATCGGGGCGCTGGTCGACGGCCTCACCAAAATCAAGAAGCTCGACCTCGTCACCAAGAAGGCGGAGCAGGCGGAAAATTTCCGCAAGCTGCTGGTGGCGATTTCCAGCGACATCCGGGTGCTGTTGATCAAGCTGGCCGATCGGCTGCACAACATGCGCACGCTCGAGCACATGCGCCCGGACCGGCGCCGGCAGATGTCGGAGGAGACGCTCGAGATCTATGCCCCGCTTGCCGGCCGCATGGGCATGCAGGGCATGCGCGATGAGCTCGAAGAGTTGGCCTTCAAGTGGGGCTACCCGGAGGCGCATGAGGCGGTGGTGGGCAAGCTGATTGAGCTCAGGGCCCGCAACCAGGGCCTGGTCGAGGAGATCAGCGCCGCATTGAAGGCGCGCCTGGCCAGCGCCGGTCTCGAGGCCGAGGTCAAGGGCCGCGAAAAGAAGCCGTTCTCGATCTGGCGCAAGATGGAGAACCGCGGCATCTCGCTCGAGCAATTGTCCGACATCTACGGCTTTCGCGTCGTGGTCGACAGCATCGACGCCTGCTACCGCGCGCTGGGCGTCATTCACTCGGCCTGGCGCGCCGTGCCGGACCGCTTCAAGGACTACATCTCGACGCCGAAGCAGAACAACTACCAGTCGATCCACACCACCATCGTCGGTCCGCGGCACCAGCGCGTCGAGCTGCAGATCCGCACCGCCGACATGCACCACGTCGCCGAGTATGGCGTGGCCGCCCACGCCCTCTACAAGGACGGTATTGCCGGCGCCGAGCATGGCGGCGGCAACGGCAGCCAGCCGCGCGAGAACCCCTATATGTGGCTGCGCCGGCTGGTCGATACCTTGCTCGAGGGCGACAACCCGGAGGAGTTTCTCGAACACACCAAGCTCGAGCTGTTCCAGGATCAGGTGTTCTGCTTCACGCCCAAAGGGCGGCTGATCGCGCTACCGCGTGGCGCCACGCCGATCGACTTTGCCTACGCGGTGCACACCGACATCGGCAATGCCTGTACCGGTGCCGTCATCAACGGCCGGCACCTGCCGCTGACCACGCAGCTCAGGAATGGCGATGAGGTGGAAGTGCTGGTGTCGAAGGGGCAGACGCCGCCGGCCGCCTGGGAGAAGATCGCCATCACCGGCAAGGCCAAATCCGCCATTCGCCGCGCCGCTCGCGATGCCTTGCGGCGGCAATATTCCGAGCTCGGCCGGCATTTGTTGATGACCGCGTTCCAGCGTTCCGGCTACGACTATTCCGACGACAAGCTGAAGAAGGCCTTGATGCGCCTGTCGCAGAAGTCGGTCGAGGAAGTCTATGCCACGGTCGGGCGCGGCGAGCTGCCGGTGCGCGATGTCATTCGCGCCGTCGTTCCCGATGCCGATCTGGCGACCACGCCGGCACCGCGTAAGAGGAACCGGCGCGAGCGCGGCCAGGGCGAAGAGGGCTGGTTCAACCTGTCCAAGGTGTTCAACTTGAAGTTTCGCTGGCCGGGCAGCGGCGGCGCCGAGGCGCGGCAGACGCAGGTGTTGCCGATCCGCGGACTGCGCAATGACGTGCCGGTCAAGTTCGAGGAGGGCGGCGCGGTGCCCGGCGATCGCATCGTCGGCGTGCTGTCGGAAGGCGACGGCATCCGCATCTTCCAGATCCATTCGCCAAAGCTCAAGGAGTACGAGAACGAGCGCTGGATCGATGTCACCTGGGACGTCGATCCCGAGCGCCCGGAGCGGTTCCCGGCCAAGATTCTGGTGACCGCCCTCAACGAGCCCGGCACCTTGGCCCAAATCGCCCAGGTGATCGGCGAGGCCGACGGCAACATCGACAATGTGCGCATGATCCGACGCGCCAAGGACTTCACGGAAATGGTGATCGAGGTCGAAGTCTGGGACCTCGACCACCTCACCCACATCATGAATGGGGTCAAAGGCAAGCCGGTGGTAAGCAGCGTCGAGCGCGTCTTCATCTGACGCGGGGCCGCAGCTGCTTTGCCGAACATTCCGCGCTATATCAGGGCGCGCCGGCCGCCGCCTTGGGCGCCAGCAGCATGGAGCCAACCTGCAATGCAGCGCTCACCATCACCGCCTGCATCAAGTCACCTGCGGCTCGGGGTCAACATCGACCACGTCGCCACCATCCGCAACGCCCGCGGCGGCCGCCATCCCGATCCGTTGCGCGCCGCGCATTTGGCGGTCGCGGCCGGCGCCGACGGCATCACGGCCCACCTGCGCGAGGATCGCCGGCACATCTCCGATGCCGACATCGCCCGCCTCAAGCAGGAGCTGACGCTGCCGCTCAACCTGGAGATGGCCACCACCGAGGAGATGCTGGCGATCGCGCTCAGGCACGTGCCGCACGCCTGCTGCCTGGTGCCGGAAAAGCGCGAAGAACGCACCACCGAAGGCGGTCTCGACGTTGCCGGCGGCGAAGCACGCCTCGCCGGCACCGTCGATCAGCTCAAGGCGCAGGGCATCCGAGTGTCGCTGTTCATCGAGCCGGAGCTGACGGCGGTGGCGGCGGCGGCGCGGCTCGGCGCCGATATCGTGGAGCTGCACACCGGTGCCTACTGCGAACGGGCGCTCGGGGACGATGCCGGCGGCCTCGCCGGTGAGCTGGCGCGGCTCAAACGGGCGGCGGCGGCGGCCGCCGCCGCCGGCCTCGAAGTGCACGCCGGTCATGGCCTCACCTTCAACACGGTGGCGGCGGTCGCCCGCATTCCCGAGGTGGTGGAGCTCAACATCGGCCATTTCCTGGTCGGCGAGGCGATCTTCAGCGGGCTCGGCCCGGCCATTCGCCGCATGCGCACCCTGATGGACGAGGCCCGCTTCCCCGCCCAGGTGCCGAACGCAGCCCCGGCGACGCCATGATTTTGGGCCTCGGCAACGACATCATCGACATCCGGCGCATCGAGCGCACCATCCAACGCTACGGCGAGCGCTTCCTCGATCGTGTCTTTACCGACACGGAGCGCCGGAAATCCGATCCAAGGGCCACGCGGGCCGCCTCCTACGCCAAGCGTTTTGCGGCCAAGGAAGCCTGTGCAAAGGCGTTGGGAACGGGCTTGCGCGCCGGCGTGTTCTGGCGCGACATGGGCGTGATCAATTTGCCATCGGGGCGGCCGACCATGGTGCTGACCGGTGGGGCGGCGGCCCAGCTCAAGCGCATCACCCCGGCCGGCTTTGCGGCCCGGATCGATGTGACATTAACCGATGACTTTCCCCAGGCTCAGGCGGTGGTGTTAATTTCCGGTATAGCCGTTAGCAGCGGCGAAAATGACGCGGACCAAGGCGCTTGAAACTAGCCAGTCCGTGAATTGCCGCGTGCGCAACAAACCGCTATACGGGGTCCGGTAAGAAGGGGACGGGCATGCTTCTTCGCTGCGGCAAGAAGCAGCAGAGAGAGAGAGCATGAGTTCCGAGACCGAAGCTGGCAAGGTGAGGGAATCCGGCTGGCGCGAAACGATCAAAATCGTCGTTCATGCCCTGATTCTGGCGATGATCGTTCGCATCTTCTTCTATCAGCCCTTCAACATCCCGTCCGGATCGATGAAGCAAACGTTGCTGGTTGGGGATTACTTATTCGTCTCCAAGCTGGCCTACGGCTATAGCCGCTATTCCTTTCCCTGGGGCCTGGTACCGATCAGCGGCCGTATTTTCGGCGCCGAACCCAAGCGCGGCGACGTCGCGGTGTTCAAGCTGCCGCGCGACAATTCCACCGATTTCATCAAACGGGTGATTGGCCTGCCCGGCGATGAAATTTCGATGCGCAATGGCGTGCTCTATATCAACGGCCAGGCGATACCAAAGGTGCGCAAGGGCGATTTCATTTCGCCGGAGGAGGACCGGCCGATCGCGCGCTATGAGGAAACGCTGCCCAACGGCGTCAAATATTACGTGCTCGATTCAACGCCCAATGGCCAATTCGATAATGTCGGCCCCTACAAGGTGCCGCCCGGGCACTATTTCATGATGGGCGACAATCGCGACAATTCCACCGACAGCCGCGAACAGTCGCCGCGCTTCGGCGTCGGCTATGTCCCATTCGAGAATTTGGTCGGACGGGCGGAGATTATTTTCTTTTCTGCCGCCGTCGATGATCCCAACGCATTCCGGCTGACGCAGCCCTGGCACTGGCCCATGGACATTCGCTGGAGCCGGATCTTCAGCCTCGTGCGCTAGGCCCGTGGCGCCGGCCCGCAAGCTCAAGGATCTTGAGACGCGCGTCGGCTATCATTTCAAGGATCGTGCCCTGTTGCGACGGGCGCTGACGCACGCCAGCGTCCGCCAGGCGTCGGCCAAGCGGCGCGACAACGAGCGGCTGGAATTTCTCGGCGACCGCGTGCTGGGGCTCGCCGTCGCCGAACTTTTAAACGAGGCCTATCCGGCCGCCAGCGAGGGTGAGCTGGCCCGCCTCTACAATCGGCTGGTGCGCGGGGGAACCTGCGCCGAGATCGCCCGCGAACTCAATCTGGGCGCGGCGCTGGTGTTGAGCGAATCGGAGGAGGGCAGCGGCGGTCGCGACAAGGAAACCATCCTGGCCGATGCCTGCGAGGCGTTGCTGGGCGCAATCTTCCTGGAGGCGGGCTTCGACAAGGTGCGCAACGTGGTGCGCGCGCACTGGAGCGGTCGCCTCACCCAAACCCCGGCCGAGGTGGCCGATGCCAAGTCGGCGCTGCAGGAATGGGCGCAAGGCCAAGGTCTCGATTTGCCGCGCTACGTGGAGGTTGAGCGGCTGGGACCCGACCACGCACCGCGCTTCACCGCCGAGGTCAGCATCAAGGGCAAGAAGGCGGCGCGCGGCGAAGGGGCCAGCAAGCGCGCGGCCGAGCAGGCCGCGGCCGCCGCGCTGTTGTCGCGCGAAGGTGTGTGGAGGGCGGACCGGTGAGTAGAGATCCGGATCCGTCAGCCGCGGACCGCCGCTGCGGCTTCATCGCCGTGATCGGCGCCCCCAACGCCGGCAAATCGACCTTGGTCAATACCCTGGTCGTCACCAAGGTCAGCATCGTCAGCCACAAGGCGCAGACGACGCGCACGGCGTTACGCGGCATCG
>Ga0126376_10000466_pt1 | contig 19692 bp, 16 predicted proteins | sample PanSoiMetPlot_15_FD_92760 | JGI IMG/M metagenome (GOLD analysis project Ga0126376, IMG submission 92760) | Tropical forest soil microbial communities from Panama - MetaG Plot_15 | ecosystem: Environmental > Terrestrial > Soil > Tropical forest > Bulk soil | place: Panama | collected 2016-02-17
ATCCAGTTCTACGCCTGCTGACTGCAGGCTCAGGTCTTGCGTGTTCGCGGTACGCCCAGCAGCGAAAAGAAGTGTGTCCGGAAAAAGTTTCTCTCCAGTTGAGAGCGTGACTTCCAGGCCATCGTCCTTCGCAGCTACAGTCTGCGCCGTGGAACCGAAGAACACGGCAATGCCCCACTGGCGAAAGAGTCCTTCCATGAGCGCAGACACTTCGCCGTCCATCATGGTCATGAGTCGTTTGCCGAGATCGAGCAGCGTTACCTTCGTACCGAGCGCGTGACAGATGGTTGCGAATTCCACGCCGACTGGACCACCGCCGATGATGACGATGTTTTTCGGTACGCGTCCGCGCTGGAGAATCGTGTCGGTATCGCAGACACCGGGAATGTCGAATGAAATGTTTTTTGGCCGGAAAGGTCGCGAGCCGGTAGCTATCAAGACTGCCTTCGCGATTAGCTTCCGGTCCTGCGCAGCTTCGCCGCTGACAACTACTGCGCCATCCGAATCGAGACGGGCATTGCCCTGGATGTAGTCGACGTTACGCTTAGCAATGTTCTCTGCAGTGAGCTTTTGTAGTTGTTCGCAAACATTCCAAGTGCGAGTGCGAATAATGTCGGTGGCGATTTCGGGCGGTGCGCTGATCCGAAGACCATACAGGTCGCCCTGGCAGAAGCCGGACAGGTATAGAGCTGCCTCCCGAAGTGTCTTTGTGGGAACGCCACCTGTTGTGGTGACAGTCCCGCCGGGCCGATTCTTTTCGATAATCGCGCAGCGAACACCAAAGAAGGCAGCTAGCTCGGTGGCGCTTTCTCCAGCGGGACCTGCTCCGATTGCAATGAGGTCGTAGGTTTCGGGCATACGAGAGTCCTCGCTGCGCTACTGCATTTGATCCAACGCTTCGCCCAATGCCTTTTTCAATCGGAGCGCCTTCTTGATCTCGTCGCCAGAAACATAGGGATACTCGCCATATTCCAAAAAACTCGGGCGCTGGTGCTCGCGAACGAATTTGACAAATGCGGGAATGTTCGTCTTCCAGTCCTCTGGAAAACCTTCGAGGTTCTCAAAAGCTGTGTTTAATCCCGCCTTGGCGAATATGGCGACGGCATCGTCGGTGTACTTGTCGAAATCGGTGTCGAAGATGCCTTGGTACATGAAGTATTTTTCCTGGCCGATGTCAAAGAGCACCCATTTCAGATAGTGGAGTTTAAGCGACGCAAGAAAGAACGGGTCTGCTTGTATCGCTTTTTCGACTGTTTCTCCATACGCGCGCATCGCCGCTTCTCTTCCCGGCTTGAGCTTCGCAATAACGCTGAAGCCATAGCGTGCGGGTGTTTTTGGGAAAATCGGGCCGTATTTTCCTTGTTCGAAGTTGAAATATCCTTCTTTGGGAATTGCCATCGCTGCCGGTTTCGTCCAGTCCTCTTCGCGTTTCGCTGGTACTGCTTGCGGTTTCAGCGGCTCTGCCTTCGGTAATGCCTGGGTCGCCATTTCATTCTCCTTATTAGTAAATGCGCTGAATTTCAGATTTGCCTATCGGGTTCCATTTCTTTGTCGCGATTTCTCAACCAGAAAAATGTCCTTGTTGGCAGGTAAATGCGTGTTTTGTTGGAGGTAGCTTGGAGGATGGTCGGTAAGACCACAACTGCCACTTCATACAGGGTGCAAGCCATCCCGAACGCGTGTCCCTGACGGAGTTTTCGTTTCCATTCAATCGAAGTGGGCACAACATCGCCCCTGACAGGGTTTACAGTTCTCGGCTCGATCTTGCGTCAATAGACTCGAGTCCTAGGAATGACATTGGACTAATTTTCTAGTGCGGAAGGAGTCGTTCATGAGCACCGTAAAGCAACCAGCACGAACCTACAACCAGAATCATGTGCCGAGGAAATACACTCCTGGAAGTCGACGCATAAGTATTTACTGGACGTGGAGCTATCCGTGGGAGTGCAACCGTGATGTCACGGAACTCGATAACCGTTTCTCCACGATGACGGAGGTTCGCCGAGTCGCGTGGCCGGCATACGAAGGGCCGGAATGGAATGCGATGAACTTCCTTCAGGGAATCGAGGGAACCCTTGAGCTATTCCACCGCTCTACGATCGCGTTTCAGGATGTCGCCGGGGAAGTGACGGGTCATCCCGTTGCTGTGTTCCAGAGAATCGATCAAGCAGGATACAAACTTCCAGTTGACGAGCGGATCCTGGCGGACACGGACACGCTGATGCTCTTTGGGCTCGATCATATTCTTTCCGAGCAGGAGGCAGGGCCGGAAGAAATCGAAGCGATAAGGGAATGGCTCAAGCGGGAAGGAACGTGTCTGCTGCTAGCACCTCATCACGATGTGGGCTTCAGCAGCGATTTGAAACAGCGTCAGATGGAATACAAGCACCATGGCGACGAACTCGTACCGCGCCAGCAGCGCTTCGGACAATACACACGTTCGTTGATGAAGGCGCTCGGAGTGCCGGTAATCAATCAATACGGACTCTGTCCAGCACGCGTCAATGGTCAGATCGCGCCTCTCAAGATCAACAAGGATCTCGACAAGCTAGGCTTGCTAAACGAAGTTACAACCTTCAACTTCCACCTGCACTTGCCGCATTACGCAGTCACAACAGAGGACGCGAAATCTGTTCACGTGCTGACGCGCCAGCCTATTGATCTCGAACGGCCACATCCATTCACGGAGGCCGGCAATACGGAATTCAATTCCTGCATCTGGATGCCTCCGACCGATAAACGCGCTGGACACATCCTTCTTGCGGACATGACGATTTTTAGCACTCTGTTCGGCGGTATCGAGAGTCTGACGAAGTTCTGGAAGAATTTCGCGCTGATGGGAACGAGCCGGGCTGTCGCCAAAGCAAGCTAGGGAAGCCAGATCGTAAAGGAAGGGAAGAGCACTGAGAACAATTTCAGAACGCTCTTCCCGGACAGGGGATAAAACCCAGAGCGGAGATCAGCCCGGCGAGTCGGCTCGTGACTCATAGTTGCTGACTCGCCTCGGAATTCCTGTTAGTTTGCAGCAGTTGTAATGCCTTTGTTGACCAGCACCTTCACTTCAACGCGACGGTTTTCCGATCGTCCTTGCGTAGTTTCGTTCGAAGAGATGGGGTTTGAGATGCCCATTGCGCCTGGTGACATGATGCGGCGAGGTGGAACGTTGCAGGCCTGCATCAGGTAATTGACCACCGCGTAAGCTCGATCCTTACTCAAGGTCTGGTTGGCGGCGGCATTTCCGGTTGAATCTGCGAATCCCTGGACTTCAATGATGTAGCCGGAAAGTAGCGCCGCGTCTGTCGCGAGTTTTGAAAGAGCTTCCTGTTCCTTCTTCCCGATCGTGTGCTTGCCCGAGGGGAAATAGACCGTTGCCTCGTGCTTCACGTCGTAATCGGCCAGGTCCGAGAAGCGCTTGTTTACCTCCTGCTCGTTCTCTGCGATTTTGGATTTATTCGCGGCGATATTCGCCTGATTCACAGAGATGTTTTCTTTGTTGGTTGCGATATTTTCTTGGTTCTCCGTGATGGCCTCACGGTTCGCTGCCACCTTTTGTTCCGTGGGAGCCAGACCGGCTTGGATCATGCTGGCGGTTTGCAGATCGTCTTTGCTGAAGGAGATTTTTTTGGCCTCCAGCTTGCCGTCGGCGCCTGGGACGGCCTTAATCTTTACCTTCAGCCCGGGAATCAGCTCAGCCCAGGACATCTGCTGCTTGCGCAGGCCCAGTCCTTTAGGTGTTTCCACTTTTGTGGAGTCGGTGAGAGTGACGATTTGAGTGCCAGCATCGGACCGCACAGTGATGGTATCGGCTGCACGTTGGGTGATCAGGCCTTTGACCTCGGTTTCATTTCCGGCAAACGCAGCCGTCAACGACGTGCAGCAGACAAACAGAGTGACAGAGATAAATGCACAGAGTCTTCTCATGGGGGCGTCTCTCCTTTGAGGTGGGTCTTGGGAGAAGCTACTTCCGGGATGCCAGTTTGTGGACTAGCAAAACTGCCAGAGCTAGTAGCGTGGCGCGAAGAGGCGCAATCGGCTTAATCCATTTCTCGTCGAACATCGATCATCATTCGCTCGCTGTCGGCAAGCCGGATTAAGCCAGCCCGGGGATACTCAATGTCGAGTACAACGTAAACGATAATCACGGTCATCACTGTGAAGCCAAGGACGTGAAGCCAGCTTCGGTGCTGGCTCAGCGCCATTCGATAGCCTGCCAGCGCGGAACAGATGAGTCCCAAAATGAACAGGAGTACGTAAATGATTCCTGGAGGATGGTTTTGCAGCGCCATCGTGCGCGTTGTGGCCATATCGAACATGTTGTTCAGCGCAGGAAGCAGCAAGAAGCCCGCATTCGGATGACTATTTGGCAGACGAGTGGCCACCGCTGCCTGGTCCCAAATTTCCTGCTGAAGCTTCTTCGATTGCGCCATAATGGCTTCGGCCGCTTGCATGTCCGGTAATTTGCGATAGGTCTCTAGCCGCGAATCTACGTACTTCCGAAACAATTCCTTGACGGGGCCTTGTGCTTCCTGAGGCAGAAGCTGCACTCGCAAATAAGCAGTTCCGATGGTGTTGACCTCCTCAGCAATCAACATTCTTTTTTCGGCAAAGCGACTTGCAGCTCCTGAAAATGTGAAGGCCATAAGCAGGCCGAAGAGCGCGAAGAGTGCGCCTTCGACGATCCCAAAGCTGCCTCGCTCGCCTTCTGTCTCTCCAGGCCGCCGCCTCAGGCCAACTTGCCGCCCGAGCTCCAGAAATAGCACCATGCCGAGAAACATCAGGAAAGCGAACAGCACTGGTGGGATCGCAAATTTCATCGAACTGCTCCTTTCCAGTTCAGAGGAGATATGTCCCGCAACCTGTTAAGACTTTGTTGATGCTCAGGGTCCCAGAATGGAATTCGTGGCCGACTGAATCAGGCGGCGGAATTATCTTCTTCGTCCACCCATTCGCATTGGTGCACGCATACTCGGAGAGCTGCGCATGGAATTAAAGTTCTGCGAGCGCTGTGCGCCTTGGGTCCGCGCCTGCTGCTGTCGCTGCATGGAAGAGTAAGGCGTGGCAGTGCCTCCACCTCCGCCACCGGGCCTTTCCGCAGCTTGCCATCCGTTTCCCGTGTTCTGCGACCAATTGCCGGTGTTGCGGTTGTAGCGATACAGCGTGCCATCCTTGCCGGCGTAAACGTTGTTCTTTCCCGCAGCTATGCCGGCATCTGTATTCGTGTTGTAGACGAAGCGACCGCTACCGGCTGCGCCTTGACCGGTATAGATGTTGCCTGCGAACCCCGCTCCGCCGCCTGCGACAATTCCCGTTTTAGGATCGTAAACGGCGCCACCGCGATATCCAGCGGTGTTTCCGGTGTAGATGTTGGTGTTGTAACCACGGCCGCCGGCGGCGATGCGTCCGGTCTGCGTATTGTAAGCGCCGCCTCTGCTCGCCGCCCCGTAATTTCCCGTATAGGGATTTGCCCACGCTGCGGCGGTTCGTGAATATGCAGCGTTTCCCCAGCGGCCATACACGTTGGCTACCGCGGCGCCGCCCCATGCGCCCCATCCGTAGTACGGATACCATCCGTATGGGTAGTAGCTCATCGGACCCCACCACGGTGAGTACCACGGGTAGTACCAGTAGTATCCATAGCCGAATCCGACGCTCCAGCCGGAGTCGTCAGTCCACGTAAACCCCGCGCCTACGCCGTAGGTGTACGGATATCCGTACCAAACCGTCGGTCCGATGTAAGGTGGGTAGTACCAGCCCGTTCCGTACACGACCGTCTTCGTGCTCGATGAGACGACTGTGCCGTAGTATCCGGGTGTGTAGCCAACGTAGACGACCTCCGGAGTTGAGCCATACACCTTCGCGTAGGTGATGTAGTGCAGCGGCGAGCTCGCGGGAATCGTGTAGATCTCGTCAGGAACTTTGTCAGCCACGTTCCATGGCCCTTGCGGGGTAGGCGCCCAGAACCACACGCCAGATTCGACTGAGTAATATCTTTCTCCCACTTTGATAACTGGAGCAGAAGTATTGCGTGCATACGTCATCGAGGTGCTTTCGATAGGCACGAACGTCGCTTCGCCGTCGTAGACAACAGTCAGCTTGGCTTCTGAGCGAGTGATGGTTGCGGTTTGTGGAATTGAGTTAGCGATCAGCCCTTCCCCCGCCTGAGGTGTGTTCGGAATTGAAGCGAGCGCGCTCGCCTTAGGACTATCGGGAGGGATCTTGGCGAACTCCGTGGGAATTGCAGCGGCATCTACGAACGTCCAGTTAGTGCTCAATGACGGGCTCTTGAACCATCGTCCCGAAATGAGAACGTAGTAGTCGCCGCCGTAACGCAGAACGGTGCCGGTAGTATTTGAAACGTACTCGATGGATGTGCCCGGGATGGCTGCGTACTGCGGCTCGCCCTTCGTTTCGACTAACTCGGTTGGCGCGTACACAACGTAGACAGCTGGAATCTCAGCTCCTTCTCCTGGTCGTTTCAATGAGGGCTGCTCTGCCTGGCCGTTTGGACTCGATTGGCCCGAAGCGGCGTCGGGTTGGCTCTGCGCGCTCATCTGCTCCGCGATGTATTGCTCCGCCTTTTTCATGTCGGCAGGAAGTTGGGACGCGTATTTCCATGGTCCATCGAGCTGCGCAGACTCGAGCCACCAATCTGTCAATCGCAAGTAGTACTTCTTGTTTTCGTCAGCAAACAGCAGGATGGATTTCGTGTTCACTACGCGCTGTAGGTCCGTCGTCTTGACCGGCGCCAGTTTGGGCTCGCCGTCGACCGTGACGAGCACAGACTGCTTCTTGCTGAAGATGATCTTCGGAGGATCATTCTTCACAGTCACGCCTTGAATCTGAGGACTCGCGGCTCGCACTCCGGCTTCAAGACGATCCAGCGAGATGGTCTTAGTCTTTCCGGGCATTTTCGCCTTGAGCATCGCGAGGATAGCGTCATTTTTCTCCGGTGCGGCCGGGAAGCGCACCTTGCTGATGTCGACAGTGTCGAGCGTCACGAGACGGTTAATCTTGTCTACTTCAGTGCGTGCACTGAACCGGACGACTCCATATTGAGAAGCTGTCTGTGGTCCCCTCTTTAGTTCCACCGCGGAGTAAAGGTAGATGCGGTTGCCGTCCCACCTGTCCACCTGCGGCTGATAGATCACGAATTCCTGCGTGCCATCTTTGAACGTACGTGGCCATCCCGTGTCTTTGCTGATTGTTGCGAGTTCCTGCTTCTGGGCACTAGGAGCATTGGGCAGATTTTGTGAAGCGGCAACGGTCGAAAGCAAAACGCAAATGCAAATGACCAATCTGGAGGTTGCATTCATAGCGCTGATTGGGGAAGGCCCGCCTTGCGTATGACTTAGCGAGGGTCTTGGATCAACTTTAGGATTCGGGGAATGGTGGCAGAAGTGTCAGTAATTACAGGTGTGTGGTGTGAAGGGCCACGGCCAACCTACGCTTCGCGGTAGAGCATAAGAGTCGTGCCTATTGCCACAAAGCACAAAGGCCATATCCATGAGAATAGCTTTACGCTGGACGGGTAAGCGCGAACCTCGAGCCATCGCGCCCAGCCTGCAAATACGGCCAATACTGCCATGGGAATGTGGCTTAGGTCGATCAGCGTTGCTTCTTTCACATTGGTCACGGAATGCGAATGCGTCAGTAAGACGGCTCCTCCGAGCGCGCAAACTGCAGGGAAGACATACGGAGCCCACCAAGACGTATTGCGGCCATTTTTAATTCGCCATTCCAGAATGGCAAAGCCGAGAACCAAGAATGTGAAGAAGCGATGCTGAAGAACGTCAGCTACGCGAAAGCTTTCCCAGAATCCGTTGGGACCCAAGGGCCAATTCTCGGCGTCGGCGCGAATAAAGAGGAAAATTGCTAATCCGAGAAACAGCAGCGGCCAGTGCCTTGCCCATTCTGCTTTCCCAGATTGACTCGCGAATGCGAGCAGCCCGACGCAAAGAACAACAATGCCCGCCCAGTGGTGATTGTATTCTGACCATGCGATGTCGCCGGAAGTGCTCGGCTGCAGCGCAGGCGCTCCCGGAATATAGGCGGATGCAGTTCCCTGACTCTCCGCTACCTGCTTTAGCACCTGCTCGTCGGACCTGCTGAGCTCCCGTAGCGCTGGTGTGCGCAAGCGAGGAAAGCGCGGGGTAAACCGCTGCACTAAGTCCTGCGTCGTGACTCGTCCGTTCGGCAGGTCGATCGCTGGCGGCTGAGATCCGAGTGAGGCAGCCGCCAAAATCGCGGTGAAGCCAATCCCGATCTCAGCCTCGACTAACCAGCGCAGCCAACGCAGAGCTCTGCCAGAATCTGTACCGAGTCTGCGGACAATCGAGAAGTTCAGCCCACCGATGCAGAGAATCCCGGCGACCAGCCAGATCTTTGCTCCAAGCATTGCTCCCCACGAAGTGCCATACAGGGCTTTTGGGGAGTCCATATAAAGAAAGGTGAGGCCAGCTCCGGCCACAAGAACCACCGCGACGGAAGACGCAGCCATGGACGAGAAAGCGCGGGCGATGGCGGTCGATTGCGAAAGATTCTCGGAGCGTCTGAGAGCAATCAACAAGAACGGAAGCGCACCAATCCACATTCCCGCAGCCAAGTAATGGATGAAGGTAAAAGCTGAAGACAGTGCACGCTGATCCACCCGCGCCCAGGCGTGACTGGTTACAACGCTGCATATCAGGATCGCGAGAACAAGCAGACTGGACATCGTCGAGGAATGTTTTTCAACTGCTATGGACTTCGTCAGCAGTAATGCGCAGACCGCGGAGACGATACCCGCGATGAAGAAGTTTGCGCCGGCAATGTCCTTTAGATGAAATGTACTGGTGTCCATGAGGATTGCTGAGCTCATGGACACGGATGCGAGTTGAGTAGCCGCCAGCCCGAGAGCTGCTACGCGAAGGAGCGAAATCATCCGCGGCAGCAGTTGGAATCTTGGTTCCCTTTGCACACGACTCCGCACCAGGATCCGAAATGCAATTCCGCCTAAGAGTAAGGATTGGAAGGCGAGCGTCAGCCCTCGCAGCAGTACCGATAGGAATCCGAAGACGTCGAGTAAGTTCTGCACGAGTAAACCCGCAAGGTCATTTGGCCGAGAACGGAACTTCTCCGCGGCTGATGTGCCCGTCCGAAGCGAGTACTTGCCAGGCCAACTTGTACTTTCCTGGCTTTACATCGCTTGCTGTGGCTGCGATCACATTGGAGACTTTTTCCGGCAACAGTGGAAGAGTTGTCGAGGTTCCATCCGCGCTGACGAGCCGTATCAGCGATCTTGTGCTGTCAACGCGCACATTGAACTTAAGCGTGATGTCAATTTTGGGTCCAGTGACGAACGAGTTTGCTTGCGGGCTCGATGCCACGAGAATTGCGTGACCCCACGCGACTGTAGCGCAAAGAATGAGAGCGACGGCACTTATCAACCCGCGTTTCATTGCGAAATTTGATGTCCGAATCATCCAGAGGCTCCAAATTTTTTTTTTGCTTGACCTTAGGGCGGTTCGGTTATCGGGCATCCACCCTACGCCTTATCTGAGACGCACTTGCGAGAACTGAATCAGTCCTTCATTTCGAAAACAGGGGACAATTCATGCCTGAGATTAGTGCCTAGACGCGGCTAGTCTACTGGTACTTTTGCCAGAATGCGTTGAAGATTTGGCAGCGCGCTATTCAACCGTCTTTCCACAAGTTCTAACAGTGGCCGATGACCCATGATTGCGCCAAAACTGTGAGCAAATCGTAAGCAAATTGCGATCGCACCTGGGGGAGAGAGTCGTTTATGGGATTTCGTAACGGCAGCTTTCGTATCAATCCGGGACTGCACCGTGTCTGGAGTCAAATTCTGCTTGTCATCGGGTTGGCTTGCCTTGCGATGGCGCAGCCCTCGTCACGCATTCAAGCTCTCGTAAACGCGGGAAACCTCGATAGCATGCGCTGGTCGAACTTCAGCGACTATCGAGGTTGGCTGCAAAAATTCTACGAACCTGTGGGCTACGCGCCAGCATGGGTGCAGGGAACCACGCCCTCACCGCAAGCCATGTCGATGATCGAACTGTTTCGGAACGCGTGGCAAAAAGGCTTGGAGTCAGAAGACTACGATGCGTCCCACTGGGACGGCCGCCTGCAGGCGCTGAAAGATCCTGATGCCGACGTGGCAGCGTTCGACGTGGCCCTGAGTGTCTGCAGCATGCGGTACATCTCCGATCTTCGCATCGGGCGTATTAATCCACAACATTTCCAATTTGGGCTCAGCGTCGACCAAAAGAAATATGATCTGGATCACTTCCTTCGGGAGAAATTACTGCCGGCATCCGATGTCTCTGCTGTACTAAACAGTGTGGAGCCTCCTTTCGCTGGATATCGTCGGACAGAACAGGCCCTGCTGAGATATATGCAACTTGCCCGTGAAGACGACGGCGAGAAACTTCCCATTCCAACGAAAGCGATCGAGCCAGGCCAAACGTATGCCGGAGTGCCCCGATTGTCGCGGCTGCTTCGCCTTCTTGGCGACCTACCGTCCGACACTGCCTCAAGCGATTCTCACATTTATGACGCCACCTTGGCCGAAGGAGTGAAGCGCTTCCAGAGTCGCCATGGGCTTGATGCGGATGGCCGTCTCGGGGCCGCTACAGTAAAGCAATTAAACGTGCCGCTGTCGGATCGAGTACGGCAAATGCAGCTTACGCTCGAGCGCTGGCGTTGGCTTCCGACCGAGTTCTCTGCGCCGCCGATTATCGTGAACGTTCCAGATTTCCGCCTACGCGCGCTTGACGACAACAACCAGGTCAGCTTCGACATGCGCGTTGTGGTGGGAAAGGCCTTGCGCACCCAAACACCAGTCTTTACGCGCGACATGACATTCATTGTGCTGCGTCCATATTGGAACGTGCCCCCGAGCATTCTGCGTGGCGAAATCGTTCCAGCGATCAAGCGCAATCGCAATTACATTGCAGACAAGAACTACGAAGTTACGACAATGGACGGCAAGGTCGTCACGTCAGGGCCGATTTCCGATGATGTTCTGGCGCAGCTTCAGGCAGGGAAACTGGCGGTGCGCCAAAAACCTGGCTCAACCAACGCGCTCGGACTAATTAAGTTGATGTTTCCAAACGAGTACAACGTCTATCTTCACAGCACGCCTGCCGCATCCTTATTCTCGCGGGCACGCCGCGATTTCAGCCACGGATGCATCCGAGTCGAGAAGCCGGCCGAGCTTGCCGCTTGGGCGTTGCGCAACAATCCGGGTTGGACCGTGAGTCGTGTGGAGGAAGGAATGAAAAACGGCGACGACAATGTCACCATAACTCTGGCTCGGCAGGTGCCCGTGTTTATCGTCTACGGTACCGCGCTTGCGTACGAGAACAACGAAGTCCACTTCTACAATGACATTTACGGACATGACGCCAAACTCGCCCAAGCTTTGGCGAAAGGCTATCCATATCCATAACGGGAATCAAACGCTACCAGCGCCGTACTCGACCTACATCCACGTGGACGAAATCCGAAGTAGCGTAGTAGCCCACACCGCCGCGACCCAGTCCCAGAGCGGTATCGCGAAGTCTTGAGGCGCGAACACCGGGTACACGAATATCAATCGCCATGGCCTGCATGTGCAGGCTATGTCGTGCTACGCCGTGACCGTGTGTTCTGAGGTATTCATTGCTCCACGGCGTGCGATAGCCGCAAACAATGTCGATTTCGGAATTGGGACGTCCTAATTTCACGCTCAAATCGTGCAGCAGGTCGAATACGCGTGGATCGTACTCGTGAACATCACCGGTGCGATGATCGCGAAGATACCGGTTGAGCTGGGCCAGAGCATCAGGATCGTAAGTGTCCCCGTGCCGGTAAACGATGTCGATCCGCTGTCCTGTATGAGTGTGAAAAAGGCGAAGACGATAGGTTAGATCTGATGACGACGCAGTCTCTGCAGATGCCGCTGAGGCGAAAGAAAAACCAACGATCAGAACTGCGAAAAATAGTAGAAAATCTTTCCGAAACCGCAACTTAAGCTCCAAAAACTTCGGCCATCTTCAGGTGGCCATCTTCTAATGATATCAGGGAGAGCTTCGTTCCAATTTGCCCGCCGGCAATGAGTTGTCCTCAGGCAAGCATCACTTGCTTTCAAGTACAACGCGGTCATACAAGGGCTGGGTTGGTCTTGCATCATGTCGATACAGCTTCGCGAACTGCTCGACCTCCGCGGACGAAATCGTGACGGGATGTTTGAGCACAAACCAAGTCACATTCTCGGAACAAGGTGGAGTAGTGAGCGATCCGGGGAAGGTATAGTAACCGCGGTCGATGGGAAGCAATCCGGCGGCATTGACTTGGACGTTATCAAGCACTTCCTCCTTTTCTTTTTCCTTGGGCAAATCGTTCCAAAGTTCTTGCACTAGAGCGTTGTCTTTTCCTTGCTGAAGAAGAACCGCAAGTACTGCGAGATTACCCTCATCGTCCGCATGTACTAGATGCACGACCATTTCGAAACCCTTGCCGTTGATCCGCTCCTCACTAGGCCTATGGAAGTGGAATTGTTTTAATGCATATTTCTTCCCGCCCACTGAGATGAAGCTTCCCGAGCCGTAATTCACCATGATCGTGTGGCCGTTGTCGATGATGTGCAGTGGCGACGGTTTGTAATCGAATTGGATCGGTGGGAGGTCGGCCTTCTTAGGATTGCGGATGTCAATCGGTGACTGGTGATGCCCGTTCTTGCACAAGGCATACTCCGGATTTAGTTCGGCCCAGTGCTCTGGTCCGTGCGCCGCACTGTAGTCCCAGTGGTGTTCCTGAGCCGAGCTGTGGGCTAAAAGGAGCACGCCGCAGATAAGCGCACAAGCAAAATGTTTTCGAATCCGCACAGCAACTTAAAATCCGCGGTTTTTATTTCTTACTTTGCCTCGGCGTACTTCTTTAACTCGGCCTTCTGGTCCTTTCGCAAAACTTGCAACTTCTGCCATTGCTCTGTCGAAAGAAAGGACTTCATCTCGTTGTCTGATCGTTGCACGATAGACTGCAGCCGCTTGACCTTTTCCTTTTTGGAAAGCGCCGGATTGCCTCGGATCTGTTCGAGGTATCCCACTTCCTGTTCGAGAATCGGCCTCATCCTTGTTTGTTGATCGGAGGTCAAGCTCAGCTTCTCAGTCAGGTTCTCGATTCTGGTTGTGAAGTACCGACCTTGATTGTTTTTTATGCTTGCGACAACTGAGTTATCCGATTGCGAAAAAGCGCTCACACCCATAAGAATGACGCCGAAAATTGCGGTTAAGAGGACTAGGTACCTGCCAAGTTTCATCCCGAATCTCCTTGTCAATTAGTTAGGCCCGCTCAGGTTTAGCCGAAGCGGGCCGTTGACGTTGGGGTTGTTGTTTATGCAGCGACTCTCTCAGAGATCTTGGTCTCAATGATGTTCCGAAGCATTCGCTTGGTTCGCTCGACGAATACGAGTTTGTCTGCCAAGGCGGTTTCCAGCAGCAGTCCAACGGCACGATTGCCGGTCAGATCCGCGGCTGCGATGAGCGCGACATACTCGCCTGTGCGGAGGTGAACCAAATGGCTTATTTTTGCCAGGACGAACAGCTGTCTCGCCACTGGAAGCTGAATTTCAGCGAGCTCCCGCCGAAAGTCCTCCACAAATGTCTCGTACAGGCGGGTGTTGGGCTTAATCGGTTTTTCGCCAATCAGCTTGAAGACCTGATCGATGGTTGCCAGGTTCTTTTCAGCGACGAAGGACCGCGCTTCCATAGCTTCCTTAATCTCGGGATTTTGGGCGGCTTCACTAAACTCCTGCCAAATCTTTGTGGATCGCTCGCTGCCTTGGCGCAGATCGCTGAGCATCTGCACAAAGAGTTCCTTGGGATTCTTTACTGGCATCTCGTTCTCCTTTTCAGTGAGTTTCGGTTGATTCTGCGTTGATTTAACTGAAGTGGTTTGATCTGCGGATTACAGGAGGCGCGTGGAAGATTATCGAGGCGCCGCAATTCGGCAGGAACTGTCAGAATTGCTATAAGCATTAGCAACTAAGAACAACGAAAATTACAGGGCATTTTCATCCCGAGCGACAAAAAGCTGCGAATTCTGCCCAAAATTTTAAAATTTCGCTCCAAGGCAGGGATTTAACAGGGAGCGCCGTTGATTTCCGGGAAACCTTCAGATTCTTCAGCCTTTAGCTCTTATTCTTCGCAATTTCCTCAAAAATATCAGGCATTCTCCAGGGATTTTTTCGTTCCAACATGGAACTGATGTCTGACAAGATATGCGAATCTCTTCTCGAAAAAATTCAAAATATGCATTGGGAGATTCGCAGGTCGTCGCTTTTCTCGCACTCTCTGGAAGGCTTTACTCCTTGGAAATGCACTGCTTAGCTGAAATCCGATTTCGTGTTCGCATCCCATTCTTGCGCGAACGACGGATTTGCAACCGTGGTTCTATTGCTTCGCAAGTCATTGATTCCATGTTGGAACGGAATGTTAGGCGAGCAACGGATGAAGTTTGACTCTGTTTTCGAAATCTTGGTAGCACGAAAATTAGATAGTGAAGATATGGCTAAGGCCGCAGAACGCGACGCGACAGCATAGCAGTTCCAAGCAAAAATACGGCGGTGGCGGCTGGTTCTCCTTAATTCTTGGAGTTTGGGGCTGTCAGAGTAGACAGCAACAAGCAATGCTGAGTATCAAAGCACTAGGTCGTGGAAACGTGATTTCTAATCGCGTACTTCACGAGATCGGCATTGTTCTTTGCGCCGATCGTTTCCATAATTCGGTACTTGTGGAAGGCGACCGTCCGGGTGGTTAGCTGCAGAATGTCTCCAACTTCTTTCATGGCTTTTCCTTCGGCGAGCAATTGCAGCACCTCGCGCTGACGGCGAGTGAGCTTATCTTCCTGACTCGCAATTTTCGGAGATTGGAAGCGGAGCCGGTTGTTCGTCTCTTCGGCGATGCTTGGGGAGACATAACGCATGCCGCGCATGACCTCTCGAACCGCAACGACCAGTTCGGAGGCGGCGCAGGTCTTCAAAAGATAAGCGGAGGCTCCGCAACGGAAGGCGTCTGCCGCCAACTGCGCGTCGAGACTCATGGTCAGGTACACCAGCTTGACGGAGGGAAGCATCTTTTTGATCTGCTTGCCGGCATCAAGGCCATTGAGAATCGGCATGGCGATATCAACGACAATGAGGTCTGGCCTTAGCTCTTTCGCCATTTCGATGAGTGCGCGACCGTTGTTTGCTGTGCCTAACACTTGAAACTCAGGCTCCAGCATCTTCTTGCATAGCTCAGCGACAAGCGTGTGATCATCTGCTATCAGAACGCGAGGACGGTTTCCAGTTAGGGGCATGGCAGCACCTCGGAGCGTCAGAGTAGTTCGTGCTGCTTGCTTGCCCTACTCGTAGAAATGACAGGCCAGTGACAGCGATGCAAAGGCGAATCCCGCCTCAGCTTCTGGCTTAGGCGCTCTTTGGCCTAATCCTGTCGATCGCCAGGAGAGGCACTCGGGCGGAGACGGTGGTTCCTCGCCCCGATTGTGAATGAATAGAAAGTTGTCCGTTTGCCAGTTGTAGTCTTTCCCGCATGCTGATCAGCCCAAGTCCGCGGCCGGTGATTGCTTGCTCCGGATTAAAGCCTGTGCCCTCATCTTTGACTCTTAGTTGAATTTCGTCGGAGGTGGCGCACAGTTCCACTCTGAACTGTCGAGCTCCACTGTGTTTGACGGCATTCTGCAGCGCCTCTTGCAGAACCCGGAACAGACATAGCGAGATTTCTCTTGGCAGTTTGCGCGGCATGCCGGTCTGGCGGAAGTCAATTTGTACGTGGTATTGCGCAGACAATTCCTCGCAGAAGCTGTGCGCCGCCGCAGCAATGCCTAAGTAGTCAAGCTTTGAGGAGTGCAGCCGATGCGACAAGCCCTGAATGTTCTGTCCCAGTTGAAAAATGCGGTGATGCAGGTCCGCAACTTCATTTCGAACTTCGGTGGTGGCGTCGGAGAGATTTTGCGTTAACCGGTCCACTTTGATCGCGATCACCGCAATTTGCTGATTGATGTCGTCGTGCAGCTCTCGGGCGAGCCAGGTGCGTTCCTGCTCATGCGCCTCAATCAATCTCCTCCCGAGATTGGCTGCGGTTTCCGCCGCAACCGCCGCCTCTGATTGCGAAAGAGCCGGGATGGTTCTCACGTGCTTCAAGAGTTCTCACCCAGGGCAGATACAAATTGGCGTTTAGAGAGTACGGCTTTCAATGCCTCAACCAGATCGCAGCGTAGTCGTGACTTGATGACATAGCCTGATCCGCCTGCACCCATGGCCGCATCGACAAAATCGCGGTCGCTGTGGATCGTAAGGAAGACAATCTTGGCTTCACATCCAGACTCACGAAGTTCGAGCGCAACATCGATGCCGTTTGGCTCTCCCATGGAGATATCGAGGACGATGACATCTGGTTTGAGCCGTGACCAATTATCGAGGACTGCTCGTCCATTCAACATGGAGGCTACGATGTCGTATTCGGGTTCGAGGATCTCGGCAACCTCGGTTAGAACCTCGGGGTTGTCGTCGGCCAGAAGTATGCTCGCCTTTGACACGATGTCTTCCTCGACTGCTTATACGGAAAGCGGCAAATGGCACGAAGTGGTACAACGCGAGCAGATAGATCCAAAGATGTAAGCGCTGCACGCCGGGAAAACGTGATCGTGATCTTAGGAAACAGATCGCGTGATGACTACTGTCAAATATAGTGGATGTCGTAACTTAACCAACAGTACTCGACATATAGTTGGCTGACAGACATGCGAACTTCATTTGGATGAGTGTGACGCTGGCTGTTTATTTTCGAAAAATTAATTGCGCATCATTGCGATTTGTTTCAATCGCGGTAAGTGCGAATGTGTGGCTAAAGCATACCGTTTCGAGTTGGTTTGGCTCGAAGTAAAGCGATTGTCTGCTTGTCAGAAACTGTACGTACTACTAGTTGTCCGGTCTATGGCTCATGCTCGATCAGCAGAGAACTACCGACTGCGCGAGTCCGGCTTCGCTGGTTTCCTTGTACTTACTATTCATGTCCTTGGCCGTCTGAGCCATCGCGGTAATGGTTGCATCCAAATCCACGCGGTGTCTGGATTCAATTTCGTTGCTGGCAATGGCGTAGGCGGTCCAGGCCTTGACGGCGCCGAACGCGCACCTCTCTATGCAAGGAACCTGGACGTAACCGGCGACTGGGTCACAGGTCATTCCCAAATGATGTTCGAGCGCTGACTCCGCCGCATTCTCAACGACCCGTGGGTTTGCGTCGTATGCCGTCGCCACCAATGCAGCGGCCATCGCCGACGCTACGCCGATCTCGGCTTGGCAGCCGCCCTCGGCCGCGGACAACGTTGCATTGTGTTTGCACAGGTAGCCGATAGCGGCTGCTGCGAGCATGCCCTGGCGGATCTTTTCTTGTGGGAGCTTGCGGCCCCCTTCGCCCAGCCCGTAGACCAAAGCGGGAAGAACACCAGCAGAACCTCCTGTTGGCGCCGTGACCACGAGGTGTCCACGCCCGTTTTCCTCCGAGCCGGCAAGCGCGTACGCCGCCAGGGTGCCGATGCCGCGATCCGATTGGTAGGACTCGTCCTGAGCACGTTTGTAAACGGTAGCAGCCTTGGAGTGCAGCTTGATGGGGCCGGGTAGCACGTCGTCCTGTATGCTGAGCCCTGATTTCACGATGGCTACCATTGCACCCGTGACCTTGTCGATAAAGGCATAAACCTCTTCCTCGCTTCTGCCCGTGATCGACGTCTCGTTTGCCATGACCACTTGCGCAATCGACAGATTGTTTTGCTCCGCATGCTGTCGCAGCTCCTTCATCGTGGAGTACGGATACTTCGGTGGATTTTTCTTGGGAGGTTTGTAGCCTTTCCATTCGATAAATCCGCCGCCCACTGAGTAGTACTCCTGCTCAAGAATAGTCTTGTCTCCGGCCATGAGCTTGCACGTCATCGTGTTCGGGTGTGGGAAGTAGCCTTTCGTAGCGTCGAAGACGATGTCCTTCAGGGTGACGTTCACGCTCTTTGAACCAAGCTTTACAGGAAACGACTGGTCAGGATCGTCGCGCAAACTGTCGAGAAATTTAGGATCGACAGTTGCCGGTTCCTTTCCGACAAGCCCTGCAAGTGAGGCGCGCTCAGTTCCGTGTCCTTTGCCGGTGGCGCTGAGGCTGCCGAACAAATGGACCTTGAGGGCCGTTGCCTGGTCGAGTTGTGCTGCAGGCAATTTTGTACAGCGCTGATAGAAATCGTAGGTGATGCGCATAGGGCCGATCGTGTGGGAACTCGATGGGCCCGGCCCCACTTTGTAGAACTCGTCAATGACCGTCATCACCGGTCCCTTGGACTCCTTCACGACATTCAGGTTGGGAGAAAGAGCCGGTTGCGGCGGCGTGCCAGCCTTTGGTCCGCTTGCTGCTTTTTGCGCCTTCTCTTGCGCGGACAGAGGAACGTCGCCAGTGATCACACTCATTGCGCCGATCATGGCGCTTCGCATAAGGAATGTTCGGCGATCCATTCCCGCTGGAATTTCCTGAGTACTAAGTTCTTCTTCCGCAGAACCGAGTGAGTCTTCCGCTGTAGCCTGATCGAGCAGGTCGATAGTTTTAAGATCTTTGTCGGACATGTCGGACCCCCTCCTTCTTGAAGCCTGCTTTCCTTTTTCCGCGCTAGACGATGCCTTCGCGTCGAAGACAACAGCTTCCTCTTCTGGAACAGGATTGCTCCTTTGCTGAGATTAGGAGACGTACCGTTCGGTTACCACTGTCCTTTGTTCCAGTTTTGGTGCGCCTACGCCTCGAGACGAGAATTTAGAACTAGTGGTCAATATGTACTGGGCTATTGCTGAAGTCGCGCGGCAGTTCAGTAGGTCAACAACATTAAACTTCACGATTGAATTACCTTCCTTATGCTAGGAATACACGTCCATTCAAGCTCTGTACATTGCTTCAATAGCCAATAATGCCAGTACCATAAGAAAAGCATTTCGAGTCGAACTCCATATCTATCTATTTGGTTAGGTCTTTGTCGCTTGAAATCGTTCTTTCCAGAAACTGTACGTACTGCCAGTTGTCCCTACAAACCTCCGCCTCTACGTTCATAGCACGAGAAAGTAGCATCTCAAGCGAGCGGGCGCGATTCAGCAGGCAGCAGTAGGCAGACTACAAGCGAACGGCACGTAGTGGCGTCCTCGCATAGCCAAAGTGGCACGCACCGCGCCAACTTTCGCAAAGCCAGAAAAGGGAACCAGACGGACTTCGGAGTATGCAGCAGAGATGGCAGTTAAGAGGAGAAGAGGCTTGATGAACGTTCCTTATGCGGTTGTTTCCCGAAAAACTACATGCATCGCGTTACTTATTTTCGTGCTGCCGCTTTTGTGCTTGCGATCAGCTTATGCTCAGTCAAGTGACGCCTCAAGTCCGGAAGTAAAGCAGCTGCAAGAGCAGCTCCAGCAGATGCAGGCTGAAATGCAGCAGTTGAGAGATCAGGTCCGAACACTTCAGGAAGCGCATAAGCCCTCGGTTCGCAATGCGACATTTGAAGTGCCGGCGACTGAGTCACGAGCGCCGGCTGCAATGACAGACGGTGGCGGGATCCCAACGACGGAAATGGCGACTTCGCCCAAGCCGGAAAACACCACACAAACAGCGTCCTCGCCACAGACCGAAAAATATC
>Ga0126376_10000469_pt1 | contig 19663 bp, 15 predicted proteins | sample PanSoiMetPlot_15_FD_92760 | JGI IMG/M metagenome (GOLD analysis project Ga0126376, IMG submission 92760) | Tropical forest soil microbial communities from Panama - MetaG Plot_15 | ecosystem: Environmental > Terrestrial > Soil > Tropical forest > Bulk soil | place: Panama | collected 2016-02-17
CAGTCCAGGTAGGTCAGGACGGAACTTACCGATGCTTCCACTTTGCGTATGACCAACACGTGCATGATTGAGAATCGCGCCCCGTTTGTCGAAGACGACAAGCCCTTCGTCGCTTCCGCTGACATAAGCACGAGGCTCGGCATTCGGATCGCCACTCAGATTGCCCATGAACACTGCGTCGGCGTGGTCTTGCAGTTCTTCATCATGACTCCAGAGCTGGTGGCCGTCGTGGTCCCACAGGGAATAACCGATGAGCAGCTCATCGAGTCCATCACCGTCAACGTCAAACGGATATGGGAAGTGACCAGTTTGGCCTTTTCCGCGCCACAAGAGTTGCAAGTTGTTATTGAAGATCCAAAAACTTTTGTAGCGATCCTTTACCAAGATGTCGTGCCGCTGTTTATTCCCAGAGACATTTAGCAGAGCGATGGAATCGCCGTTTTCAAATTGGTACGGAGCACGCGCGCCACTCGCAGCTGGTTCCTCCGCCGGCATCCCGGCCCAACGCTTTATTTTGCCGGTCTTGCCTTCGAGGATCTGGAGCTTGAAGTCTCGAATGACAACTACTTCGTTCTGACCATCGCCATCGACATCATGAATCTGCACGGGCAGATCATTCGTCAGCAGAATATTGCGCGGATCGGGGCGGCCTGACTGCCACAGAACCTTGCCGTCCAGCGTCACTGCCGTAAGGCAACTGATCTGATCATGCGCGTCGCCGGAGACGCGCGGGATGTTCTGCGCGATCAGCATCTCGAGCTGACCGTCGCCGTCGAGATCGCCAAAGCGGGCGCTGCGGCCGGCGCCAAATCTCGGCGTGGAGAATTTCTTCCACAAATTCGGTTGTGGATTCTCCCGCCGCAGGCGTTCCAATTCGGTATCACGCGAGTGGATGCTTGCGGAGACTTTGGCTTTTACTGCTGGAGCTGAGCTCACGCGAAAGTCCTGAAAGCGTGCTGGAACATTCGCTGTAAGCCCGGCTTTGCCCTTCGCGAGTTCCGCGTCGGTAGCCTGGACCAGCATCTGCCCATCTACATACGCCTTGATCATCGGGCCGGCATTTTCGATTTTCAGTTCGTAGTACTTTTTGGAATCGTAGGAAAAGTCCGCACGGGCCAACTCGCGCCAGTCTGCTGCACGAAGCTTCTTCTCCAGCGGCAGGCGTACCGCCAGCCGTGCGGACTTACCACCGGTGAGAGCGAACAGGTAGTAGTGCCGGTTCGTGTGATAGCGGAAGACAATTCCAGCCATTTCCAATAGCGAAAGCGGCTTTACCTTTGCTTCTACCGTATAGTCGGTCCACTCCGGATCGCCGGTGACCAAGGTGGGATTCATCTGGGCAGCCTGATCGTTCACGAGATGCTGCTCCAGATACGGTTTTCCCTCTTCATCTCCTGCAACCCAGGCATCCAGATGACAGATCGCATTTGCCCATGGACCAAGAGGAATGCCTCGATTTGCAAGATAGTGGTACTCCTGAATCGCTCCGTTAAGTTGCCCAATCGGGCGACTCAGCCAACCTGGCGGAAAGCCGGAGAAGTCGTCCCGAAAGAGATCACCGCCATAACTCGCGGTGGCCTGCTTAGCGCTCTCGGGTTGTCCAGCCGTGGTGGGGGTTGCAACTAGGCCTTCTGATAAAGCGGCTCCTGCTGCTGCGGAACTCATTCTTAGGAAGGTTCGTCGATCCATGAGGCAGTCAGTATAACGACGCTCAGAAATTCCTCTTCTTGATATTCTCTTGCCGGCCAGGACGCGGACTTTGCATTTCGCGCAGTGAAATTGCGCCTCTGCGCCGAATTCCCGACTCATCATTGCGAGAACATGCAAGAGGAAACTGGACAGCTCAATCGACGGCACTTTCTCAAACTCAGCGGCGCTGCCGCGGCTGGACTTGCGGGCAGCGAGATTTGTTCCCAAACTCCGACCACAGAAACAGCAGGACCACTCACTACTCGCAGCGCACCAGAGAATCCACTGATTCTCAAATCTTCGGAGCTGGAAGTCGTGATCGACCGTCGCGATGGTCTTCCTTACGAATACCGCCTGCTTCGCCCAAACCGTCGCATGCTTGGTGAGGATCTCGGGAAGCCGATCTTGGTTGCCTTTTATGAGAAAGCTACCGGAACAGTAAAAAGCATTCCCGCTGCGGTTCAAAAGTTCTCCGACCTGAAGGATCATGTCGATCTACTCTTTCAGATTTCAGACGGCTCGCGGCCGGTCGCGAGTTTCGTACTTTCGTATTTAGTCAACGCAGCGACGGTTCGCGTTGTACTCTATGCAGTTCGTGAGGTTCCTGGGTTTGAGCTCATTGAAGTCGCGCTTCCGCGACTCGCTACGGTTCGCGAAGAGGATGGGCCAGCGTGGCTTGCGCATGGCGATGATGGTGGCTGGCTCGCGAACCTTAAGGATGCAACCCCTGGCTCTTTGAAACCGAATACTTTCTGGGGCAATGTTTCGGCGACGTTGCCGGTCGTGATGGTCGGCACAGATCGTCTAATCTGTGTGCAGGAAACGGCCGCGTTCATGGATGGGACCATGCTCAGCGTAAGCGGCGAAGCGGGAAAGCGAAGAGCAGCACTCGGCATTATTCAGGTCAATCGAGTGAACGGCACTCTCTGCTACGACATGAACACGGGGCCCGGAACTCCGCGCAACTGCGGCAACAAGCAGACTCCGAACCTACTGATTGACCAGGAATCCTCATGCCGTCTGGACTTCCTGAGCGCTTCTGATGATAAGACTCCGCTCACATGGCTCGATGCAGCTAAGCTGGTTCGCAAGCGCATGCCGCCCATTCCCAAGCATCTCTATGACAACGCATTTGTTTACGGCATTCGCTGCGATGAGCCGAGTTATCTGAAGCCTGCGTCGACATTCGAGCAATGCGAGCAGTTGATCCACCAGATCGCAGAACTGACTGACTACGCGCCGCAGATCGTCCATCTGTGGGGATGGCAATACCGTGGAAAAGACACCGGATATCCGGCCGTGGCGGAGGTAAATCAACGCATCGGCGGCTACGACGGAATGATGAATCTGATGCAGAAGGCAAAAGCCTACAACTGCATCGCCACCCTCTCCGACAACTACGATGATGCCTATCGCAGCAGTCCAGAATGGGATCCGAAAATCATTGCACGACGTCCTGATGGTGAGCTTTGGGAGAGCCGCAACTGGACAGGAGAGAACTCCTACATCATTGGACTCGCTAAGTATATGGCGGGTCCCGGAATGGAACGAATTCGCTACACGTGCGAGCGTTACAAGTTGCAGAAGACTACTCATGTGGACGTGCTTTCCTATTTTTCCATCCGTAACGATTGGGATCACGAGCAACCGGCCAGCGGCATCAAGACCTTGCGTGCTCGGTACAAGATCCTCGACGAGTTCGCCAAACGCGGCGTCGACGTGAGTTCTGAAGCCTTGCGCTACGCATTCATCGGCAAGATTAGCTCGTTCTGGTACATGACTGGGCCAGGAACGTGCCCGTTCGGTGGCAGCCCAATTCCCCTGTTAGCCACCATCTATCGCAAGAGTGCAGTCTGGGGCCAATCCGGACGAACAATGACGGTCGATGAACGTGTGATGAAGACGCTGTTCTACAACGGCTGTTCGCACGCGATCGTTCGTGCCGATATGAATCTGAATGATGCACTCGACACCTTCTATCTCGTGATGGTTCCATGGTTCCAACTGCACGCGCGCAATATCGAATCATTCCGCCGCGATGGCGAGCGAACGGTGATCGGGCTCGAGAACAACGCTGTCATCAATATCGATTGGAACAGCAAAACGTACACCGCATCGCTGAACGGCACTTCGATCTGCTCCGATGCAGGAACCTTCTGTCCGCTCGATGAAGGTCGCATCGCGTTCTATTCAATTACTGCGCGAGAGCTTACCGTGCAATTGCCGGCGAGTTGGAAGCCAAATGAGCTGCGCGCGGCGAAACTGACTGCAAACGGTCCGGAAGAATTCCACGTGACTGCAGATTCAGGGCAGATCCGAGTGACTCTCGAGCCGCGCCAACCAGTGATTGTCTACAGGAATGATTCTGCGCGTCGGCGCAATCGTCCGAAGGCATCCTAGAAAGCGAACTAGGCCGCCACGTCGTCTGCGACGTCTTTGGCCATCACAAAGAAGACGTGGCCTTCTTCTTCGCATTGAAACGCGAGCAACCCACCGATACGCTTCTTTTCATTGTCCTTCTCAACAAATACAGCGTAGCCGGTTGGAAGCATGGCGAGCGGGCCATTGCCGCATACAGGACACTTACCGCGAGGAATCTGGGAATTCATGTATCACTCAGGGAAGGCGTGACCGGATTCTACGCTGGCGTGTCTTTTCCGCAGCGGACAACTTACGCCATATCCACTGGGTTAGTTGGGCGCCGCCTTCCTTAATCCCCTTAATTCCTCCTCGTTCACCATCTGAATGAGCGCTTGAATGTAGCCAAAGCAGTAAGCGAAAGCCTGGCGGCCGTCCCGGTCGCCGTCGATCTTCGGAACGTGGTCGGGCATTAGCATTCCGTCGTAGCCAACCTCCTTATAGGCTCGGATCGCACGAAGAAAATCGACGTCGCCGTTGTCGGGAAAGGTCTCCTGGAAATTCAGGAAACCGCCTTTGATATTGCGGAAGTGGACGTTGAAGATTTTCCCGCGAGTCCCGAAATAGTGGATCGCGTTGTAGATCTCTTCGCGTGGATTCTGCAAGCTCTCGCTCACCGTTCCCTGACAAAAATTCAATCCGTGATAAGCGCTTGGATTCATCGCGATAAATTTCTTCAGGCCGTCTGTAGTGCTCAGGACGCGGTGAACTCCGCGATATCCGGCGGGCTCTGGCATGGCGGGATCCTCGGGATGGCAAGCCATTCGCACTTTGTATTCCTCAGCAACCGGCATGATGCGTTTCAGAAAGTAATCGATCCGCTCCCACGATTCTTCTGCGCTCACTTTGCCCGCCTCGGTCGGCTGATCGCGATCCACGGCTTCTTCATACTTGAATGTCGAATAGGTCGCACCACCGCGACCTAGCGTCGATTTGGTGCGCACCACTCCAAGCATGGTGAGGTTGTAGGTAAGCATCGGAAAACCAGCTCGCGCAGCGTTGCGTACCTTGTCGCAAACCGCATCGATCTCGCGATCTCGCTCGGGACTTTTTCCTGTCATCACGTGCCTTATCTCCGACTTTGACACGTAGTTCGGATGAATCAAGCGGAGCGCATCCGCTTTTATTCCGTAGGACTCGATGTGCTCGCGCTTGCGAGTAAGAGCCTCAAGTGAAAAGTCGCCGCCTTTCTCCAGCTCCGAGGCCGACGCGCAAATGTGATTTACGCCGAAGGCGGCAATTACTTTCAGAATCTCGTCGCTATCGCCATGTTGCGTACCGAGCTTGAGATTGGCCTTCTTGGCGCGCGAGGCTTCTGAAGATGAACCCAGGACACGCTTCTTGATTGGTTCCGTTGCAGCGGCTAACGAATTCATTGCTGCCGATACCGCGCACGCCGCTGAGCTCAGAACAAAGTTTCTGCGATTCATTCGCGATAGTGTACTCAAGAAGCTTGGCGACATTGAGAAAAGCCATGGTTCATGAGCGCAAGAATAGATCGCAGGCGAATGCTCAGAAATTCGGGATTTTCCAAGTGCTGCACGACGGGATCGGGTTATCCTCGACTATGTCCTCCAATGAGGAGCTGCTAGACACAGAGAACCTCGTCGTTAGCGATCGGCAGACTAGGCGCTTCGATCTTGGAATTCTCCTTGTAGCGCTTGGCGTAATCCTGTTCATCTACATCGCGTTGCGCTTGCGACACCTTGCTACTTATTCGCTCTGGTGCGACGAAGCATTCAGCGTGTTCGTTGCCAGATCACCGTGGAACGATTTCTTTCGACAGCTATTTATTGACAGGGTTCACCCACCTCTCTACTACATCCTGCTCAAGCTTTGGATCTCGGGAGTTGGAGCATCGGTCGCCTGGTTGCGATTGCTCTCGCTTTTGTCCGCAGCCCTCACTCTGTTACCACTCTGGAGTTGCATGAAGCAGGTGAGGTTCTCATCAGAACTTAAGTTTGCATTGCTGCTCGCAATCGCATGCAATCCGTTCCTTATTTTCTATAGCCAGGAAGTGCGAATGTACTCTCTGCTCTGCTTCCTGTCTGTCTGGTCATTGGACTTGTATTTGAAGGAGCGCAGTGAGCGCTCTTCACTGCGCGTTTTGTGGGCTCTCGTGAACGTGGCTTTAGTGATGGTTCATGTTGCCGGGCTGGCTGTGGTTGGATGCGAACTCGTACACGCAGCGCTGGTGAAGAAGAGATTCTGGAATCGACTTCTGACTTGCTTGCCTGCCTTGCTCGCAATCTTCAGCTGGTTCGTAACGGTAAGAGTGTTTGCTCCCGATCCCGGGGGCGTTCTTCACAACATCCAATGGATCTCAAAGCTGACACCTGCCATCGAATGGAAGACGCTTACACATCTTCTTGGAAACACCTTGGGAGCGGTCGTCCTCAATGTGCCGATAGCGATTGCGATTTGGACGCATCGCAAAGTTGAGCGACACTTCGCCAGTCTGTTTCTTTTGCTCTCAATTGCCACCATAGCTTTCGTATTTGCCTTTAGCATGCTCGTCAAGCCGGTTTGGCAAGAGCGCTATTTGATCATTACCGTAATTCCTTACTATCTTCTTGCAGGAGACTCCATTCGGCGAATAAGCCCAAAATGGGCATTACGATCTACGCTTGCAATTGCGGCGGTTGGACTGTTGTCTCTCGAATACGATCTCACGCACCGTCCTGACCGTCCCGTATTCACCAGTTTTGTAGGTTCTGCAGGAGAACTCATTTTCGCTTCTGATGACCTGGCAGGTGCTCCTCTGGCGATTCGCCAGTCGTCTGAAGAGATTCCGGTCCGCATCATTAAAGCTTCGTCTCCATCCAAGTCCGGCCTGCGACTCACGGTCCGCGATGTCTCATATTCAATCGGGGAACGGGAGGGCTTGATCGAGAGTGGACATGACATCTGCGAAAGAGAGTTCCTGTACGCTTTCGACACTACTCCTGATCCAATGAGTCCGCCGGGACTGCTTCCTTCGGACTTGCCGTCATACGGCTGCTCCGGGAAGGAATTGGCCGAGACACGTGGACAAGGACGTAAGTTCATTTTTTACAAAATAAATTGCACGTAAGCTGTCCAACTGCAAGTAAGCAATTCGCTTCCAGCGCCCTTGCTTCATGGAAGGTTCACCAATCCATTGCGGATGGCATAGACCACAAGTTCGGCGGTCTTGTGCAGGCCAAGCGTGTTCATGATGTTCGCGCGATGCACGGCAACCGTGTTCACACTAAGTTCTAAATCGCTGGCGATCTCCTTGTTCGATTTGCCAATCGCGATGAGCTGAAGTATCTCGAGTTCCCGCGCTGTCAAGCCGGCTGTTCGCTCTCCACGGAGAGTCTCAGCGCGTTTCACCTGCGGGTCGAGGACAATATTTCCGTCTAGTACGCGACGGATCGCTGTCGCCAAGTCGAGGTCCGCAGCGTTTTTCAGGATGTATCCGCGCGCGCCGGCTTCGAGAGATTGGCGGACCAGGGTCTCTTCCGAATGCATGCTGAGCATCAGAACGGCGGTCTCGGGAAGCATACCGACAATGCTTCGGGTTGCCGCAATGCCGCTCTCCCCCTGGAGGGCGCAATCCATCAGGATGACCTGCGGCTTCAGCTTGCGGGCAAGCTCCACGGCTTCGCTGCCAGTACTGGCTTCGCCGACTACCTGCAAGTCGCTTTCGTCCTCCAGCATTCGCCGAAATCCACGGCGAACGAGGCTGTGATCGTCTACCAGCAGGACCGAGATCTTGTGCTTGCTCGTCAACCCGGTGTGTACCCCACCCCCCTTTTTCTATCTAAATTCTTGATCTAAAGGACTTAGGCCAAGATCAACCTTGTTAGCAACCCAACATCTTCAATAGCCTACATTGAGCAATCCAACATCTTGCGTTTACCAGGAGAACTCGGGGAGGTTTTTCGGCGAATCTGTGGGACCAGTTGCAAGCTCCGCGTTCTTCCCAGTCTGGCACTCCTCAAGACACTCATAATTTCTGTGCTAGCGCGATCTCGCGTTGATCGTCAAGATTTCATCCGTCGGTCGCTGTGGAAATATCCAGTGACCTGCTCGGGCTGAATGTGAGGTTCGGCGATGGCAGCTCGCGGAGCTCGAAGACGTACCAACGTGCCTCCGTCGTGAGGTTGAATAAAGCTCAACTCGGCTCCTATTAACTGAGCTCGCTCGCGCATACCTACAAGGCCGATCCCGCGCGAACCATTCGAATTTGCCAAGCCGCGGCCATGGTCTTCGATCTCAACCTCCAGCACATCGGTGAGAAACCGCAGGCGAACCCACGCACGCTGAGCACCTGAGTGTCGCTTAACGTTATTTAGGGCCTCCTGCACAACGCGATAGATGTGAACTCCGGCGCTGCGTGGAACTTCGAATGGCGTTCCCGATTTTTCGTAGGAGATCGCGATTCCAGTCTGGCGTTCCACGGTGGGCAGGTACCAGTTGAGGCTTTGTTCAAGACCCGCCTCATCGAGCATCACGGGATGCAGCGCTTGAGAAAGCGTTCGTACCTTGTCGAGTGCCGACTGCGCAACGTCGCGAATTTCACGCAAGCTCTCATTCAATTCTGCGTCCGGATTGCGTTTGGCAGCCCGCGTGAGCATGGCTCCGAGAGCCGTGAGAATCTGTCCAAACTCGTCATGCAGTTCGCGCGAGACGTAGCTGAGGGTTGACTCCTGCGTCGAGATCAGTTTCTGAGCGAGGTCGCTGCGCTGTTCCGACAGGGTAGCGAGCCGCCGGAACAGTTCACGGTTCGAGCGGATGAGCAGCACGCTGGTGAGCACAATGGCTGCAAGTGCGGCGATGAGGAAGGTATACGCCTGTTTCTCCACACGGCGATAGATATCGATGACCTGCTGCGCAGCTTGCTGCTCGCTTTCGTTGTTTTCGACAAGCAGGCGGGCTACGGCGATGCTCAATGCTTCTTGCCGCGGTTGGAGCGAGAGACGAATCTGCGAGCGGGCTTCGTCTTCCCTCCCAGTACGGGAAAGCGCAAAGACACGATCCAGTGCGTTCCAGAATTCTGCGACCGAACTCGCGAGATACTGCCGCTGCTCAGGCGTGCGCATGGCGACGGAAACCGCCTGCTCCCGACGCATTCCGTCTTCAAGGTCGGTGCGCAGGCGCTGAAATTGTCCCTGGAATGCGCTTACAGGATAGTGCTCGACATTATCAAGGGCATCGCGCATTCCCAAAGCGATACTATTTAGCGTGTTCTGGATTCGTAACAACTGCAGCGAATCCATGCGGCTGCGCTCAGTGATTGAGGTTTGCACTTCGCGCAAGCCGGAGATTTGTCGCGTGACATACCAGGAATAAGCGACAACAACCACCAATGTTACTGCTAGTCCTAGCAGCAATCCGGCAGTGGCAGAGTGCTCGCTAACAAACCGCTCGGCCACTTAGCTACCTGCGAGAGAGAGGTAGTATGGCCCAAGGTACAGCCGCGCAGATCCGTCGGCGCCTGTAATTACCTGGAGCGGCTTCAGTGGACGCAAGTTCTCTTGTTTTTGTGTGGGAAGCTCAGCCAGTTGTTCGCCGCCCAGGTTATAGACATACACCGTGACAGATTCGCCATTCTTCTTTTGCCCAATTGCGTAGGCGCCTGCCGCGAAATTCTTCGAACCGATGATAAATCTAGTTTGGGACAACAGTACTCCGGCATATTTCTGCTGGTACGCTGAGCTATAACCAGCCGTGTCGACCAGGCTGGCACGCAATATCTTTCCGTCGGGCAGTTGCACCAGCGCAGCATTGCGTTCCTGAGTGGGAACGTTCTCACCATCAATGAAAACGGTGGCAGGAAGCAGCTGCTTCAACCGTTGCTCCGATACCAGAATCAATCCCTTGCTGCTTGGGTTCTGCGCCGCAACAGTGGCGGCAAATACGGCCGTACACAAAATGATTCTCTTCAAGTGGTTCATCCTCACCTCACGCGATGCGACTGGAGAGCGACATCAAAGCCAGTCCACCCAGATGAATACAGGCCCGGACGTATGCAATCGTTTTAGATTAGGAGCACGATACTACAAAAACACTATGGTGCAGCCGTGGGCCTGGAGCTACATTGTGATCACCCTATCGAATCGATCCCGCCTGAGCAGGCGGGAATTTTTTTGTAGAAAGACGCCGTAGCCTGCGTCTCTACCTGCTCTCAATACCGTTTCACTCGCTCCGTCGGCGCTAGCCCTTGTTTCCCGTGCAATAGCCAATTTACAACTTCCTTCACGTCTCCTTCGCGGGCTTCGCCGTTGATGGCGCGTACAATCTCGCCCTTTTCGTCGATAATCAACGTCGCCGGAACCATATTGATGCCCGATAACTGTTCCAGCAGATCAACCGTCGCTCCTACCCAAACTGGCAAAACGATCTTCTGCTGAGTCACGTAATCGCGGACGGCGGGCAGCTTCTTTTGCTCGTCGATGGAGGCCAGAACAAACGCCACGTTCTCCGAGGCATAGTCCTGCGCCATGGTTCCGAGTCGCGGGAGTTCCTCCTTGCATGGTCCGCACCATGTGGCCCAGAAATTGAGAACCACGACTCGCCCCTGGTAGTCCGACATGCGGACTTTCCTGCCTTCGAGATCACGGAGGCTGAGCTTGCGAACGTTTCTCGCAAATCCGGAGGAGTTGGAGAGCAGCAAAAGCGCGAGGACCAATGAGACCAGCAAACGCCGACGAGTAAATGCCATGGTCTTAAATGTACATGTCGTCCCAATAGTGCATTTGCATTATTGTTCGCACCAGCTACATACGATGTACTGCGGCATCGCAGATTTGGTCCACGCTATGATTTTGTCCTGAGTTTCCATGAACCGTATTGACCAGCTCCTCAAGACGTTTGTGATCCTCGTCATCCTTCTCACCTTGCTGGCCGTTTCCACCGCCGCATTTGGGCAAGGCTGTGTGGCCGCTCACACGGAACAACCGCTAATCGCGGGATTGGATCCGACGAATCAGCAGCAGACGTTTCATGGACGCGATTGGGCAGACAGGCTTCACAATCTGACGGTCACAGTTGGATTCCGCACGTACAGCTCGTACGCGCACTACGTTGGAACCGACTACCAGGTGCGCAGGGCTATCCTGCACAACCAGGTGCAGAATCATGTGAATCTGTACGATCTCTCCTTCAATTATCAGTTCAGCCCACGCTTTAGCCTTATCGGCGACATACCGGCCATGACTGGCAGCCGCCATCAGCAAGGGAACGTAAACGTGTCTCGTGTGGGTGGAATTGGCGACATCTTTTTCGGGGTGCAAGGATGGATATTTCGTCCTCCAACAGAGAGTCACGGCAATATAGCTCTCTCTGCCTCTCTCAAGTTGCCTACCGGCATCAACGATGCGCAAGGGACGACCATTCTCTCTAACGGCACGAAGCAGGTTCGGAATTTTGATCAATCAATTCAGCCCGGAGACGGAAGCTGGGGATTCACGCTTGCCACACAGGCCTATCGCGAAGTGTATTTCCACACCATGCTGTACTTCACCGGCTCCTGGCTGTTTAATCCGCGCGATACAAATGGTGTAAAGACCTTCCGCAGTGCACCGCACGAAGACGTAATGTCGGTGACGGATCAATATCTCGGGCGGGGAGGCCTTTCGCACAATGTGCCGAAACTTCGCTTCATGGCTCTGAGCGTGGGCGGCAGGATGGAAGGAGTGCCGGTGCGCGATGCCTTTGGCGCCAGCAATGGGTTTCGACGTCCCGGATATGTGATTTCGATTGAGCCGGGCCTGGCGCTCTCGTATGGAAAAAATACGCTAAACGTGAGTGCTCCATGGGCGATGGAAAGGAATAGAAAAATCAGCACTGCCGATATCCAAAACCACACACACGGCGATGCTGCCTTCGCCGACTACACAATCATCGCGGCCTACTCACGACGCTTCTAGGGGCGTGACGAGCTGGTCCACGGCGCTTGCGCGAGTAGGTGCCGTATTGCCGCAGCTTGCGGTAAAGAGTGGTCTTGCCGATCGAGAGCAGGCGCGCGGCTTCAATCTTGTCTCCTTCGGCTTGCGCCATCGCCTGCTCGATAGCCCGTCTTTCCAGTTGTTCCAAAGTAGGAATGGAAGCCTGGAAGCTCTGATAACACTTCAGCGCTTCTTCGATTGAGCGCTCCAGCGCCTCCATGTCTAAGGGCTTCTCGAGATAATCGGAAAAACCAGCCTTAATCGATCGAACCGCAGCCGCAATCGTGGGCTTCTCGTCGATCAAGATTACTTCGATTCGCGCTGACTTGCCTTTGATCCCTGGCAAGAGTTCCATTGCATCGCGAATTAATTTGGCATCGAGAAGAACGACGGAAAAGCTGCCACGCTGAATCATGCTAAGGAGTGCGTCCCGATCAGAGACGATCACCAATTCGCAATTTAGCTCTTCAGCAACTTGGCGGCACAGCGTTCGAGTTCGTTCATCAACTTCAGCAAGTAATAACTCCGGTTTGCTGTCCACGAATTTGCGTGCCTGAAAGTCTCCGTGTTGTTGCGCGGAGAGATTTGTAGAGCTCAGTAATCATCGCGTGGATTACTACTATTGCCACCGTAGGCTGAAGTTTGTTCGAAAAACCGTACACGTCGGGATTCCGCCTTGAATATGTGAGGATCCTTCGTATCGGCAGACTTGAAACTGCTGCGGATATGTAACTCGTCAGGGCAGTGACTTCAGTCGTTCCGAAATTGACTGTGGCGATGCGCTCCCTCGCTGCCGCAGGCCGGAGCGTAGACCGCAGGTTGAAGCGACAAACAAAAAGACGTTTTTATTTAGGCGCTCCGCTTTGCGACGCGTGGGCCTTCGGCATAGTGGAAGGAGTGGCGCGAAGCTTCACGGCACGACTGAAGTCGGTGCCCACGAACAACAGAGCCCCGGGAAACGGTTCTTTTCCGCACAGTGATTTGTGCAATCTTGTGATTTCTCTGTTCAGACTTTGCATAAGCGGTTGTGCACTCTCTCGCTCTCCCACGCCTTTTCCACCAAACTCCACAAGAGGGACCACTTTTGAACAGGAAACCCACAAAATCGGCGCGTATTTCCCTTGCTCGTATTTCTGAAAAGAGTAAATTCCCTAACACGCGAGCGTGAGATGTCCTGAATCGCTCGAGCCTGAGTTTCAACGCTGAGTTCTTCGCGAGGAGATCTAAAGCTTGAGACAATCGGTTGGGCCCGCAGTTTCGTCGGAGAGGAATCCGCCGCAAGGTTGGTTCTGACGCGAGACGAAGCCGAGAGTTCAATCGAACAAGGGCCGGTCGCAAACGACGAAAGTTGGAAAGTGATCGGTTGCTGAGATCGAAGATGCAGACGGGCGAGCAAACGGTACCAACGCAAGTTGTCGCCGGGTGCAAGGAATCAGGTGGCGAATAACCACTTGAGGCCGGAAGCCAGCGGAATCGTATCGGAAGCGCAGTTCAAAAGATTGCGAAGACGATGCTAGGAAAGTTGCAGGCGCAAGTCTCCAATATCCGAAAGTTCCGGCGGGTTGGGAGCAGGTTGAGGCTTCATCGCTTCATCCTGTGAGAACAAGGCGGCGTAAGCCGACGAGTTCGTCAACCTGAAAGCGTGAGGAAGGGCGAAAGCCACGCTTCGCGCGGGAAGGCGCTAGAGGGCAACCGAAGCGCAGTCTTGAAGATTCTGCAAGCGTAAGAGATCAGCACTGTAACGAAGGCCAACGTCTTGGGCGAAAACCTGAGGTCGGAACCTTCGTAAACAGCCAAGTTGCCGGTGCTGTCGGCGTAAGCTGGGCAGCAGGCTGCAGTCTTACTGGAAACGGGGATTGCAGCAGATTCGATGTTCCCGAAAGGGAACACGCGAGTAGCAGCCCGCAAGGGCGAGTTGCAGGAGCAGATTGCGGAAGCGTTCTGCTGATCACGGCAATCAAATCGCAATCCAGCGCATGGCGTAAGTCAGAGCGGGTTTTGCGCTTGTCAGTCGACCGAAGGCATCCCGGCAAGCTGGGACGAAGGCGGCGATTGATGATGACGGCTTCGCCGAAACTGATTCCAGGTTCGCTTGGAATCGGAAATTCAGGGACGAAGCTGTTCAAGAAGTCCAGGCATGAGGAACCATTTGGCATGAGTCAAATGCGGAATCATGCAGGCAAGAATCCGATTGGCCTGAACAGCGTGGCGTAAGTCACGACGGACGATCGGCGAAAGACCAACTGTGATGCTGGGTGAGCGAAAGTTCATTCTGCAGTCCAGATGGCCTGCAAGACTGGCGTCCTTCAGCGGCGAAAGCCGCTGAACAGACAAGCCAGCCTAGAGACCACAGGAACACCGGGAGACGAAAGTTTTTCGGACCGTCTGTGGCCCTATCTCAAACCCGAGAGGGTGAGGGATAACAAAGAGCGGCGAATCGATGGACGGCCTGTCGAAATCAGGCAACAGGCTTCGCTTCTCGGGCACTCGCAGGAGGATGTCGCAAGATGTTTTCCGGCGTAAAACTTCCGGTAACGGAAGGGGGCACGATGAGTGACAAATTCATCGAAACGTAAGTGAGCGTCCGGTTTTGGCAACAAAGTCGGCAAGCTCAATAAAGGGGACATCTCACCACATTCCACGGCCTGCATTCGCGAGGATGCAGGCCGTGATTGTTTTTGGACCGGTGGAGAGACAGCACACGCGTCTCACACCACGCCGCATGCAAGAGCTTGACTGCTCGGGTTTCCGATACATTATGGAGGAGACGCAGCATGCTGCGTCTCTACTGTTCCATGACCGGAGTACGAATCGACAAATGGCTCTGGGCCGCCAGGTTCTTCAAGACTCGTGCGCTCGCTGCGCGAGCTTGCGAGCTTGGCAGGATTCAGTCCAACCATCAGCCAGCCAAACCTGCCCGCGAGGTACATGTCGGCGATCTTCTGCAGATACGAACTGAAGGCGGGGAATTTCAAGTTGAGGTCCTGCTCCTGAGCGAAGTTCGCGCGCCGGCGCCAGTCGCTCAGACCCTCTATCGGGAAACCGAAGCAAGCCGCGAACTTCGTCTGAAAGCAGCGGAAGAGCGCAAGGCGATGCGGAGCTTCGCTCCAGCGCCTGCAGGACGGCCATCCAAGCGCGATCGCCGCAGGATTATCCAATTCCGCTCGCAACGCGACAACGCATAAAACGCATAAAGCGACCGCTCGTCCTTCACAGTCAACGGTGCCTCAGACACTGAACTGACGTAAGGAGCGGCGATTCATCATCGACACTAAACTGGCCTTAATCCCCGATTCCGACGCGGAGTGCACAAATGGCTCATTCCGAAAACGGGCGACTCCAACGCATTTGGTGGACTGCGGTGATTGCAGCGGTCCTGGCATTGTCCTCGAGCTGTGGAAGCAGTGGGCCTTCATCCTCGCCGTCAGGCGGAGGCGGAACTGTTTCTGTAGCTATTTCTCCCGGAAGCGCGAGTATCTCTGCTGGTGGGTCGCAGAGTTTCACCGTGACGGTTTCAGGTAGCTCGAACACTGCGGTTAGCTGGAGTGCAAGCGCCGGCACAATTTCAGGATCAGGCGGCAGCGTTACTTACACTGCGCCTTCCAATGCTGGTTCGTACACCGTCTCGGCGACCAGTACGGCCGACAGCACAAAGTCTGCAACGGCCACGGTGACGGTCTCCGCAAGCACAGGCACGGTCGCTGACTGTAGCGGCGTAGCTGTAGGTCAAGGAGCCAGTCTCAACGGATTTCGTCCCTTCCCCGATACCAATCCCGGGAATCAAGACATCACCAACGCAGCTCTTGATGCCAACTCCGCTTCCATCATCAGCTACATCGGTACAACCGTTGGATTGCACGCGGACTTCGGCTCCGGCGCCCTCTCTGGCTCATCCATCGGCATTCCCTACGTCGTAGTCGATTCCACGCAGCCCAAAGTGAACGTTGCTGTGAGCGCTTACGCCACAGAGAGCGATATCACTCCCACTCCAATTCCCGCCGATGCACCTATTGAGGGAGCACCGAATCCCGGAGACAATCACGTGCTGGTGCTCGATAAGAGCGGCTGCTGGCTTTATGAGTTCTATCAGGGCTCATTCGCTAACGGACAATGGTCAGCCTCGGGCTCAGCAATCTGGGATGTGCAGAACTACAACAACCGTCCGTACACTTGGACCTCGGCCGATGCGGCTGGCCTGTCGATCTTTCCTGGACTTGTGCGCTATGACGAAGTTGCAGCAGGATCAATCAAGCATGCGATCCGCTTCACGGTGCCGAGAACGACATCCGCGTTTGTGAGTCCTGCGACCCACTGGGCCGGCACGAATAGCACATCGCCGATCCCAATGGGAATGAGGTTGCGGCTGAAGTCCAACTTCGATGTCTCGACATTCTCGCCGGCAAACCAGGCCATCCTGAACGCGATGAAGAAGTACGGATTGATCCTCGCCGACAACGGCAGTGCCATGTTCATCAGTGGCGCTCCCGACAGCCGCTGGGACAACAATGATCTGCATCAGCTTGGAACCGTGACGGCCTCCAATTTCGAAGTAGTGCAAATGCCGGTGGCGATCACGTCGAGCAACGTCCCAACAGGCGCCGCGCCGACAATCAGCAGCCTCAGCGCTTCGGCAATGATAGTTTTACCGGGAACTTCTGTGACGCTGAACTGGCAGGCGAATGGAGCTGCATACTACTTTGTGAATCCGCAAGTAGGACCGGTGCGTGGAACCAGCGTTGTAGTCAACCCGACAAGCACGACTACCTACACTCTCACGGCGACGAACTCCTACGGAAGAAACACCGCAAGTATCACGATCCAAGTGCAGTAACGTGAGCAAGGGTCGTGCTCATGAGAAAACCTAATCCGTAGTGCAATTTCGGGACATCAGCTCAGGCCTGTTTAATCTAACAGTAATGATAGTTAGTTCCTATCCAGAGTAGTAGCTACAGTGTCGAGACGAATTCTTGTAACCGACTGGTCGTTAAAGACTTAACGGATATGCTCGTGTTATCCGGATTCTAATATTACCGAAGTCGGGGATTACCGCATGGTCCATAGGACTCTTTCCCACGATTTCCACACAGCTTATCGTTGCCGCTAACACCCCGGGAAAAATTTAGCTCGAACAAATCTCTGTTCGCCACTGGAGGAACCAGGTTCATGAGGAAAATCCTGTTCGCAAGTTTATTTGTGCTTGCCACGAGCTTCTCGCTCCTCGCGCAGAAGACTTCGTCGGACAAGTTAGACATTTTCGGCGGATATTCCTATACCCGCTTTAACCCCGGTCAAGGCGCCGATGCTGTCAGCCAGAACGGTTGGGAGAGCATGGCGACCTTCCGGATGACGCAGAATTTCGGCATCTCGGCCGACATCAACGGCAGCTACAAAACCCAAAACGGAGCCAAGAACTCCATCTACACCTACATGTTCGGACCCGAGATCAAGATGCCCAACGACAAAGGCGCGCTCTTTGTTCACGGCCTCTTCGGCTTCGCACACGACAACGTAACCGCCAATGTTCTGGGCACGAACATTTCCGTCTCTGACAATGCATTTGCCACGGCTCTTGGCGGTGGTTATGACTGGAGAGCTTCGGACGTAATTTCGATCCGCCTCTGCCAGTTCGACTACCTCATGACCCGCTTCGGCAGCCAGACGCAAAACAACATCCGGCTGTCGTTCGGAATCACGTTCCACCCGAAGTTCGGCAAAGCCCTGTAATCCTGTTTGGACGGGTTTCCCCCCAACCCTCCCTACCCGTCCACAATTGCGTATCCCATCCTTGCACTCAGCGAGGATGGGAAACGCAGTTTCTGCTTCTTACTTTCATCGTCTCGGCTCCAAACTCACGCACTTGATCTCCACAAATACTGTCTTTTGATTGACCCATGCCTTATGGTTGCTTGAGGAATCTGTATGCAACCCACTGAGGATCGGCGTAAGGTTCCGGTTGTTCGACTCTGGAAGATGCTCCAGGGAACCGGTCTCGAGCGGTTCGAGCTACAACAGAATGCCGGGAACCGCATACTCCGCGGGACAATCCTCCATCTGCACGACGATCGACCAATCGAGGTCCGATATTCGATTGAGTGCGATTCGGGATGGCGCACGGTGAAGGCCGGAATCGCCCTTCGGGATGGCGGTCGCGAGCGAAGTCTTCGGATTGAGGTCAACGGCGGTCACTGGATCGCAAATGGAGATCGTCAGTCACAAGTGGACGGCTGCATCGATATCGACTTGGGATGGAGTCCCTCGACGAATACGCTTCCGATTCGCAGGCTCAATCTGGGAAGCGGAGATAAAAGCGGTCCGATCATTGCCGCGTGGGTCAAGTTTCCTGAACTGGTACTAGAGTCGTTGCCGCAGGAATATCAACGCTTGTCTGAATCTGCTTATCGTTACAGCAGCCGCGGCGGAACATTCGCCGCCAATCTCACAGTCGACGAATACGGGATCGTCGGAGAATACGAGGGCTTCTGGAAGCGAGTGCTCGGCAAACAGAAGTGACTTGGATCCCGCTGCTCTCGCGCCTGTCGACGTTGCTTCGCTAAGTAATCGCGCCGCGCCCACGTAGTAGAGGCGCGGTATGCTGCGGTCTTTATGGCGCAAACTCAAATCTCACGCCCGGGCTGCTCTAGTCCTGGTCAGTCCGAAGGCCGCGCGAATACTGGTTCGGCTTAGATACGCAACAATCCATGCGAGCAGCGCAAAGCGCAGAAGTCCGAGGATCGCCAGAGTCATCGGAAGGTAGTGGAACATGTGAGAGAACAAGCCGATGTCGAGCGCGAACGAGAACACCGCGAATCCAAAGCTCACGAACCAGGCCCAACGTTGAAGTTTCTGCAATGCAATTCCGATCCAGCAGCAGAGCACGGCCATGACAATGAAGTACGCAGTCACGATCCCTGGAACATCAAGCAATAATGCTGGCGCCAGAGAGGCGGAAGGTGTGGCCTCCTCAATGAACGAAATGAGCGCAGCCCGAGCGAAGAGCCATCCGAAGAGAAGAACTGTGTAGACAGCGGAGCCGATGAAGTAAAGAGTCGCAATTACGCTCACGCCGACGGGTAATCGTTTCACTTTTGTTGTGGCGCCTCCTCGACAGAAATGATCTTGGAGTCCGTACGGAATTTCTTGTAATCACTAAACTGAGCGTCAACGTCGAGCCGCATCGATTTTAGCAACGCGATGCGCGCGTCGAAGCTGATGTGCGCATGTTGGGGGAGCCACGCTTCATTGTTCACCAGCGTTTGCTCAAGTTCAATATGGGAACCGGGATGCAGGCGCAACAGGAATCCTCCCCAGGTGATGGTGTCGATCACCTCAGCTTCGAGCCTGAGCCACTGGTAATCCTCCTTGCCGATCCAGAGCTTCGGACGCAGCTTCGGCAATACTCGCGCGGCATTCATTTTTGGCCGAAACGCCTGGCGAGGCTCTCCGAGCAGCACGTATGCAGCTTGACTACCTAGTGTCTCTTCGCGGAGAATGCGGAAATCGTACGCCTCCGGGACCTCCAGAAGAAAAGAATGTTCTTCGTGGTGACGTTTCTCGAAATCGGCTAGACGCTTCCCGCGGTCGGACGGGGACTCCTGGCGACGCTTCTCCATCGCGTCATTAAGCTTCTTCTCAACCTTGCGAGC
>Ga0126376_10000470_pt1 | contig 19598 bp, 10 predicted proteins | sample PanSoiMetPlot_15_FD_92760 | JGI IMG/M metagenome (GOLD analysis project Ga0126376, IMG submission 92760) | Tropical forest soil microbial communities from Panama - MetaG Plot_15 | ecosystem: Environmental > Terrestrial > Soil > Tropical forest > Bulk soil | place: Panama | collected 2016-02-17
ATCCACTTTCAGCAACAACGTGTGGCCCTCTGCGATTAAAGTCCGTTTCGTAATTGCGAAGTCCTCGCTGTAGTAGTTATCGCTCCGGACATTGCCGAGCGTTAACGGCAAATTTCCAAACTGGTACCCTCTCTGGGCTACGAGACCCGGCGCGTTCTGATCGAAGAATGCAGCGCAATTGAAATAGTTGTTGGTGCTGGGACCAAGATCGTTCCCTTGGCTATCGAAAACGTGCTGGTTGGTGAAGAACCCAGTCTGTTTGTTCTCGTCACATCCGGCGAAGCCGAACGATGGGTCAAAGTGCGATTTGTTCGGGCTGTAGATCGGCACGCCCGGTACGAGGCTGTATTTGAAATTACCGCCACTGAATTGCGGACTCTCCGCAAAACTGTTCATAATAACCGGAGTGCCTGTCTGATACCGATGTACTCCTCCGATTTGCCAGCCTCCAAGCACTTTGCTGGCTACGCCATGGTTCAAGTATTTCTTGCCCGGACCCGCAGGGAGCTCGTAAAGGTAGCTGATCACCACCGCGTGCGGAACATCCTGGTAGCTCAGGGTTTTTTCCGATTTCAGGTTGAACGGATTCTGTGCGCCAAAATTGTTGGACGCAAACGCTGAGAAGAACGGAAAGCTGCTGTCGGCGTCTGTCAAGGTTTTTGAGAACGTATACGATGCAAGAAGATTCAGACCATTGCGAAAACGCCGTTCGAGTTTCATTTGCAGGGCATTATAAGAAGACTGCCCGACATTCTCGAGCACTCCAGAGCCTATGCCCTGGTATTGCGGGAAGGGCCGCAGCAACTGGCCGATAGGTTCGTTGGAACCGTAAAGCGGTATAAACCAACTGGGAATGGTCACTCCAAGGCTTGCTAGCGTTGCCTGCCCTTGCGCGCTGCCCACAGTTTGCGTCTCGATCTGAGTGCCGAGAGAATAAAACTTTGGGTCAATGCTGTTGATTTGAACGAGGTTAGAGCGCAAGCGAGTCGCTCGAGTCCCGACATAACCCACACTCAAAATCAAATCTGTCGCCAATTGATGCTGGACTTCAAGGCTCCAGTTCTGAACCATCCCAGGTCGGCCGTATTCCGGCGCCACATAGTTGGGGAAGCCGCCATTGAGCAGCGCGGGATCATTGGCGTTGGATGGTGGAGTGAAACTTGGAAAACCCGCGTCTAGCGACTGAACGGGGCTGAATTTGTTCTGGGATACGAAATCCGGCGTTACCGACGTTCCGCTCGTGAGCGAATCACCGAAATCAGTATAGCTGAGTGCAGAATAGTAGATGCCGTATCCGCCTCGAATTACCGTATTGGGGAACTTGCCAAACAGTCTTTCAGGTGCGTACGCGAATCCCAATCGGGGAGCGACATCCTTGTAATAGGTCTTTGCACCCCTGGCGTCGGAACCATAGATTAACGCGCCCGGTACCGCTGGCGAGATTGGGACGGCCGCATTGCCACTGTTGGGAGCGGTTAGGTCCAACACCGATTGAGCTCCCTCAGCTTCATGTCGAGGTGTATCCACCTCGTAGCGCAGCCCCAGGTTGAACGTCAAATCCTTCCTGAACTTGAAGTCGTCCTGAAAATATCCGGCATAGTAATTCTGGATCCAGCGGGGATTGTGCGATGAGATCGTCAAACTCTCTTCATGGGGAAGTCCGAGTAAAAAGCTCGCAAATGGGTCACCAGTTTGGTTGTCATTAGCAGCGAATGCCGTCTGAAAATTCTCAAAACTAAAGTTAGGCGAAGTGTTCGCGTTTGCGATTCTAGAGAACTGCGAATGGCGCCACTCAAAACCAAAACGCATCGCGTGGCGCCCTCGAATCCAGGAAAGGCTCTCCAAAACGATCAGGCTATTGGGGATGGCATTATCGAAACTTCCGCCGCCAAAACCCTGATATCCGACGCCCAGCGGACTTCCCCCAAATGAGAATTGTGGGAATCCAGGGCCGTGAGCACCGTCGATCCCAAGCACTACTGGCCAATCGGCCCCGGTTACAGCCACACCCTTGCTCGGGTCATTGAGTCGGTTAAATCCGAGGCCGAAGTGATTGAGCAGACTGGAGCTGATTGTGCGGTCCCACCCAAAACGAAGGTAATGAGAGACGCGCGATCTGAAGAAGTTCTGATCCAGCGGCGGAGGAAGGACTGGGGTTCCATTCAGGGCTTCCAGGTCACGGTCGTTGTAAGAAAACCAGAACTTATTCTTGTCTCCCCAGCTTTGATCAATGCGGAAAGACATAGTGGTGGTCCGAATGGGTTTGTTGGAATTAAAAAGAAAATTATTGATGAGCCCATTCAAGTTTCCGGGAGTGGGTGAGATGTTGGGATGCACCTTCAGGAAATCAAGCACGTTCTGAGCCACGGTGCTGCGGAGCGGAACTTGATTGTTCGGAAATGCTATGCGGCCACCCGCAAAACCAGTTGGACAAGAAGCGGTGGCAGGATCAAAAATTTGTCCCTTCCGGACAGGAGTGTTGTCGCAAGGGTTCAGAATCGGATTGTTGCTCGAGTCCACCAGGACAGGACCAAGCAAAGCTGAAAAGTCACCGCCGCGTTCGGCGTCAGTGGGCAATGTTGTGATATTCGACGTGCCTACATTGTTTCGGTACTGCTCGTAATTGAAAAAGAAGAATGTTTTGTCGTGGCCGTTGTACAGCTTTGGAATCCACACCGGGCCGCCGAGATTTCCGCCAAAATCGTTTTGGTGGTCTCTGGGCTTGGGCGCACCGTTTAAATTGTTGAACCACGAATTCGCATTTAGCTTATCGTTGTGAAGAATGTCGAATGCGGTGCCGTGAAATGAGTTGCCCCCGGATTTGGTGGTGAAACTTTCGATACCACCAGTTGTCCTCCCAAACTCGGCTGGAATCGTAGACGTCGTTACTTTGAATTCGTCGAGGGCCTCGACCGAAGGGGCATTCTCGTCGAAGGTTGAACCCAGTTCCGCGTGCGCAATGCTTGCGCCATCCAGAAGAACCTCTGTACTGAAGTTCTGCCCGCCGGACAGCTTAGACTCGAAAACACCTGACGACGGGTTGTCACTATTCGTACCAGGCCCCACCGCGCCCGGAGTCAAAAATACGAATGATTCCACAGAACGCAAAAAGCTTTGCCCGGAAGCGCTGAGAGCCAACGGCAAGTCTTGAATCTGTCTTTTGTCCACAACCGTGCCGATATCGGACGATTCGGTCTGCAAGCCCGGCGCGTCCGCGACAATGGTCATGGTTTCCTTGACTTCACCTGGCTGCAGAGTGAAATCGAGGGACGTGGTTGTGTTGATTTGTACGACCACTTCGGTTTTCTCAAGCGTCTTGAAACTGCTGGCCGAGACAGTCACCTTGTAGACGCCTACGCGCAGGTCGTATAGCCGATAGCCACCGGTTGGGCCAGTGGTCGCGGTGGACGTGCCGCCCGTCGCCGCATTCGTAGCAGTAACGTTGGCGCCAACAACCACTCCGCCGGAACTATCCAGCACCGTCCCCGCAATCGTCCCTCGGTCTGACTGTGCGTTCGAAGCACACGCCACCATCAGACACAGCATCGCAAAAATCATTCCCCGGATTAAAAAGGATATAGATCGCATTGCGCCTCCTGGCAGGTTGCAGCAAAAACGCTGGCACGCGTCGCCCGTCGCTTTGCACCAAGCCGGGACGACCAAACGTAGTCGCAGCTGCCATTTTCCGAACCTGCACGCAAACTAGGTTTGCGTGGATCCCTCGTTCCGGCTTGTCTGACAAATCTTTGTCCACATGCCGGGTACTGCACCCCAATTTTGCGAGTACTTTGGAACATCCAACTTATCGTTGTCAAGAAGAAATATTTCGAATAGGCTTCAGACAATCGTTTGTCTAGCGTATTTTAACGGCTTTTGCACGATACTTTGCTCCAAACGATGAAATTGCCGTCCTTTAAGACCAAAGGGGCCTATGCAGCGATCGCGACCAGGCGCTATTCTGAAGACCGCAAACAGCAACTCTACTGCCGAATCTAAAAGCGATTTGCGCGAACCCATGGCCCCAAACAAGAAAGACCAGAAGCGCCCGGAGAAACCCGTCAGCCTCAAAATCCTCGCCGACTACCTCGGCCTCTGCCCTGCCACGGTTTCGCTAGTATTGAACAACGTCCCGGGCCGCTCCATTCCGCAGGAAACGCGCGACCGCGTGCGCGCTGCCGCACACAAATTCAACTACCAGCCGAGCCTCTTGGCTCGGTCGCTTCGGAAGCAGCGCACGTTCACCATCGGTGTTCTGGTGCCGGAGTTAAGCGACGGCTATCACACAATGGTCATGAGCGGCATCGGCGATCACCTTATGCAGGAGGGCTACTTCTACTTCAGCGCGCATCATCGTCACAAACCGGACTTGGTTGAGGAATACCCCCGCCTCTTGATGGGCCGCGGCGCTGAAGGAATCATCGCGATTGACACAGCGCTGGAACATGAATTGCCGGTCCCGGTCGTCGCGGTTGCCGGACACAAGAAAATCTCCGGCGTAACAAATGTCTTGCTCGATCACCGTCATGCGGCAGAACTCGCGCTTCGGCACCTTCATCAGCTCGGCCATCGCCATATAGCGTTTATGCGCGGACAGCCTTTCAGCTCCGATTCCAACGATCGCTGGCGCAGCTTCGTCGCCGTTGCGCGCGAACTCGGCATCGAGATTCGCCCCGAACTCACCATTCAACTCGAAAAAGACTTGACGTCCCCCGAACTCGGCTATCCCGTCGTTCAACAGCTGTTGCAGCTCAAGCGCCGTTTCACAGCCTTGATTTCTTTTAACGACATTGCTGCCATCGGAGCAATCCGCGCCTTCCGCGATGCGAATCTCCTCGTGCCCGACGACGTATCAGTCGTCGGCTTCGACGACATCAAAGCCGCGGCCTATCACAATCCAAGCCTCACGACGATTCGCCAACCACTCCACGACATGGGTCAAAGCGCCGCAAGGATCTTGCTTCAGAGAATTCAGGGATTTAAGGACTACCCGAAAGAATGTGCCGTGCCACCTGAACTGATCATTCGAGAATCCACCGCCCCGCCAAGCAGCCGGCGCTAGCCGCATGTCCAGCCAGAAACTCGTTCTTGACACGTGCCCAAATCCAGCAAAGATAGTGCCCCTCACCCCGGGAGGCAGCCATCAAACTTTTTCTTGGCATTGACGTCGGAACCGGTGGTACGCGCGCCTTGCTCATGGACCCAAAGGGCCGTGTCGCCTCCTCCGGCACGCACGAGCATCAGCCCTTCGCTTCACCACGAAATGGCTGGGCCGAGCAGGACCCTCTCGACTGGTGGCGCGCCTCTGCATCGGCCGTCAAAATAGCCCTTCATCACGCAAGTGCGTCCTCCCAAGATGTCGCCTGCATTGGTTTCTCCGGGCAGATGCATGGCGCAGTTTTGCTCGATGCGAACGGCAATGTCGTTCGTCCCTCCATTATCTGGTGTGACCAGCGGACGGAAAAACAATCACAAGACCTCGAAAAGCTTTTCGGCCGCGAGCGCATCATTCAACTGACCTGCAATCCGCCGCTGACCAACTTCACGCTTACAAAATTGCTTTGGGTCCGCGATAACGAACCACAAAACTGGTCGCGCACGCGTCATGTCATGACGCCCAAAGATTACATTCGCTTCCGCCTCACTGGTGATCGTGCGATTGACATGGCTGACGCCTCGGGCACCCTGTTGCTCGATGTCGCCAATCGCCGCTGGTCTGCCGAAGTCTTGGGCGGCACGCAAATACCGCAGCAGTGCCTTCCCGCCCTTTACGAATCTTCTGACGTCTGTGGCAAACTTTCGAAAGAAGGGGCTGAAGCATGCGGACTAAAAATCGGCACTCCCGTAGTTGCAGGTGCCGGCGATCAAGCCGCAGGCGCGGTCGGAATGGGTATTGCTCACGCTGGGGTGGTCAGCGCCACCATCGGCACTTCCGGCGTCGTCTTCGCCGCGACCGACCGGCCCGCTCTCGATCCACTCGGGCGCCTTCACACGTTCTGCCACGCGATTCCAGGCCGCTGGCACGTTATGGGCGTCACTCAAGCTGCGGGGCTTTCCCTCCGCTGGTTTCGCGATCAATTTGGAACTGGCAAAAACGATGGTCGCGATCCTTACGAGCGTCTTTCCGATGAAGCCGCGAGCGTTCCTCCAGGTTCCGAAGGCCTTTTGTGGGCCCCCTACCTGATGGGCGAGCGCACTCCGCATCTCGACCCCAATATCCGCGGCGCCCTTGTCGGCCTTTCGTCGTCTCACAAACGCGCTCACATCATCCGCGCGATTCAAGAGGGCGTAGCTTTCAGTCTAAAAGACACGTTTTCCATTTTTGAAGAAATGAACGTTCCGATTACAAAGATTCGCCTTGGTGGTGGCGGCGCGCGCTCGAAACTCTGGCGCCAAATCCAGGCTGACGTCTACGCCCAAGAAGTTGAACTGGTCGAAGCCGAAGAAGGCGCCGCATACGGAGCAGCAATTCTCGCTGCCGTCGGCGCTCGCCATTGGAATTCCGTGGATGAAGCTTGCGACGCCGTCGTTCGCGTTGCTACGCGCGTGACGCCAAACGCCGAGGCTTCACGCATCCTGCGAGAGAACTACTCCATCTACCGCCGCCTCTATCCTGCTCTACGAAGCCTCACCGCTGGTGCTACCACTTCTTAATCACAATAAGTCAAGAAATTTTCGGCTATCATAGTGTTCCGCAGTTTTTGAATAAGGACCCCGGGAGCGTTGGATGGAATTCATCCATGACGATTTCCTCTTGCATTCAGCCGCCGCTCGCACTCTTTACCGCGAGTTTGCTGAGCACGAACCCATCCTCGACTATCATTCTCATCTTCCCGCCTCGGAAATCGCAGCAAACCGCAAATTCAAAGATCTCTTCGAAATCTGGCTCGAAGGCGACCACTACAAATGGCGTGCAATGCGCACCAATGGCATTTCTGAGCGTTTTTGCACCGGTAAAGCCGAACCCTACGAAAAATTCCTGGCCTGGGCGCGCACCGTTCCCAACACTCTGCGCAACCCTCTTTACCATTGGACTCACCTCGAATTAAAACGCTATTTCGGCATTTCGGAATTGCTCAGCGAGAGCAATGCCAAATCCATTTGGGCTCGTGCTAATTCCCTGCTCCAGACCGACACACTCTCTGCACAATCCATCCTTCACAAGTTCAATGTCCGCGTGGTCTGTACCAACGACGATCCCTGCGACGATCTTTCGCACCACGTCACAATCAATTCGCGATCGCTTGGCTTTCGCGTCTACCCGACGTTCCGCCCGGACAAAGCCCTCGCCATCGATTCGCCGCAAACTTTCCTCCCCTGGCTCGAGCGCCTCGGCACGGCAACCAGCATCACCATTTCGAACTTCTCTCAGTTTCTCGATGCGCTAAAAAAACGCCACGATGCTTTCCACGCCGCAGGCGGACGCCTCTCCGACCACGGACTTCCCCACTGCTATGCAAGACCCTGCACGGAATCAAAAGCCGTTGGCCTTTTTGAAAAAGCTTGCGCCGGTGAACCAGCCACCCCAACCGATCACGAAGCATTCGCTTCTTTCCTCATGCTCTTCTTCGGCCGCCTCGACGCAGAAAAAGGCTGGACAAAACAGCTTCACCTTGGCGCTCTTCGCAACACTAACTCTCGGTCTCTTCGGGAATTGGGCCCGGACACTGGATTCGACTCTATCGGCGATTCAAATCAGGCTGCTGACTTTTGCTCCTATCTCGATCTACTCAGCAACGAAAACTCTCTGCCAAAAACCATCGTCTACAACGTCAATCCCGCCGACAATTACGCGTTAGCTTCCGCAATCGGTAATTTCCAAGACGGCAACCTTGCCGGAAAAATTCAGTTCGGCAGTGCGTGGTGGTTTCTCGACCAAAAAGAGGGCATCGAAGCGCAGCTCAACGCTCTTTCGAACAACGGCCTTCTCGCTCGCTTCGTCGGCATGGTCACCGACTCGCGCTCCTTCATGTCCCTTCCGCGCCATGAGTATTTTCGCCGCGTCCTTTGCAATCTGTGCGGCGCCGAAATTGAAAAGGGCGACCTGCCAAACGACAAAACTTTGATCGGCGCTATGATTCGCAATATCTGCTTTGCCAACGCCGAAAAATACCTCGGCCTTGAGCTCCCTCGGTCGTCGGAGCACAAATCTACCTCCGCCTGACAACAAAAGGATGCCTTCGCGGGCTCAGGCGAGAAGAAAGACTAGTTATTTTCGCTGCAAGAGCTGCGAACCAGTTTCAGTGAAATAGAACATATTCAAAATCGGTCGGCTTCGCGTTGATTCCACGTTCTGGCGGCGCAATCCAACCTGCCATCTTCCCGCGTTCGAACACGCCCTTCATCAAACTGCGCACGTACGCCCGATCACCTTCCGTCGGCAGCCATTCTGTTTCTCGCGCTGCAAACTCCTCCGCGCTAATTGGTTCCCCGGTCGTGTCCGTCGGCGTATTCGCCCAACTTCCTACCGTTCTGCGAAATCGCGGACTCGGGAGCACCATTCTGTGCGGATAACTCGCGTCTTCCAGCAACTTATTCCACCGCGCCAACCCCTTTTCGCAATCCCGCACGTACGATTCGCGTACCACTTCATTCATCGCATTGCGCATCGGAATCTCTTCCTGCCGTACGCCGCCCTTCCCATTCGGCAAGTCCAACGTGTAACTCGCCTCTGCGGCCAGGTGATCTTCATACCGCTCTTCGTCCGGCCTTCCCTTCAGCCCATTCGCAAAATAGGAAGCTGCGTTCGAAGAAGAATCTCCACCAAACAAATCCAGCGACGAGCTGAACCAAAAATTCAAATATCTTTGTATCGTCGGCAGGTCAATCGCACCCGCTTTTCGAACGGCGGCTGGATCATCCGTCCCCAATTCCTTCATCACTTCAATCGTCCGTTTAATCACGCGCCCGATTCCCGTGTCGCCCACAAACATGTGGTGCGCCTCTTCCGTAAGCATGAACCGGCATGTCCGTGAAAGCGGGTCGAAACTCGACTCCGCCAGCGACTTCAATTGAAATTTTCCGTCACGGTCCGTGAAGTACGTGAACATGTAAAAGCTGAGCCAGTCGTTAATCGGCTCGTTAAACGTACTCAGAATCCGCGGCTTATCTGCATCGCCCGAGTGCCGCTCCAACAACTCTTCCGCTTCCTCCCGCCCATCGCGCCCGAAATACGCATGCAGCAAATACACCATCGCCCACAAGTGGCGCCCTTCCTCCACATTCACCTGAAACAAATTTCGCAAATCGTAGAGCGACGGTGCCGTGTGCCCGAGCAGTCTTTGCTGCTCGACAGATGCCGGCTCCGTGTCTCCTTGCGTGACAATCAACCGCCGCAGCGTCGAACGATGTTCCCCCGGCACTTGCTGCCACGCTGGCTGCCCTAAATTGTCTCCGAATCCAACTCGGCGGTCCGTTTCCGGCGCCGCCAGGAATATTCCCCAGCGGTATTCCGGCATCTTCACATAACCAAATGTCGCCCAACCTTTCGTGTCCACCGAAATCGCCGTCCGCAAATAAACTTCCGCTGCGTTGAAATCGCTCGGTCCCAGCCCGTGCCACCAGTTCAAAAATTCAGGTTGCCAGTGTTCCAGCGCCCGCTGCAGCGTGCGGTTCGATCTCAAATCCACATTATTCGGAATCCTGTCATGATAGTTCGATTCCATGACTAAACTCTCTCCCAATCAAATTTCGCTTTCGAACCTTTTCCAAAGATCTTCAGCGCTCCTTGCTCGCCCGTGGCATTCGGCCGAATGAAAACCCAGTTCTGCCATGCCGAAAGACGCCCAAAGATCTTCGTTAACAAATTTTCTTTTCCCCCAAATCGCAAACTCGCTTCCATCCCTGTTAACGCGTCCGGCGAGAGGCTCACTCGCTCCTCAATCGCGATTCGAATCTCGTCTTGCCAATCCAAATCGTCCGGCGCCACCGTTACGAGCTCCGCTTCGAGTGCCGCCTCCGCATCGAGTTGATGCCCGATTAATTTCTTCAGCTCTTCCATCTTCTTCGCATCGCCATGGAATCGCGCTTCGAGCCGTCCCATTCCATTCACCATTGGCAACAATCCAAAATTCATTCCCGAAAGGGCAATTTTTGGCAGTGTCGTCTCCTCTTCGGCAGCTGCAAGCATGTAGCTTCTGTCCGCCGCAAGCGCCAACTCAAACAGAGTCCCCGCAAAACACGATCCTTGCTCAATCATTGCGAACATGCTCCTCGAACTTACGTCCAGCCGAGCCAACGTTCGCCGCAAAGTTCCAATCGTCTCGCGCACGAGCCAATCTTCGCGATTCGCCAACATCAATTCATCATTTGCCAGAACCGTCGCCGAATCGCCTTCCGTCTGGAACAAAATCAACCCCAGCCCCGGCTCATTCGTCCGCAACATCAGAATCGCGTCGTCCAGTTCGCGCGCCATCGCCAGCGGCCACCACTTGTCACCCGCAGCATGAATCTCCTCCACGTTCTGGGGTTGCGCCCCGCGTGGCCCGCTCACCTTCATTGTCGCTGTTCGCAGCTCACGATCGAACGCCACATCCACATGGTCGTAGTGGTACCCGGTATCATCAATCTTCCTCTGCAGCGCATTTAGTCGAATACCCTTCGCTTCCGCTTTCCTGTTCGAAGCTGCAACCAGCCTCTGAGCTCGTTCCTGCGCGAGCGCCGCAAACTTCGCCGGCGCTGCAATCTCATCCACGAGTCTCCACTCTTTCGCCCGCTCCCCCTTCACTCCATCTGCATTGGTACAAAACAAATCCGCCAAATCGCGTCGCACTTTTCTCTTGTCCACGACGCGCGTCAGCCCGCCCGTTCCCGGCAGCACGCCCAGCAGCGGCGTCTCCGGCAAACTCACTGCACTCGACCGATCGTCCACTAGCAAAATCTCGTCGCAAGCCAGCGCCAACTCGTATCCGCCGCCGGCCGTTGTTCCGTTCAACGCTGCTAGAAATTTCAGCCCATCGTGCCGGCTCGAATCTTCCATCCCGTTCCGCGTCTCGTTCGTGAATTTGCAAAAATTCACTTTCCAACCGTGCGACGACTGTCCCAGCATGTAAATGTTCGCGCCCGCGCAAAACATTCTTTCCTTCGCGCTCGAAATCACCACGCACGCCACTTCCGGATGCTCGAATCGAATCCTCTGCAGCGCATCATGCAGCTCGATGTCCACTCCGAGGTCGTATGAATTGAGCTTCAGCTTGTACCCGGGCCGCAGCCCCGCATCCTCATTCACGTCCATCAATAATGTCGCGACGCGCCCGTCCACCTTGAACTTCCAGTGCCGGTAGCTCTCCGGCGCCGCGTCAAACAACACCATCTGCTTTTCCATCACTTCGGGCATGAACTCCAATTCTCCTCAGTATTCCGCAATTCTTTAAGTGTACTATACCGCCTGCCATCATCATCAATAGGTAATATAGTGCATGTTGCCAAGCGTCCCGCTACCCCGCCTTTGCCACCGCCGCCAGTTCTGCCGCCACTTGTTTCACCGTCTTCCCGCTCGTATTCACGCTCGCGTCCGCTTGTTCATACAGCGGGGCCCGCCCTGCCAAAATCTTCCGCAGATCCGCCATCGCCCACTGATTCCCTGCCATCGGCCGTTTGTCGCCCTGTGCGATCACGCGCTGCATGTGATCTTCCGGCTTCGCCTTCAGCCAGACCGTAAAACACGCACTCCTTAATCTCGAAAAAGTCTCCGGATCATTCACAATGCTCCCACCGGTCGCGAGCACAAATCGCTCGTTCGTCTCCAGCACGTGCTCCAGGGCTTCGCGCTCCAACCGGTGAAATCCAGCCGGTCCGTACAAATCAAACACCGCGCTGAGCTTCAGCCCGCTCTCTTGCTCAATCCTTCGATCCAATTCGATAAATGGCGCGCCCATCCTCTCTGCCAACAGTGCGCCCAAAGTGGATTTCCCCGCCCCGCGCATTCCCATCAGCGCAATTCGCCCGCGGCGTTCCTCTTCGCTTCGTGCGCCAAATTTCTCGAGCAGCATCGCATGCGCGCGCCGCCGCTCCTCCGGCTTCAGCTTCTCGAGCAGTGCAACCACTCCCGCCATCTCCGGTAAATCTCCATTTTTCTCCTGCGCCAGCCGCTCCACTCCCAAGCCCAGGGCATGCGCAATCCTCCGCAACCTTATTATGGAAATGTTCCCGTGCCCCGTCTCCAGCTGGGCCAAAAAACGCTCTGAAACGTACGCCGCTTTCGCCAGCTCTTTTCGCGTTATCTCTCGCCGCGAACGCTCCTGACGCACGCGTTCCCCGAGCATTCTCAAGAACTCGGTCTCGGGCCGCGGCCCGCCCTGCACTTTGCCTCTCATCGCCTCTCCCAACCTGCAGTATAGTACATCTACCAGCAGCGGCGGTTCATTCCTCCAAAAACAAAAAGGGCTGACGCTTTCGCGCCAGCCCTCTTGCTTAAAGCGTGATTTTCTATTCGTCTAGAACGTAAACCGCGCCCCGAACTCACCCACAAACGCACGCGGTGTAAATGAGCTGCTCGGATTGATGAACCCTTCGGGCACCAGGAAACCCGGCGCCGTGTTCGTGTTGTGGATATTGCTCCCGTAGTTGGTCTTGTTGGTCAGGTTGAACCCCTGGAAGATGAGCTGCAGATTCCAGCCCTCGCGCACTCGGATGTTCTTCGCAATGCGCATGTCCATGTTGAAGTAGTAGTTTCCCCGAACTGTGTCATAGCCGACTTGACGGCATTGATTCGCAGCCAAGCACGCAAGTGCCGCCGCCGAATCATCCACGCCTGGGGTTGAATTGCTGAAGGCAGCATAGTTCTTGGGATCGCTATTGGGCACGATCACCGGTCGCGAGTAGCCGCTTCCGCGTGACAGCACGTCGAAACCAGATCTCAGATCATACGGCCGCGCGGAACCGTAGGAAAGGATCGGAGCCACCTGGAACCCCCAGGGTAGCTGAACGATGCCGCTAATAGAGATGTGATGCCGCTCGTCATTGTCTGTTGGGCCAAAATCTCGAGGATCCCAAATATTGAGCGGATCATGTGGATAGTTTCTGAACGACGAGAATCCGTCGGGACCTCCCGACTCAATCCCCCAGCCCATGGCGCGAGAGAGAGTGTAATTAGCGTTCAAGCTGAAATGCTTCGTCATTCGTTGCCGGTAGCTGAAGTTTAATCCGTCATATCGCGAGCGGTTGACGGACTGCTCGTCCATCACGCGACCGAGAACCGGCTGACCCGCTGCCGCAAAAGCCGCAGAAAGAGGACGCGGTTTGCTCAAGATCTTCGGATTTCCGCTGGCGTCCGTACCCAAAACGGCGATCGTCGGATTGATGTTGACCGTCTTGTTTTCGTGGAGTCCAAGCGTATGGACGTATTCGACTTCTATGACCGAGTTCTTTGTCGCCGCCCATTGATAGCCGAAGTTGAATTGTTGCGAAACCGGGTTGCGATAGTCCGGATCCATCAATCGCCCGGTTGCTCCATCAACAAGAGATGTAAGTGGTGGTGGAATCGTCGGGTTCGGGTCCACGCCGTAGCGCCAATTGCCGAGTTCGATTCCCGTTCCAGGAACAACGTCCGTCGGTGTCGTCAAAGAAAACAAGCCCTGGTAAATCGTGGGCCGCGCATGTTGAATCATGAATAGCGGAATGTTCTGGAAAATGTTGCCGTAGTACAGACCATAGCCGCCTCGGAGGATGTGCTTGCCCTGACCAGTTAGGTCGTAAGCAAAACCAACACGAGGGCTGAAGTCCTTGTCGTCGTCATGTGACAATTTTGCATAAGGGCTACCAATGGCTAGCAGTTCGAGGTAGGTCCTGCTCTTCGCAATGGCGCTTGCGCCGACAAGATTGAAATCCTTGTCCCAACGCAAACCTAGATTCACTGTGAGCTTCTTCGTCACTCTCCAATCGTCTTGGAAGTACAGACCCAATTGCTTGGTACCGCCAGGCATGTCGAAATACGGATCGCCTGCACTGGCTGACATACCAATCACCGCTCCCGGAGTTGCGAAGCCTTGTGGGTACGTGGTCGTATCGGTTGTAATCACGCTCGGATCCGAGCCAAAATCCACTTCCAGCGTGGAGTTGGATTCGAAGAATCCACCCAGCTTTGGGTTATAGATAAAGTCAACGCCCATGCCGAGCGTATGCCGCCCGAGGGTCTTCGTTAGATCGTCTCGGAATTGCCACTTGCGTTGATAAGATTGCTGCGGAACGTTTCCGTTGGTGCCGAAAGAAGAGCCTCCAATGAAGGTCACCAGGGGCACTTTGAGCGTACTATCGATGATGTTATTCCAGTATTGATACCCCACCAGGAAACTGTTGACCGTGCTGTTGGTCAACACCGAGTTCAGCGTGAAATTAGCGGCTTGCAAATGGTTCTTGGTGAAATTGCCTTCCGTCAAGTCACCCGTCTGGCTGGATTGATCGTTCAAGCTGTCGTTCGCTTGTGACGTATAACTGAGGTATGCAGTCTCGTGGTCGTTGAACTTGTAATCCAAGCGGCCATTGTAACGAGTCTCATAAAACGGCCTCGGAATGATTGCGGAGGGTTCAGCAGCCAAACCAGCGCTCTTTGCAATCTGCAATTCAGCCAGTGCAGCAGGATCTTCTGTGATACTCGTACTTTCCCGTTGCCGCTCGATGGCAAAAAAACCAAACATCTTGTCTTTGACAATAGGCGCACCGATGGACCCTCCAAAAAACTGCCGGCTGTAGGGACCTTTTTGGTTCGCCTGTTGCTCGAACACGTTCTCCGCATTGAACTGCTGTTCCCGGAAGAAACCAAACAGCGAGCCATGGTATTTGTTGGTGCCCGCCTTGGTGATCAAGTTGATGGCCGCGCCTTCGGACCGCCCGTTCGCCGCCGAAAACCTCTGTGTGCTGATCACAAATTCCTGCACCGCTTCCAGTGGAAGCTGCATCACCGGTCCGCCGACCGTATTGTCCTTGTTGTCCACGCCGTTGATTGTCACATTCACGTTGCGGCCGCTTTGCCCGTTCACCGAAAGAATCGCGTAGCGGTTTTTTGTAGGATCATACGAATCCGTCGCTTTTACTCCGGGCGCCAGATACGCCAAGTTCGCGACGTCGCGCCCAAGCAAAGGCAGTTCTTCCACTTCGCTCGGGGTAATTTGCTGGCTTACACTCGTCTTTGCGAGATCCACCAACGGAGCTTCGCTTGTCACCTCAACCGTCTCCGAAATCGCGCCCGGCGACAACGTTGCGTTCACTGTCGTCGTTTGGCCAACCAAGAGTTCGACAGTCTGCACAACGGTTGCGAATCCCGCCTTCGAAACCTTCACGGTGTACACGCCCGCGGACAGCAAGTCGAATCGGTAAAATCCAGTGTCGCTCGACATTGCCGTTCGAGTTGTTCCCGTCGCTTTGCTGGTGATCACAACTTCAGCACTGCTGACCGCCGCTTGCGACTTATCTTCAACGGTACCTTGAACCGTCGCACTGGCCGTCGCTTGCGCGTCGGCACGAACCGCTCCGAGCACAAGTATTAGTGCTGCGATTATTCCCAAACAAAAAATGTGCTTCTTCATAGTTCTCCCCTCCCCTGAAAACACTGAGTTCACACATCCCTGCGACTCGCGGGCACACATCCACGCAAATTCCCGTTCAGGAACGTCTCCGTGAGAGCCGCCAGCTCCCGATGCGGGAAACCGCCAAACCCCGCAAAATCAACAGGTTTTAGTAAAATGGGACCCCGTCACTTGCTCGAAAAACCCGCCGCACGAAAAGCGGGCTCCGTACTTAATGGGGAGAATTTAGCAAGAATTTACTCTAAATCAAACAAAATTTTGGAAATCCTAGATATTGCTGAGATCCGTTTAAGCGCGTGCGCTTTAACCATTTCCCTTTAATGCCCTTTAGCGCCAATGACCTAGACCCTATACAACTTGGCAGCGAATTGCGTCTATATGGACTGTTTCGCTGCCGTTCTTTCTTCTCGATTCCCGGTTTCCTTGCTCGCATCCTCATTGCTAGAATCTCCCTCCGGAGAATCCTCTCGTGCCCAAAGCAAAATCGAACTCGCGCCCCGCAAAATCAGGCGCGGCAAAATCCAAACAACTCACCGAAGCCCAAATTGCGGTCCACTGGAAAGAAGAAGAATATTTTTATCCAGCGAAGGAATTCAAAGCGCAAGCTAATCTCGCTGATTCTTCCTACGTCAAGAAATTCTCCGAGAAAAATTTTCCAAAATGTTTTGACGCCTACGCCAATCTCCTCCACTGGAACAAAAAGTGGAACAAAACTCTCGACACTTCGAAACCTCCCTTCTGGAAATGGTTCGTCGGCGGCAAGCTCAATGCTTCCTACAACTGCGTTGATCGCCATCTGGCCGAGCACAAAAACAAAGCAGCCTTCATTTTCGTCCCTGAACCCGAGCATGAATCCCCACAAGTCCTCACCTATCGCGAACTCTACGTCCGTGTGAACGAAACCGCCGCAATGCTCCGCGACTTCTGCGGCCTCAAGGCCGGCGACCGCGTCACTATTCACATGCCCATGATCCCCGAGCTTCCCGTCACCATGCTTGCCTGCGCGCGACTCGGCGTCGTTCACTCCGTCGTCTTCGGCGGATTCAGCGGCGAAGCCTGCGGTCTCCGCGCCGCCGACTCCGGCAGCCGTATCCTTATTTATGCAGACGGCTACTATCGCAACGGAAAATGGATCGATCACAAAGGCAATGCGGACATCGCCATCGAAACCGCCAGAAAAGAAGGCCAGCACATCGACAAAGTCCTCGTTTGGCGCCGTTATGCCGGTCACTCGCGTACGGAATCGCCGATGGTCTCAGGTCGTGATTTCTATGTGGAAGATGTTCTAAAGGATTACAAAGGAAAAATCCTCGAGCCCGTTTCGCAGGACGCCGAAGCCCCGCTCTTCCTCATGTATACCAGCGGCACGACCGGCAAGCCCAAAGGCTGCCAGCATCGCACAGGCGGTTATCTCGCTTATGCCGCCGGAACTTCCAAGTATTATCAGGACATTCACACGAGCGACGTCTATTGGTGCATGGCTGACATTGGCTGGATCACGGGCCATTCCTACATCGTTTACGGCCCGCTTGCTCTCGCCGCCACGAGCGTCCTCTATGAAGGCGTGCCGCAATATCCCGACGCCGCTCGCCCCTGGCGCATCGCCGAACGTCTCGGAGTAAACATCTTCCACACGTCCCCCACCGCTATCCGAATGTTGCGCAAAGCCGGACCCGACGAACCTAAAAAGTACAACTATTCTTTCAAACACATGACCACCGTCGGTGAGCCCATTGAACCCGAAGTCTGGCGTTGGTATTACGAAGTTGTGGGCAAAAACAAAGCCGCTATCGTCGACACCTGGTGGCAAACCGAAACGGGCGGCTTCCTCATTACGACAAAACCCGCTCTCGATCGCATGAAGCCCGGAAGTGCAGGCCCCGCTGCACTCGGAATTTTTCCAATCATCTGGGACGAAAATCGTAACGAAGTAAAAGCCGGCCAGCACGCCGCAGGCAACATCTGCATTCGAAATCCCTGGCCCGGCATCATGCAGACAATTTGGGGCGATCCCGGCCGCTTCGTAACGCAGTATTACTCAAAATACTGCAAGAACCCGAAAAGCAAAAAATGGCAGGACTGGCCCTACTTCGCCGGCGACGGCGCAATGATCGCCTCCGACGGCTATTATCGAATCCTCGGCCGCGTAGACGACGTTATCAACGTCGCCGGCCATCGCCTCGGCACAAAAGAAATCGAATCAGCCTGCCTCACCGTTCCGGAAATTGCCGAAGCCGCTGTCGTCCCCGTCGTGGACGAAATCAAGGGCCGCGTCCCCGAAGTCTACATCTCCATTAAGCCCGGCATGACCCCGAACAAACAGGTCATCGAGAAAGTCGTCTTAACCATCGAAACCATGATTGGCAAGATTGCCCGCCCAAAAAAAATCCACGTCGTGCCCGACATGCCCAAAACTCGCTCCGGCAAAATCATGCGCCGCGTCCTCGCCGCCATTTCGAACCGCATGCACACCGGTGATATCACTACCCTGGCCAACCCCGACATTGTCGAGCAGATCCGCGAACTTGTTCAGGGCCGCGAGGCTGTCGCCCTGAAGGAAGGCCCAGAAGACATTAAACTCTTCGGAGAAGATCGCTGACCTAAGCACCAATCTCTTTAACTACTTGCAGGCCATTTGTTATCTCTTTAGGCACAATAGTACTATACCTTCCCTTTTCATTCGGTACTGATAGTCCTATACTTAGTCCTAGAACTTTCGCTTGCCCGCGGGACACGTTCTGCCCGACGCGAGCCTGTCCCAATTAAGCCTTCGCTTTGGCCAGCCGATAGTCCCCGCAGGGCTGGCTAGGAGGCAAAGACACTCTATGCATTCTGCTGTCCGACTGGTTCGAGGGCCCCGTTCCCAGGCCGCTGCTCGCGCATAGGAGGATCGTCATGCTTTTCCGGAGTCGTTGGGGGCACGTTCTCGCACTCGCAACTTTGGGTTTTGCCGTAATTTGCTCGACGGCGCAGGCCCAAATCGTCTTCTCTTCCCCCAAAAACGTTTCGAACAACACGGATTTTTCGTTTACCCCGCAAGTTGCCGAGGATTCTGCCGGCAACATCTTTGCAGTGTGGGAAGACGATACGAATACCAATTCCAACATTCTGTTTAGCGCTTCCACAGATGGCGGCGTGACTTTTTCCACTCCCAAAAGCTTATCCAACTCGAAAGGTAACTCCTTTAATCCCCACATCATGGTGGACTCTCAAAACCACATCAACGTGGTATGGGAAGACGATACGCCTGGGCCAAGGGACGTTTTCTTCAGTCATTCGACAGACGGCGGCGCAAACTTCTCTACGCCAGTCAATCTCTCCAATGACTCAGTCGATTCTTCCAGTCCTAAGGTTGCGGCAGACTCTACCGGCAACGTTTTCGCCGTATGGGAGAACGATTCCGGTCTGCTCGGCGTCATGTTCAGCCGTTCGCTCGATGGCGGCGCTACTTTTTCAGCGCCCGTTTTTGCTTCCACAAATGCCGGCGGTTCCATGGCGTCTCAAATAGCCGTGGACGCAGCCGGAAATATCAACCTCGTCTGGGAGGACACCATTTCCTCCAGTTCGCAGATCTCCTTCGCGCGCTCGCAAGACCACGGCGCCACCTTCTCATCGCCCAAAAGCCTTTCCAACAGCGGCAATTCGAATAGCCCTCAGATCGCCTTGGACCTCATAGGCAATATCAACATTGTTTGGGTAAGCGACAGCCCGGGCAATTTCGACGTCTTCTACACTCGTTCCACTGACGGCGGCCAGAACTTTTCTGCTCTCTTGAACCTATCCAACAGCCCTGGATCTGCCGCAACTCCTCTACTCGCAACAGACCTTGGCGGCAACATCAACGTGATTTGGTCCGAGAACTCGGCCATCTTCTTCGCCCGCTCCAGCAACGCCGGCACATCATTCTCCGCCCCAAAGAATGTTTCGAACGCCGCGGGATCTTCGATCAACCCGTCACTCGCTGTGGATTCCGGCGGCAACATCAACTTGGCTTGGCAAGTCACATCCGGCAATCGCGACATCTTCTTCTCACGCTCGACCGACGGGGGCGCGACATTCTTCGCAGCGCCTCAAAACCTC